>ERZ1673739.176-NODE-176-length-99715-cov-26.372025_pt1 | contig 99715 bp, 86 predicted proteins | sample MGYA00580210_ERZ1673739 | MGnify/ENA primary metagenome ERZ1673739 (study PRJEB41218, sample SAMN15661749) | gut metagenome | host: Homo sapiens | place: Canada: London | collected 2015-08-20/2019-03-30 | study: EMG produced TPA metagenomics assembly of... | reverse complement strand
TTAAGAATTGATTCAAAGAGTTTGATTAACGATCAACAAGCATGTATGTAGTTTTGAGAGTACAATGTAAAAGAATTTGTGGCCAACAGCCACTTTTTCTTGTATATAGGGGATTGGTCAAATGGTATGATAGGGGTCTCCAAAACCTTTGGTGGGAGTTCGATTCTCTCATCCCCTGCTCCTTAGGAGCCTGAAAGCCTTTAAAATCAAGGCATTCAGGCTCTTTTGTTTTGTCAAAAAAGGGCAGGGTACCAACTTTGGGGCCCTGCCAAAATCCAGACAAAAAGGAGGTTGCACGTCAAAGATTTCTTCCCCCGGTATGATTGCAAATTAGAACATTTTGAGCAAGAATTCATCCGTTAAAGTCTTATGAAGATTAATTATAGAGTTATCAAAATATAAATTTTTCTATTGATTTATTAGTAAAGGATTTTTTTGATAAATATAATCCAATAATAAATCTTAGAAGAGATGGAAATGAATTACGATGAATTTGTGTCATATTTATTAAAGAAATATGGACCAGCTAAATATGATTATTTTACAAATGCTACTTGTAAAACTAAAAGTAAGCGAATTTCAAGAACTAAAGAAGGGTTATTTTGTCATCATATAGATGAAGATAAAGGCTATATGCTTTCGCATACAGGATGTGCATTAGAACAACCGTTTGAGTACCAAAAAGCAGAACGTCTAGTTTATTGTAATTATATTGAACATTTATTACTTCATATATTGATTGGAAAAAATACTTTTTGGTCTAAACATCAAAAGTTAATTGCACCTAAGCAATTTTCTTATTTCATTGTTCCAGGTGTTTCTTATATTTGTTCAGAAATAAATTTATTGTATGACCAAAATGGAAGTTCTGTAGAATGGAGAAATAGGTGTTTTAAAGAAATAGAAAACAATTTTGAAGATTATATTTACATATTAAATTCATTTATTCAATATATAGTGGACAATTATTCCGGAAATATAAATCAAAAAGAAATTATGGTGGGACAACATCTTATCCACAAAGAACTGGGAGAAGGCATCATTACTGATATAGATGGTGAAGAAATATTTTCGGAAGTGACTATTCAATTTGCAAATTGTAAGAAAGTCATTTATAGAAATCAGATTGATAAAGGAGATTATCATAAGGAAATAAGGAACATTAAAGAGAACCTTGCTTCCGATACATATAGTAATGTGATAATAAAATCTGTATATAATCGTTTAGTAGTAGAGTGAGGTTAAGAAACAAGGCGAAGCCGATACGCCGTAGGGAAGTTTTTGACGGAGCGTTTATAGATCGCTAACAAAAATTTATTAAGGAGTGTTGATATGTGTCAGGCTGTACAGGAAATGTGTGATGATGCAAGAGCAGAAGGCAGAACACAGGGGGTACAGAGGGCGAAAGTATTGGGCTTCAGAAACAGGCGCTGCTTACCGCACAGAAAATGCTCAAAGAAAGCAGATTTACACTGGAAGATATCTCTAATTTTTTCGGGTTGCCGCTGGATGAGATAAAGAAATTACAAATGAAATAACATTCTTAGAATTATGTAAACAAAACCAGGGGATTGCCACCAAGCAATCCCCTGAAATATTTCATATGAAATTATAAAATTATTTCGCTTCAGCTTCAGCGCCTTCAGCGTCCTCATCCTCTTCCGGAGCTGCCTCATACTCACCGATATGAACAACAACTGCATCCTCAGGAGTGATGAAGTGGACGTGTTTGCCTTCCGGGATCGGGAGGTCTTTTACATGGATATCACGGACGTCTGCAGGATAGCCGTTGAAGTCGATGACGATGGTGTCAAGAAGGTTGGACGGATCTGCTTTGTAGTGGATCTCTTCCATCTCCTGCTCAACGATACCCTGAACCATGTCGGTGTGCTCCAGTTTGACAGCGACTGTTGTGGAAACCTTCTCACCGGCTACCAGTGCCTGGAAATCCAGAGCCATCAGCTGTTTTTCAATTGGATTATAGTCAATGTTCTTTACCAGGGCATCAACTTTTTCGCCTTCGATGTCCAGGTAAACCTGTGTACCTTCTTTATTTGCTTTAATGAATTTGGCTGCCTCGGCACCGTCAAACTGAAGTGCTACAGGCTCTTTCATTTCTTTTCCACTAAGAATTCCTGTGACGTAACCCTCACGTCTTAATTTTTTAGCTTTTACATTCGGGTTTCTTTTCTCTGCTTTCAATGTGATCATGTCAAATTCCTCCTCCTGATGCATGGATTCCGGTAATGTTGCTGTTCGCGCTGTTCGCAGTAACACGAATTCTGCATTTCTTTTCTGACTGGAATTATTATAGCACTTCTCGGACGAGGTGGCTAACAAAAAGTTAGAAAATTTAAGAACAATATTTTGTATTGTTTAACTTATGTATAAAACTTCAAGAGTAAAATTAGACAAAAACAAAACGTATATTTGAAATTTTACAGAGAAAATTAAAACAACATAAAAAATTGCACAAATCAAGTGGCCATAAAAGCCTGAAAGTGGCCATTTATCTGGCAGAGAGGCAAGTATTAAATGTGAATATTCTATTTTTATTTGATTCAGATATACGAGGAGACGGGAAATATCTATATTGCTGACATATTGGAGAGAGCTGTTGTGATCAATGTAATAAAAATTGGAAGATATGATGCAGGACAGAGATGACGGCGAAAGAAGGTGGCAACATAACGCAGCCGGAATTTTACTCTGGAGAAAGAATTTAACGGAATTGCATATAATTTCTGAAACAATTTAACATACAATTCACAAATCTTTATCTCAACCACGATATCTGAACAGCCGGAAAAATTCTATACTACAAACTATGCAAGCGAGAGAAGAGAAAGGAGATAAGCAATGTCAGAAATTGCACTTAGAAATGTATGTAAGCAATTTGATTCGGAGCATTACGGTGTGAAGGATTTTAATCTTGATATACATGATAAAGAGTTTGTGATCTTTGTAGGTCCGTCCGGATGTGGAAAATCCACAACTTTGCGTATTATTGCAGGGTTGGAGGAAATCACAGACGGTGAGCTGTGGATCGACGGTGAGCTTTCCAATTATCTGGAACCGAAGGAGAGGGGAATGTCCATGGTGTTCCAGAACTATGCTTTATATCCGAATATGACGGTTTACGGAAATATGGCATACGCCCTGAAGATCCGTAAGCTTCCGAAGGATGAGATCGACAGAAAGGTCCATGAGGTGGCAAAGATCCTGGAGATCGAGCAGCTTCTTGACCGGAGGCCGGCAGCTCTTTCCGGCGGTCAGAAACAGCGAGTTGCCATCGGAAGTGCAATTATTCGGAAACCGAAAGCCTTTCTTATGGATGAGCCCCTTTCCAACCTGGATGCAAAGCTTCGTGCCCAGATGCGTGTGGAGCTTGTGAAATTACATAAACAGCTGGACACCACCATTATTTATGTAACACATGACCAGACAGAGGCCATGACTCTTGGGACTAAGATCGTGGTCATGAAGGATGGTCTGATCCAGCAGGTGGGAGCGCCTCAGAGTATTTATGACAATCCGGTAAATCTTTTCGTGGCAGGCTTCCTTGGTTCTCCGTCCATGAACTTTTTTCGGTGTACGGTAAAAGCAGAAGAAAATAATCGTACGGCTCTTCTTCTGGATGATGCCAAAACTGTGAAAAAGGTTTATCTGGACGGAACCAGAGGAAAACAGATCGCAGACAGATATAACGGCAGACACGTGATCCTGGGAATCCGGCCGGAGGATATCTACGAGCTTGATGAGGCGAAAAAGCTTGGTATTGAAAATGACAGCGTAGATGTAGACGAGCCTGTAGTAAATCGCGAGATGCTGGGAGCGGAAGTGATCCTCTATTTTGATGAGCAGGGCAAAACTCTGGCAGTTCGTTTAAGTCCGGAAAATCAGACACAGGTAGGGGAGAAGGTTTCTCTGTATTTTGATATGGAGAAGGCGCATGTGTTTGATCCGGAGACAGAAGAAAATATTTTTGTGCCATGAATTTATGTCTTTATGTCATGGAAGAGCTTGAGTACAGGCAGATCAGCCTGTGGATAGAAGTTGATTATGCAAGGAGGAGAAATAGTTATGGGAAATAACAGCAAAAGTAAGATTACACCGTACTTATATCTGGTACCCTGTATGCTGATTTTTGGAATATTCCTGTTTTATCCGTTTGTGAAAACAATTTATTTAAGTCTTTACAAGACCAACAAGATGGGACAGGCAAAGTTGTACGTTGGTCTGGGCAATTATAAAGAGCTGCTTCAGTCAGCATCCTTTATCAACAGTCTGAAGGTGACGCTGATCTTTGTGCTGATCGTTGTGGTCGGCGGCATGCTTCTTGGTCTGATCGCAGCAGTGCTTTGTAACAAGGCGTTTCCGGGAATCCGGGTGTTCAGCACATCCTATGCTCTGCCAATGGCTATTGCATCCAGTTCTGCGGCGATGATCTTCCAGATCATGCTCCACCCGGCAGTAGGTATTGTGAATAAGCTTACCGGCCTGGATATCAACTGGCTGAACGATCCGAACACGGCTCTGATCTGCGTAGCCATTCTTACTGCGTGGCTGAACAGCGGGATCAATTTTCTGTATTTTTCCGCAGGACTCGGAAATATTGATGAGACCATTTATGAGAGAGCTTCTGTGGATGGAGCCAGCAGTGTGCAGCAGTTTTTCAGCCTGACGCTTCCGGGACTTTCCCCGATCATGTTTTATACACTGGTGGTAAATATCATACAGGCATTTCAGTCCTTTGGACAGATTAAGATCCTGACAGAGGGCGGTCCTAATGAGTCTACCAATGTTATTGTTTATTCCATTTACAGGGATGCGTTTTTTAACTACCGCTTCGGAAGTGCGGCAGCCCAGTCTGTTATCCTGTTTGTGATCATCATGATCATCACACTGATCATGTTCCGTATTGAGAAGAAGGGAGTGAATTACTGATGAGCCAGATGGAAAATATGGCAGTCCCGGCAGTGGGAAATATGTCAAAAGAGGAGCTTCTGGAGCTGAAAAAAGCTATGAATGCAAAAGCTCTTGCAAAGAGAAGGACAAGAACAGCACTCCGTGTTACGGCAAATGTGGTGTTTGCAGTTCTGATCCTGCTTCCATTGCTTTATGCCATCAGTATTGCACTGATGCCTTCCAGTGAACTGTTTACTACAGAGTTGAATCTCTTTCCCAAGAATCCGACCTTTTCCAACTTTATCAATGCATTCCGCACCGTTCCACTTCTCCGATTCATATTGAATTCCTTTATCATGGCGGGATGCATTACCATCGGACAGATCATTACCTGTTCTCTTGCTGCTTTTGCGTTTTCTTTCCTGGAATTCAAAGGAAAAGGTATTCTCTTCATGGTTGTGATGGCAACCATGATGGTTCCAGGAGAGGCAACGATCATTTCCAACTACCTGACGGTATCAAGCTGGGGAATGCTGGATACTTATCAGGTACTGATCGTGCCTTACCTTACATCCGCAATGGGAATTTTCCTGTTCCGTCAGTTTTACATGACTTTCCCGATCTCACTGTATGAATCGGCAAAGCTTGACGGCTGCAGCAATCTGAAATTTATCGTAAGGATCCTGCTTCCGCTGACAAAATCCGCTATTGGCGCTATGGCAGTGTATACCTTTATCAACGCATGGAATATGTACATGTGGCCGCTGCTTGTAACGGGCTCCAACAATATGCGAACCGTTCAGATCGGTATCAGTATGCTGGATAGTGTGGATTCACAGTCCATCACCCTGATGATCGCAGGCGTTGTTATGATCATTATTCCGTCCATTTCCATTTTTATCGTTGGACAGAAGCAGCTGATCAGAGGAATGTTCTCGGGTGCAGTCAAGGGCTGATATCGGAGCAGGCAGCAACCCTGCAGCATCCTGCTGTAAGGGGAAAATATTGCAAAAAGATACTGCAAAGTCGTAAGACGGGCAGTTCATCTTATATAAAAAATGAAAAAAGAGAAAATTTTTCAAGAGGAGAAAAAAGTTATGAAGAAAAAAATCATCGCAGCTTTCCTTACCACAGCAATGACTATCGGTTCTCTTTCCGGAGTAACTGTATTCGCCGCAGATGCCGGCACAGATGAAAAAGTGGAAATGGCAGATGCTTCCGATGTAGACGGAACTACCATTACCTTCTGGCATTCCATGGGTGGTGTCAATGGTGAGGCGATCGATACACTGGTAAAAAAATTTAACGATGAGAATGAATACGGAATTACGGTAGATGCTCAGTATCAGGGGGAATATGATGATTCCCTGAACAAGCTGAAAAGTGCACAGATCGGAAACATGGGTGCGGATCTTGTACAGGTATATGAGATCGGAACAAGATTCATGATCGATTCCGGATGGATCGTGCCTATGCAGCAGATGATCGACGCAGACAGCTACGATGTATCTGAGATCGAGCCGAACCTGGCTGCATACTACACCATCGACAATGAGCTGTACTCCATGCCGTTCAACTCTTCCACACCGATCATGTATTACAACAAGGACATGTTTGATAAAGCAGGCATCACAGAAATTCCGGACAGCCTGGAGGGCATCGGTGAGATCGGACAGGATCTTCTGGACAAAGGCGGCGCAGGCGAGGTAATGTCTCTTGGAATCTACGGATGGTTCTTCGAGCAGTTTATCGGAAAGCAGGGCCTTGAGTATGCAAACAACGGAAACGGACGTAAAGAGGCTGCTACAGCTGTTGCTTTTGACGAGAATGATGCTGCAAAGAATATCCTTACAGCATGGAAGGATCTTAACGACAAGGGCTTCGCACCGGTCGTAGGAAAAGGCGGCGATGCTGGTCTGGCAGATTTCTCAGCAGGAAAATCTGCGATCACTCTTGGCTCCACAGCTTCCCTGAAACAGATCCTTCAGGATGTAAACGGAAAATTTGAGGTTGGTACTGCATACTTCCCGAAGATCAAATCCAGTGACGAGGGCGGTGTTTCCATCGGTGGTGCATCTCTTTGGGCACTGAACAACAATGATCCGAAAAAGCTTCGTGCAACATGGGAGTTCGTAAAATTCCTGATCTCTCCGGAGTCTCAGGCTTACTGGAACGCACAGACCGGATATTTCCCTGTAACTGTAAAGTCTCAGGAAGAGCAGGTATTTAAGGATAATGTTGCAAAATATCCGCAGTTCCAGACAGCGATCGACCAGCTTCATGATTCTTCCGCCGACTATGTAGGCGCTCTGTTAAGTGTATTCCCGGAGGCAAGAGCTACCGTGGAATCCGAGATTGAGAGCATGCTCAACGGAAAAGAGGATGTGGATACGGCTGTGAAAAACATGGCAGATTCCATCAACAAATCCATCGAAGAGTATAACCTGGTGAATGAATAATTCGAAAAGGCGTGGAAACTGAAAAAGAAAAATAAATATATACAGCCAAAAATCCCCGGGTAAGCTCCTGGGGATTTTTGCTATAGTCACGGAAAAAAACATCCTGACAGGAAAATATCAGGAGAAAAATCAGAGGAATCTCTGGACGTAAGAGTATATATTGGCTATAATGATGAAGTTAATATCTACTCCTCAGGAAGGAAGAAAAATCTGTGAATAGAAGTAAAAGAGAAGATTATAAGAGATTTGTGGTATTTTGTCTGGCAAGTCTGATCGTAATCGCACAGGCAGCGATCTTTGCTTATGTATGGTATGATTTTTACAGTGACCTGATCCTGAAGCCATTCTGGAGAAAAGGTAACTGGGTAATGATCCTGATCTATGCGCTGATCTATCTGATGTTTGCCAAGCTTTACGGAGGTCTGAAGGTAGGCTATCTGAAGCGTATCGATGTATTTTATTCATTGACGCTGGCAACGATCTGTACCAATGTTGTGACGTATTTTCAGATCACACTGATCAACAGATGGTTTATGTCGGCCAGACCGGTGATCGAAATGACCGGAGTCCAGCTTGTTGTGACGGTACTGTGGATCTGGGGCTCCAGGTATATTTACTCCAGACTGTACGGAGCCAGAAGGCTGCTGGTGATCTACGGAGACCGTGATCCCGGTGATGTGATCCACAAGATGAACACCCGAAAGGATAAATACGATATCAGCGGTAAGGTTCATATCCGTGAGGGCGAAGAGAAGATCCATGCCATGATGGAAGATTATGAAGGCGTGATCATCTGGGATCTTCCGTCCCAGATCCGAAACAGGTATCTGAAATACTGTTTTTCTCATTCCATCCGTTGCTATATGAGCCCGAAGATTTCCGATATCATCCTGCTTGGAACAGACAGGATCCATCTGTTTGATACGCCGCTTCTGATGTGCAGGAATCAGGGACTTTCCATGGAGCAGCGTGCAGCCAAGAGAGTTCTGGATATCATTGTTTCCGGACTTGGGATCATCGTATCCTCACCCATCATGCTGATCATTGCCATTGCGGTGAAGGCTTATGACGGCGGTCCGGTATTTTATCTCCAGGATCGTCTTACCTATCAGGGAAAGGAATTCCGCATCCGGAAATTCCGAAGCATGTGTGTGGATTCCGAGAAGAACGGGGCGCGTCTTGCATCCAAGCACGATTCCCGTATCACACCGGTAGGACATGTTCTGCGTAACCTGCATCTGGATGAGCTTCCCCAGCTGTTTAACGTGTTTATGGGTGATATGTCTCTGGTAGGTCCACGTCCGGAACGAGATGTGATCATGCAGGAATATGAGCAGGAAATCCCGGAATTCCACTATCGTCTTAAGGTAAAAGCCGGACTGACCGGTTATGCTCAGGTATATGGCAAATATAACACCACACCGTATGATAAGCTGAAGCTGGATCTGTTTTATATTGAAAATTATTCATTCCTTCTGGATATCAAGCTTCTGTTTATGACTGTAAAGATCTTTTTCCAGAAAGAAGTTTCCGAGGGCGTGGATGATAATCAGAAGAACGCTCTTAAGGATTCCGAAGACAAAAAATAAGTAACGAAACGAAATGCGTGTCAGGCTGCGGCAGATCATCCTGACGCGCATTTTGTGGATAGAGAGGACGGAGGTTGTTTTTATGGAAAAGCCGTTGGTTTCCGTAGTGATGCCCGTATATAACGGGGAAAGATATATTGGAAAAGCGATCGAATCAGCACTGGGACAGGAGGTTCCGGTAGAAGTGCTGGTCATTGATGACTGTTCTGCAGACGGCACAGAACTTGCTGTAATGAAATATATGGACAGCGGAAAGATCCGTTATATCCAAAATGAACAGAATATGGGGGCTGCCCGTTCCAGAAACCGGGGCGTAAAGGAAGCCCGGGGAAAATATATCGCATTTCTGGATGCGGATGACTGGTGGGAAAAGGGCAAGCTGAAAGCCCAGACAGAGGTTATGGAACAGACCGGCTGTGCGATCTGCTCCACCGGAAGAGAGCTGATGACGCCGGATGGGCGCACTACCAGCAAATATATTCCGGTAAAGGAACGGATCACATACAGGGAGCTTCTGAAGCATAACAGCATCAACTGTTCTTCCGTATTGCTGCGCAGAGAAGATGCACTTGCGTTTCCAATGGAACATGATGACAGCCATGAAGATTACATTACCTGGCTCCGGATCCTGAGAAAGGGAGGATTTGCAGCAGGGATCAACAGACCTTACCTGAAATACCGGCTCAGTGAAGGGGGAAAATCCAGAAATAAGCTGAAGTCTGCGGCAATGACTTATCAGGTGTATCGGTATGTGGGATATGGTCCGCTGAAGAGTCTGTTTTTCTTTGTTTCCTATGCGCTCCACGGGATATGGAAATACCGTTGAAAAATTCTGGAAGAGGTGAATAATTCTGACATATATTAATTCTTTATTTCCAAATTCATAAATATATGTTATTATTTATTCATACTTTTATCAAATATTACAAGGTGGAAACAAATGAAACAGAGAACGGATAGCCAGGGAGTTCCGTATTCTTACCTGGTCGATAACATTAAAGTAGTACTGATCTTTCTTGTCGTATTTAATCATCTGATCGCATTTCAGCTGGTCAAGGTGGACATGGTGGTGCGTTATGTATGGTATGGGATCACCATTTTTCACATGCCTGCTTTTATTTTTATATCTGGATATCTTTCCAAGAAGCCACAGGATGTACTGAAGAATGTGAAGAATCTGCTGATCCCTTATATTCTTGGATACAGTCTGACCTGGTATGCTTATATCTGGACCGGCAGAAGCATGGATTATGAGCTGCTCCGTCCGTCCGGAACAGTTATGTGGTATGTGTTGGCACTGTTTATCTACAGGCTGACTATCGAAGCACTTGGCAAGATACGTTTTATCGTGCCTCTGAGCATTATTTTTGCATTGTGGGCAGGAACAAGACCGGAATTTACGACTTATCTTTCAAGCTCCAGGATTGTTGTATTTTTTCCGTTTTTTGTGGCAGGCTATCTGTGGAAGAGTGATTACACAGACGTGGTCCGTAAATTCAAGGGTAAATGGATCCTGCTCCTGGTTTCAGCCCTGCTTTTGTATGCAGTTCCGAATTTTATGATCGCCAATGAGATCCCGGTAGATATTTTCCGTGGGAATCATACGTATCAGTTATCGGGAATGGATGATATCACAGGAATGCTGATCCGCCTTCTGATGTATCTGGTATCTTTTGTGCTGGTGCTGACGTTTCTGGCATTGATCCCGGATGTGAAGCTGCCGGTTACCTTTGTTGGAAGAAATACCATGGGGATTTATTTTTTCCATTATCCGATCATGATCGTACTCAACGGCCTGCTTCTTCTCAGCATCCCGCAGATGCTGAATGTCTGGGTGCTTTTCGGAGTATCCTGGATGCTTGTGCTGATCCTTGGAAGCAAGCCGGTATCTTTCCTCTACGGAGGGGTACTAAACCTGCTTACATTTATTCTGTTCAAACGTGAGAGGCAGGTGCAGGATGAAGGACTTGAGGATGAATATGATGAAGATGACCGTTATGAGATCATACTGAAAAGAAAGAAAGCCATTGAGGAGCTTGCGGCAACTCTGGACGAGGAGGATGCACGTAAGGTGAAGGACGATGTGGCGGCTGTACTGGAACATGAGACAGAAGAGACGGAAGAAATCCGTGGCGAGGATTTCTTTGTAGATGAGGATCTTGAGATGGAGGAAGGCATGGATGATGCCGGAGCTCCACAGGAATTTGAGCAGCTCCAGGACCTGGATGATATATTAAAGATCACAGAACCGCAGGGGGAAATGGAAGTGCTTTTGAAAAATAAAGAAGAGAAAGCGCAGGATTAAATTAATAATGAAAAAAGTCATTACTTACGGTACCTTTGATCTGTTCCACCAGGGACATTACAATATTCTGAAAAGAGCCAGGGAGCTGGGGGATTATCTTGTTGTGGGTGTCACCAGTGAAAGCTATGATATCGAACGCGGCAAGCTGAATGTACAGGACAGCCTTCTGAAGCGTATCGAAAATGTCCGCAAGACTGGTTTTGCGGATGAGATCATTGTAGAGGAATATCAGGGGCAGAAGCTAAATGACATTACAAAATACAATATCGACCTTCTGGTAGTCGGTTCGGACTGGCGTGGCAAATTTGATTATCTGAAGAATTACTGTGAGGTCGTTTATCTGGAACGTACCAAAAATATTTCCAGTACCAAGCTCAGAAGTGAGGGTATGATCTACAGCATGGGCATTGTTACGGATGATACAGAGGACAACGAAATGGTGATGGAGTCCAAGTATGTCAGCGGACTGCATGTAGAAAGTGTGTATTCCGAGGACGTTTTTGTTGCGAGAGAATTCTGTGACAGATACGAACTTGACTCTTATGGTACAGATTACGGGCAGTTTCTGGAAGGACTGGATATCATTTATATCCGATCCGGTCTGAAAAACAGGGCAGATTATATCCGAAAGGCACTGGAATGTGATAAATATGTGATCAGTGACACGCCTATGGCTCTGGAGCCGGAAGAGATAAGAGAGCTGTTTGCACTGGCAAAGGCACATCAGGTTGTTCTGGTAGAGAAGCTTACCATGGTCTATCTGCGCGCGTTTACGCAGCTTGTCTGGCTGACACATGGAGCGCTTGTGGGAGATGTGGTAGCTGTAAAATGCGCGATTTCTCAGGATGATTTTGAGGGCGGAAAAAATTTCAGCGAAACAGTCAGCCAGGCGCTGTGTGCATGCATCAAGCTTCTCGGTAAGGATTACCTGGAGGTGAAGAGCAATGCAGTGAAAAGCAGTGACGGCTGCTTTATTTATGATATGATCACGATGAAGTATCTCCGGGCACTGGCGACCATTGAGATCGGAACAACGGTGGATGTGGAAAACGAGCTTGCGATCATCGGAACCAGGGGGCGTATCACCGTACCCGGTGACTGGTGGAATACCGGATATTTTGAAGCCAAAATAGAAGGTCAGGAATTCCTGAAACGCTACAGCTTTAATTTTGAGGGAAATGGTCTTCGCTATCTGCTTCAGGAGCTGGTCATCATGATCCGTGACAGACGGACAGAATGTACGAGATTTTTTTATGAAGAATCAGAAACTCTGGCTGAGCTTTTGAAAATAATTAATCAAAGAGGTTGACAGATGACAGAAAAACAGAAGCTTCTTTTGCAGCTCTTCCGAGAGGTTGACGCGATCTGCAAAAAGCATGATCTTAGATATGTAATGGCCGGAGGTACTCTGATCGGTGTTCTTCGAAATGAAGGCTTTATCCCATGGGACGATGATGTGGACATTTACATGCCCAAAAGTGACTGGGATAAATTTGTAGAAATATGTCAGAACGAGATGCCGCCGAACCGGGCGGTTTATTGTGCAGAAGTGGACCGTAATTATACCAACGGTTTTCCGCGCTACGGAAGTACGGATACCTGTGCGATCCACAAGCATCAGATCATAGGAGACGACAAGGCTGGTGAGATCATTGACGTACTGACTCTGGATCCCATTCCGGATGATGACCGTGAGTATGAGAAATACCGGGACCATATGATGATCTATACGGAACTTCTGAATATCAGCATGGTCGTGGGAGTCAGATGGGAAATTTCTCCCTGGCGGTATCTGTACTGGCTTTTCCGCTATACCTTCTGCGGAAAGGACAGAACCTTAAAGAAATTGGAGAAGATCATGTTTTCTTATAAAGAAGAGGAGTGCAGCCGCTATGCCATGCGATGGGGAGGCTGCCCGTTTCTTTTTGACAAGGATATGATGTTCCCTGTAAAATATATGGACTTCGAGGGCGAAAAGGTTATGATTCCTCACAGGACCAGCGATTATCTGATCTGGCATTACGGGGACGAATGGTCCTATATACCGCCTCATGGGGAAAGAGAATCTCATGAGTCTGTTGATGTTCCGGGCGCCAGCTATCAGGAGGTGCGGGATGAATATATGCCAAGGATCGACAAAAAACGTATCCGCAGACAGATGCTTTTCCGCAAATTCTACTGCCTTCTTATGGCAAAGGGAGACCATAAACAGGATGACAGACGAAGAAGGATCAAAGCCGGTGTTGTAGCCCGGGATGTGTCTGCCCGACTGATGAGATCCGAAAAAACAGCGGAGACCCTGCTGAAAGAGAGAAGATATGATGTGCTTGGTGAGATCTTTGAGGAGTATTACCGTGTACAGCTCAGCATGGAGTTTATCGGACGTGAGGATTTTAAGGGGATCCGTCCGTTCTATCATCCGGTCCTGATCCCGCTGGAGGATGAGGCTTTTCAGGCGGCCATGCTGACACTGATCTATCAGGAGCGTGTTTCCAAGGCATACCGTATGTACGAGGTACGCAAGAAAATGGATCATCTTACTCCGGAAATGGAGCAGACAGTGGAGGATATCCGACGTTTCCGAAAAGCAGCCAGCCACTATGAATTTAAAGAAATGCAGGAAGCAGAGGCGATTGTGGATGATCTTCTCAGAAAATATCCGGATGCTCCGGGATTCCTGAAATTTAAATGCCGGTTTGTGATGGAGCGCCTGGAAGGACCGCAGAATGCTTCAGAAGCGGAGAAATTTCTGTCTTACTGCCTGAGAGTATTTCCCCAGGATGGATATTTTATGAAATATAAGGGGGATCTTCTCTGGAAAAAGGGCCTCCGGAACGAAGCAATGGCAGAGTATCTGAAAGCCAGAGAATGCACCAATAACGGCATTGTGCAGCTGGAACTGGATAAATTCCTGAAAAAACAGAAGTCCCAGGCGATCCGGGACTGTCGGGATCTGCTTGGAAGCCAGAGAAGATCAGAAGCACTCTCTCTGATGGAGTTCTGGAGCAGACTGATGCCGGAGGATGAGGAGATCAGAGGCGCTCTTTATCTTGCGAAGGTATCTTCCGTCCGTACAAAAGGGGAGCTGGAAGAGCTGGTGAGAGAGCTTTGCAAAGAACTGGGGATCATCGGTAATTCTCCAAGGGAGGGAACTCTTGAGGAGCCGGTGTACAAAGAGGCACTTACCTGTGCATGGCAGAGATTCGGCTATCCCAAAGCACTGGCAGAGGGCCGTACCAGGATCCTGTGCAGTGAGGAAGAGGGCGAGATGGAATATCTGGCAGAGGAGATCCGCAGCTTTCTGGTCCATAAGGAATGGCAGGGAGAGGTATACAAGCTTCTGGGAGATATCCGGAAGAAACAGGGGCGTACCCGGGAAGCCTTCGAAAATTATTTCCTGGCATTGGATCATGAGCCGCATCCCTATATAAAAAATGAGCTTTCCAGGATCTTCCTGGAGGATCTTTACGATGGAAGCCGGCGTACCGGATTTTTCGCAAAGAAGGCAGACGTGACAGAATTTCTGAACAGCTGGCTGGATAAGTATAAAAGTCAGGAGGAGCTTCAGGAGCTTCTGAAGCGGATCCTGTAATGACAGATCAACAGAAACGAGGCAGAGTGTATTGAACAGAGAACAGCAGAAAGTACTGGAACTTCTAAAAGAAATAGATACCATATGCAGAAAAAATAAGATCACATATTATCTTTCTCCGTATCTTACCCTCTGTGCGGTAACGGAGCGCCCTTTTCCCATGAATCCGGCAAGCAATGATATTTATATGAAGACCGGTGATATGGCCCGGTTTAAAAATATCTTTGATGAAGAACCAGAGCTGCGCAGAACTCTGGAATCTATGGAGAATAACAGCCGTTTCCCCGGATTTTTTCTGCGTTATACAGATAAAGATACGTTGTTTTATAAGCTGGACGAGTACGGAAAATACAAACATCCGGGACTGGGGATCAATATCCTTCCGCTGCAGTGTGAATATGGTCCAAAGGGAAAATATCTCTGGAACCGTATGCGCGAAGAGGGATGGAAGAGGATCTACGGAAAAAAAGGCAAGTGGCGGAACCGGCGTGAGCTGGGATGTATCTGGATGGTGCGAGTCCTTTCCCTTTGCGGACGAGGCTGGCTGGCAAAGAGCATATTCCGGGATCTGCTCCGGCAGCCGCAGGATGGCGCAAAAACCTATGTACTCCGATATTTTGACCAGAATCTTTATTTTCCTGCGCATATTTTTGAAAATCCCGGGGAGGCAATGCTTGGAGGAGAATCCTTTATGGTCCCGGGAAACACAGACAGCTATCTCACCCGGGCCTACGGCAAAAATTATCGAAATAAGTCAATGGAAAACTATGTTCCCGGCTCGCTGGTGGTGTGCAGCACACTGATTCCATGCGAGGAATTTCTGCAGCAGTCAAAGGAACTGAAGAAATTTGCTTTTGTCAGGAAGAAAAGGGAAAAGCGCAGGCAGTTTGGAATGAATTACCGGGAATATCTTGCACAGTGCTGGGATTATGCAAAATTCTGCGGGGAAAAATATACCTGTGCACTGGCTTATCGCAAAAAGCTCAGCTATATCCGGAATCTCTTCAAAAATGAAGATTATGTGGAACTGGAAAAAGCATTTGCAGGATATACCAGGATGAATGATCGCTGTCTGAAATATGAAGAAGCATTTGAAACAGATCCGGAGGTTTTTGACCTGTATCTTAAGTATCTGGAAAAAACAGGAAGGATCTCGTATATGGAGAAGGTAAAAAAATATGTCTAAGGTCAAGCTTACAGATTATGTTGTGGAATTTTTGCAGAAAAAAGGGATCCATGATTTTTTTGGATACCAGGGAACCATGATCGCACATCTGGTAGATTCCATTGAAAAGAATCCCCATGCAAGAAGTCATTCCAGCTATCATGAGCAGGGAGCTGCTTTTGCCGCCTGTGGTTATGCTCAGGCAAAGAATGCCTGCGGCTGTGCCTATGCCACCAGTGGTCCGGGAGCTGCCAATCTGCTTTCCGGTGTGGCAGATGCGTATTTCGATTCTCTTCCGGTGATTTTTATCACCGGACAGCTGAATACCTATGAATATTCCGGTATTACAGGCCTTCGTCAGCAGGGCTTTCAGGAGATCGATATGGTTTCCATGGCAAAGCCGGTAACTAAGTACGCGGTGCAGGTCCGTGATCCGAAAAATATCGTTCGTGAACTGAATCTTGCATGGCAGATCGCCAATACAGGACGGAAGGGGCCGGTTCTTATCGATCTTCCTATGAATGTGCAGAGAGGCGAGGTGGAAGATCCGGCTTATGATATGGAATTTTCCGAGGAAGAGATCGAGACAGCTGTATATGGAAAAAATGATCCGGAAAACGGGGCAGCCTTTTACAGGGATGCAGTTGCAAAGGCGGATTCTTCTGATGGAGCAGAGGCGGCAGAATATATTCTGAATAAGATCAGGACTGCAAAACGGCCGGTATTTATGATCGGTCACGGAGCTTCCGGAGAAGCAGAAAAAATGCTCACAGATCTGGCGCGTGCCCATCACATTCCGGTGATCACAAGTGTACTTGCACGTTCCGCACTGAGCTTTGATGATCCTCTGAACTTCGGGTGCATCGGAGGTGCCTACGGACACCGGTATGCAAATATGATCGCCAATGCAAAAAGCGACCTTCTGCTCTGCTTTGGAATTTCCCTGTGTACCCGTCAGATTGGTACTAAGGTTCATGAGTTTGCGAAGAATGCCGAAATCATCCGTGTGGATATTGATCCTTATAATCTTCAAAGAGAGATCCATGCGGGAAGAGAAGGTGAGAAATGCTTTTGCGTCAGCGCAGAGACTGTGGTGCGTAAGCTGACAGAGCAGCAGGCACAGATCGGTTCCTATGAGGAATGGCTTGCTGTCTGCCAGAAGATCCGTAAGGAACTCTGGAAAGTGGACGATGAGACACCGCAGCGTTATCCGAACCGCATGATCGCATACTTGAGTGATCAGCTTTCCGATACCGGAGCGGTTGCTGTGGATGTGGGACAGCATATGGTATGGAGCTATCAGTCCTTCCACAATCAGCAGGGGCAGAAGACACTTTTTTCCGGCGGACATGGTGCTATGGGATATGCACTTCCGGCGGCTATCGGAGCTTATTATGCTACCGGCAAGCCGGTGGCATGTATCTGTGGAGACGGAGCCTTCCAGATGAATATCCAGGAGCTGCAGTGGGTGAAGCGCGAGAATATCCCGGTGAAGATGATCGTAATGAATAATGAGGCGCTGGGAATGATCCGTCATCTTCAGAGAGATTATTTTGACTGTGTATATGCGGATACCTCCGATGGCAGCGGATTCTCATCCTGCGATTTTACAGATGTGGCGCAGGCCTACGGAATTCCTGCAAAGCGCATCCAGGGAGAAGACGTAGAAAAATATGCCGGTGGATTCCTGGAGCAGAACGGGCCGGAGCTTCTGGAGATCATGCTGGAGCATGGAACCTACGCATACCCGAAGACCTGTCTGGGTGAGCCGATCCACAATCAGCAGCCTTATATACCGAAACCGATATTTGATGAACTGATGGAGCTGTAAAATGGGAAAAATAACTGTGATCACAGGCGGTACCTCCGGAATCGGAAGAGGAATCGCCGAAAAGATCCTGGCAGAGTCGGCAAAAACTGACAGGATCTTCGTAACATATGGACATGATGAGAAGAAGGCACTGTCGTTTCAGGAGAGCCTTCCTGAGGAAAAAAGATCTCAGGTGACTTTGATAAAGGCAGATATGTCTTCCTATGAAGAGATGATGGTTTTTGTGGAGAAGCTGAAAAAGCAGACAGACCATATTGACTGGCTTGTAAGCAATGCCGGCATCAGTACCTACGCAAAATATGAAGACTACAGCTTTGAGGAGTGGACACGGATCGTAAACACCAATCTTTCCGTACCTGTATTTATGGTCAAAGAGCTGAGATCCATGATGGTAGAGGGCGGCAGTGTGCTCTTTACCGGTTCCTATGCAGGACAGCAGGCGTATTCTTCCTCCCTTGTATATGGAGTCACCAAGGCAGCCATCCATTTCCTGACAAGATCCCTGGTAAAGGAATTTGAGCCAAAGGGCATCACAGTCAACGCTATTGCACCTGGCTTCATCGAAACTCCGTGGCACAGCGCCCGCACCCAGGAGAGCTATGACCGTATCAACCGGAAGATCGCACTCCACAGGTTTGGAACTGTGGAGGAAGTGGCGGATATGGCTTATGCAGTACTGTCTAACGGATATATGAACGGCAGTGTGGTGGATATTCACGGTGGTTATGACTACTTTTAACCGCTTGCCTATCAGTTGAAAGTGCGCAGGAAGACAGAAGAAGACATGTTGTGCCTGCACATAAGGGTCTTCTTCTGTCTTCCTGTACAGGGGCGACGTCCCGAAAACGAAATGCAGCGAAGCAGAATCGGGTTTGCGCACTTGAGACGTCCGTACGGAATCTGTGAAATTCTTTATATTTAAGCGAAAAAGGCTTGACTTGCACACCTGCTCTGTGATAAAATTGACGAGCGACATGGAAGTTAGGTCTTTTTTTTATGCCCGAAAATGACGACGGATATACGTTCCGGGCGGCATAGAAGACCATGCAAATGAAAACACTGGAGGTGGAAGTTGTGCGCGTTAAGATTACATTAGCATGCACCGAGTGCAAGCAGCGTAACTACAATATGACGAAGGAGAAAAAGAACCATCCTGAGAGAATGGAGACCAAGAAATATTGTAAGTTCTGTCATACACACACTCTGCACAAGGAAACAAAGTAATCACAGAGATTTGTGAGGTTATGCTATGGAAAAACAGAAATCTGAGGATAAGCCGCAGAAGAAAAGTTGGTTTCAGGGACTTCAGTCAGAATTTGAGAAGATTGTCTGGACAGACCGTCCCACACTGGCAAAGCAGACTGTTGTGGTCGTGATCATCACGATCATCCTGGCAGTGGTTATCAGTGTAATGGATTCCGGAATTCTGGAATGCATTAATTTCTTAATGAAGTAAGGACAAGGTGATTATATGTCAGAAGCAGCAAAATGGTACGTTGTCCATACCTATTCCGGGTATGAGAACAAGGTAAAAGCCAACATTGAAAAGACGATCGAGAACAGACACCTGGAAGACCAGATCCTGGAGGTACGTGTTCCGCTGCAGGATGTAGTGGAGATGAAGAACGGAACCTCAAGACAGGTTCAGAAAAAGATGTTTCCAGGCTATGTGCTTCTCAATATGGTGATGAATGACGATACCTGGTACGTTGTCCGTAATACCCGCGGTGTTACAGGATTCGTAGGACCGGGATCAAAGCCTGTGCCTCTTACAGAAGAGGAAATGATGCCGCTTGGTATCCAGAAACCGGATATCGAAGTGGACTTCGCAGAGGGCGACATGGTAGTCGTTACCGGTGGTGCATGGAAAGATACCGCAGGTGTGATCACAGGTATCAACATGCAGAAACAGACGGTAACGATCAATGTTGAGCTTTTCGGTCGTGAAACACCGGTAGAAATAAGTTTCACAGAAATCAAAAAAGCTGAGTAATTCAAAAACAAGGTAACAGCAAGTGGGAGGGACACACCCCCGCCAATACCACATAGGAGGTGCCGAAAATGGCAAAGAAAGTAACAGGATATATCAAATTACAGATTCCGGCTGGTAAAGCAACTCCAGCACCACCTGTAGGTCCGGCTCTTGGACAGCATGGTGTAAACATCGTACAGTTTACTAAGGAGTTCAACGCAAGAACAGCTGATCAGGGAGATCTTATCATCCCGGTTGTCATCACTGTTTACGCTGACAGAAGTTTCAGCTTCATAACCAAGACTCCGCCGGCAGCAGTTCTTCTTAAGAAAGCTGCAAACATCAAATCTGGTTCCGGTACACCGAACAAGACCAAAGTAGCTAAAGTTACTAAGGCACAGGTTCAGGAGATCGCTGAGCTGAAGATGAAAGACCTCAATGCAGCATCCATCGAGGCTGCTATGAGCATGATCGCCGGTACAGCAAGAAGTATGGGAATCGAAGTCGTAGACTAATAAATACCGAAGCTTAAGTTCGGGGTTCCCGTAGAAAAAGTGAAATTTTCAAGTGGGAGGGCTTTTCCCCGCAAATACCACAGGAGGTTATAGAAATGAAACGAGGAAAGAAATATGTGGAAGCTGCGAAAGCAGTAGACCGCGCAACATTATATGATGCACCAGAGGCTATCAGCCTTGTTAAAAAAGCAGCTGTAGCTAAGTTCGACGAGACCATCGAAGTTCACATCCGTACAGGCTGCGATGGACGTCACGCAGATCAGCAGATCCGTGGAGCAGTTGTTCTGCCACACGGAACAGGTAAAAAAGTTCGTGTACTTGTATTTGCTAAAGATGCTAAGGCAGAAGAGGCAAAGGCAGCAGGAGCAGACTTCGTAGGAGCTGAGGACCTCATTCCGAAGATCCAGAACGAGGGATGGCTTGACTTTGACGTTGTAGTTGCAACACCGGATATGATGGGCGTTGTAGGTCGTCTTGGTCGTGTACTTGGACCGAAAGGTTTAATGCCAAACCCGAAAGCTGGTACTGTAACAATGGACGTAACAAAAGCTGTTAACGACATTAAAGCAGGTAAGATCGAGTATCGTCTTGACAAATCCAACATCATCCATGTTCCGATCGGAAAGGCTTCCTTTACCGAGGAGCAGTTAAGCGACAACTTCCAGACGCTTATGGGAGCTATCACAAAGGCTAGACCTAGCACACTGAAAGGTCAGTATCTGAAGAGCGTTACAATCGCTCCGACAATGGGACCTGGTGTTAAGCTTAACCCGATTAAATTAGCTCAGTAATAAATTTTAAATACCCTGTACAGAGGAAACTTTGTATGGGGTATTTTTTTATACATTTATACACCTTGATTTTTTGGGGCAAAAATCCTACAATAAGGCACAAACAGAGTTGTAACAGACCGAAAGCTCATCAGAGCTTTTTCATATAGATTTTACAGAAGAAAATAATAATCATGTTAATATAAAAAAGATGGGGAAAACGTTTCTGTAAGTAAAACTTACAGATGAATCTGTCGGAACAGGGAGTATAAATTGAGATCAAAAAAGCGTAAAGCGAAGAAAATAAAAAAACAGGTAAACAAAATAAAAATGATACTCTGCCTGGTGGTAGAGGCTATCGTGATCCTGACACTTGTAGTGATCATCGGCTGGAATAAAGGGGTAGGTGACTGGATGGAGTCTCTGCAGAGACCGGTTGTCCGTAAGCTTGAGATGAGCGGTATCAACAGTCCCTACGCAGTGCTGATGCAGGTAAAAGGCGGAAAGATCATCGGAAATATGAAGGGCGATGAGAAGATCTATCCGGCTTCCATGACGAAGATCATGACGGTGATCGTGGCTATTGAGAACCTGGATGATCTGGATCAGGAGATCACTCTGACCCAGGAAATGTTCCAGGAGCTTTATGAGCAGGATGCCACCCAGGCAGGCTTTCAGCCCGGTGAGACCGTGCGGGCCATCGACCTTCTTTATGGTGCCATGCTGCCATCCGGTGCGGAGTGTTGTATCGCACTGGCGGATACCGTAGGCGGTTCCAGGGATGGATTTGTGGAGCTGATGAATAAGAAGGCACAGAGGATTGGAATGAATGGTACACATTTCTGTGATACGACAGGGCTTCATGATCCGGATCATTACAGTACAGTGAGAGATATTGCGGTGTTGCTCAGGTATGCGCTTCGGAACGATACGTTCAGAGAGATCATTGAGAGCCCGCGGCATTCCACAGGAGTGACGAATATCCATCCCAGCGGGATCACATATTACAGTACCATGTTCAAAAATCTTTCTGACCCTTCCGTTACCGGCGGCAAGATCTTGGGCGGCAAGACAGGATATACCAGCGAGGCGGGGCTGTGTCTTGCAAGCTTTGCAGAGGTCTACGACAGGGAATACATACTGGTAACGGCAGGCGCATCGGGAAATACCGGAAGCCCACTCCATGTGGAGGATGCGGTGACGATCTATAACCGCCTTGGAAAGGCCATTGAGGCACAGATGACAGGCAGTGATGGATCGGAGTCTTGAAAAGATAAAGGATAAATTTTGTGTATCGCGAAGCGTGTTGCAGAGAACGGAGTGAACAGTAATATTTTTGGATAAATAAACACTGGCACAGAGGTGTATGTTGCTGTATTGGCAGCATAACACTTCTGTGCCGTTTTTTTGATTCTTCAAAATGAAATCGTATAGCGGGAACCTGCAATGTATTCACGGCTGATGTAAAGCGGATTTCCATCAGGAGCTTCCATATAGGAATCCAGGATCAGCACGGGATCGCCGGAAGACAGACGCAAAGTTTTTGCCATATCCGGGGAGGCTGCAGTAACAGAAATAGTGCTGCGGCTGGATTCTGCGATCGTACAGCGGTAGGTGTTTTTGATATATTCAAAAAAAGAACCGTTTTCTACAGCGTTCGGATCAAAATCCGGGAAAAGCCGTGTGGGGAGCCAGGTGTGAACATCAATAACCGGAATACTGTCAGCCAGAAGAAGACGTTCCAGGAAAAAAACTTCCTCATCCGAAGTAAGCTGCAGAAAATCAGAGGTTACGCTGTTCGCAGGTTTTTTGCAGAAGGACAGTACGTGAGATTCCGGAATCCGGTCATTCTGACGGCAGGATTCGGAAAAGCTCATATTTTTCTGGGATTCGAATTTCCGGAAGATCATGGGGGATTTTACAAAGGTTCCTTTTCCCTGATGCTTGATAAGATAGCCCTGTGTGCAAAGCTCCTCCACGGTACGTCGGACAGTGATCCGGCTGACATGGTAAAGATCGGCAAGCTCCGGCTCAGGAGGGATTTTTTCTCCGGGCTTATAAGTACCGTTTTTGATCTGCTGGGTGATGATATCCATAAGCTGCTTGTAAAGCGGCTGGATCGAATTTTTATTTAACATGAAAATATCCTTTCTGAGGTTGTTCATAAAAGATATTTTACTATAGTGCGGATGTATTTGTCCAGTAAGGGACAAACCTCTGCAGTGCGTCAGAAGGGACAGTGGATGAATAATTAATCATAAATCATGAATATACTCTTTACTATAACGTTATAATATGTTATATTCTTCAAAAAGGTAAAATGCAAAAGTACAAGAAGGAGAAATTCATCTGAAAATCCGAAAAAACCTGTATTTTCAATGGATTCAGAGGATTACCAGACGAATTTCCACGAAAACCGGAGGATGAAAATGGACGCAGTAAAAATCGTAAATAAGATCAACAAAGAGCATGGAACAATCAAAAATGTGTATTTTCTTGCATGCGGAGGATCTCTTGTGGATCTGTATCCGGGATATTATTTTGTCCGTGCGGAATCCGCAGTGATGGATGCACAGTGGATCCCTGCAAGAGAGTTTGCACTGACACCGCCGAAGAAGCTGGGAAAAGACAGTCTTCTGATCATCTGCTCCCACAGTGGCAAGACAAAGGAGTGTCTGGAGGCAGCAAAAACAGGAATGGATGCAGGTGCGGCTGTTGTTACAATGACACATGCGCCAGGTTCCCCATGTGATACCGATAAATGGATCTCCGTTGTATACGACTGGGCACCGGGGGTAAAGGAAGCAGAGAAGCCTCAGGGAATCGTACTTCGTATTCTTAATGAGCTGATGAAGGTACAGGAGCCGGGATATGAGCTTTACGATAAGATTGTGGAAGGCTTTGAAAAGATCGATGATGTTATTGCAGCTGCAGTGAAGGATCAGCAGAATGCAGCATGGCTTTTTGCAGAAAAATATTCAGAGGAACCGAACCTTTATATCATGGCATCGGGAGCCTCCTATTCTCAGGCATATGGCTTTGCGATCTGCTCACTTCAGGAAATGCAGTGGATGGATTGCGGATATCTGAACAGTGCGGAATATTTCCACGGACCGTTTGAGGTAACGGATGAGGATCATCTTTATATCCTTATGATGAGCCGGGGCAGAAACCGTATGATGGATGAGCGTGTGTTGACTTTCCTTGAAAAATACGGAAAGAAATACGAAGTGATCGATGCGGATAAGCTTGGTATGGAAGCAATTGATGACAGCTGTGTGGAATATTTTACTCCGATGCTGTTCTACACCATGACGACCGTTTACCGTACCGCTCTCCAGGATAAACGCCGTCATCCGCTGGATATGAGAAGATATATGGGCGTTGTAGAGTACTAAAGGTGCTGCTGTGCCTGTGCACAGAGAAAGGGAAAATATGAGTAAATACAGTACAAGGCTTCTTGGCTTCGGAGACAATGTAGTGGATATCTATGATCATCTGAAAACCATGTATCCAGGCGGAAACTGCGTAAACGTCAGTGTTTACGGAAAGATGGCCGGATGTGAAAAAACAGCGTATATGGGATATTTCGGAGATGATGACAGAGCAGAGCTGATCATGGATACACTGGAAAAAATCGGCGTGGAAACCGTAAAGTGCAGACAGCTGCACGGCGAGAACGGTTATTCCAGGATCACATTAAAAGACGGAGACCGTGAGTTCCTGGACTTTAATGATGGTGGTATCCGTGGAAAAACACCGTATATCCTTGATCGTTTTGATCTGGAATATATGAAAGGCTTTGATGTGGTACATAGCGGAAATTACTCTTTTACGGAGGAAGAGCTGCATAAGATCAAAGAGGCGGGAATTCTGGTTTCTTTTGACTTTTCCGATGATTCCACAGAGGAATATTATGAAAAAACAGCACCGGAGGTTACTTACGCATTTTGCTCCTTTGACGGAACCGACCAGGAGGCAGAAGAGCATCTGAAAAAGATCATCTCCATGGGGCCGAAGCTTGCCATGGCCTCCAGAGGAGCCAGGGGCTGCATTCTTTATGACGGAAGGAATTTTTACCGACAGCCGGCAGCGCCGCTTACGGAAGTAAAAGATACTCTTGGCGCCGGGGATTCATTGATCGCATCTTTCCTTACCGGGTATATCGGAAGAATGAAAAACGGCATGGCGGAGGAAACCGCGATCTGTGAAAGTCTTGAAGAGGCAGCAGCTTTTGCTGCAGGTATCTGTGGCATGGAAGGTGCTTTTGGCTACGGAAAAAAATATGAATAGCAGGAGGGGAAAATAATGGGACGCAATGGAAAAAGCAGAGCTCTTATCTGTTTTGTACTGTGTATGATCATGGCTCTGCCGATATATTTCAGCAGTGCAGTGGCAGTAAAAGCGGCAGAACAGCAGACCATCATCATAGGAACGAACGCAGAGTATTCACCATTTGAATACCTGGATGATAATGGAAATATTACAGGTTTTGATTACGATCTTCTGGAGGCGATCGCCAAGGAAGAAAACGTAAAGCTGGTATGGAAGGATATGCCCTTTGATTCCCTGATGGGTTCCATGGAGGCTGGTGATGTACAGGTGATCGCAGCCGGGATCGGACCTACGGAGGACCGTAAAAAAAGCGTTGATTTTTCCGATGTTTATTACACCGGTACACAGTGCATCATCAGCCGTAAGGATAATCCGATCAAGGATTTTGAGGAGATGTCCGGAAAAACCGTTGCAGTTCTGGAGGGTGCACAGAGTGATATGATCGCATCCGGCGAGACTACTGATTACGGTGAAGTTAAGGATGCCAAAGTAAAAAGATTTAAAAACGCTTCCAGTGCAGTCATGGAGCTGAAAAACGGTGGAGCAGATGCAGTTCTGATCGACAATATCATGGCTGAGATCTACTGCAAACAGAACTCAGACCTGCAGTATGAGTCCGTGCCAAGTACAGCAGAGGATACGGTTTTCTGCATTGAAAAAGGAAACACAGAGCTTGTCCAGATCATCAATGACGGGCTTGCAAAAGTAAAAAAATCCGGGGAATATGATGATCTTTATCAGAAGTATTTTGTGGACACACTTGAAAACAGCGAGGATGTGACAGATGTAGCAGCAACTGATGGTTTTCTGGGACTTTTAAGCTTTATTTTCCTTCAGGATAATCGTTGGAAGTTTTATATTAACGGTCTTGGGATTACGCTGATCGTTTCCCTTTTGTCAGTGATCGTAGGTATCCTGATCGGTCTTGTAGTGGCATTGGTACGTCTTGGAGCTGCGAAAAAAGGCAGAAGAACCATTCTTTCCACGATCGCGGATATTTATGTTGATGTGATCCGTGGAACACCGTCAGTCCTTCAGCTGATGATCATCTATTTTGCAGTGTTCCACAGCAGGCTGGGATATGTGGCAGCAGTGGTCAGCTTCGGTATCAACAGCGGTGCATATGTTTCCGAGGTTATCCGCGGAGGTATTTTATCTGTAGACAAGGGGCAGAGCGAGGCTGGTCGTTCTCTGGGCCTTGGGTATAAGGATACCATGCGTTTCATTATCATTCCGCAGGCTGTAAAAACCATCCTTCCGGCAATGGGTAATGAGTTTATCCAGCTGATCAAAGAAACATCTATTTTAGGTTATGTAGGTATCATGGATCTGACAAAAGCGGCAAGCTATGTTTCTTCCCGTACTTATCAGATGTTTATTCCGCTGATCGTTGCAGGTATCATGTATTATCTGATCGTGAAGTGCCTGAGCCTTCTGCTGAAGAGATTTGAAAGGAGACTGAGAGAAAGTGATTGATGTAAAAAATCTGAAAAAGTCCTTCGGGGACGTACACGTATTAAAGGGAATCACAACTCACGTAAACAAGGGTGAGTGTATCTGCATCATCGGTCCGTCCGGCTCCGGAAAATCTACATTTCTGCGCTGCCTGAACCTTCTGGAAAAACCGGAGGAAGGCGAGATCACCGTAAACGGACAGCAGCTTCTGGATCCGAAGCTGGATGTAGATAAATTCAGAGAAAATGTGGGAATGGTTTTTCAGCATTTTAATCTGTTTCCAAATATGACAGTATTGAAAAATATCACCCTTGCGCCGGTGCGCCTTGGCAAATGGAATGTAGCGGAAGCTGATCAGAAGGCGAGGGCTCTTTTGAAAAGAGTCGGCCTTGAAGAAAAAGCCGATGTCTATCCCGGAAAGCTTTCAGGCGGACAGAAGCAGAGGGTTGCCATTGCCAGAGCCCTTGCAATGAATCCCCAGGTGCTTCTGTTCGACGAGCCGACATCAGCTCTTGATCCGGAGATGGTCGGAGAGGTTCTTGAGGTTATGAAGGAGCTTGCAAAAGAAGGCATGACCATGCTGGTGGTTACCCATGAGATGGGATTTGCAAGAGAAGTCAGTGATAGAGTGCTCTTTATGGATGATGGGGTGATTCTTGAGGATAGAAATCCGAAAGAACTGTTTGGGGATCCTCGAGAGGAAAGGACGAAGGAGTTTCTTTCCAAAGTATTGTAAGGTTTTTCGTGGAAAAGTTCTGCTTTGAAAAAGCGGGGAAATTCGTGGGGAGGGGAGGCACTCGGAGTTGCGAAGCCCGTTTCCCCTCCCCACACCCCACCCCTCCGGGCACGCCGCTGTGCTACGCCTTGGAGTGTGTTAATTTATCGGCTTAGTCCTGTATGCTGCTGTATTGGCAGTGTCAGGCTGAGCCGATTTTTATTTCGTCGGACGGGAAAGCGGCCCGCGCAGCGGGCCTGTTCCCTGTTGTTAATGGGAGCGGGTTTATGCCAGTGATGCGACAATAGACGGAAGCAGGTGAGCGTCGGCAATACAACAACAGACAGAAGTATGTCTATGCCAGTGATGCGACAATAGACGGAAGCAGGTGAGCGTCGGCAATATAGCAACAGGCAGAAGTAAGTCTATGCCAGTGATGCGACAACAGACGTGAGCAAGTGAGCGCCGGCAATACAGCGACAGGCAGGAGCAGGTCAGCACCCGCAATACAACAGGCAGGAGCAGATTAGCGCCAGCAATAGAACAACAGGCAGGAGCAGATCAGCGCCAGCAATACAACAACCACCAGGAACAGGTCTGCTGCGCAGACCGCCTTCCGTCCGGCGGAACAAAAAAATCGGCTCAGCCTGACGCTACCAATACAGCAGCATGCAGGCATTTACCAATACACTACTCCATACTACAGCGCAGAACAGTGACGTGCCCGGAAAGGGGGAGCGCGAGGGGGAAAAGCGGGCTTCGTAACTCCGAGCGCCTTTCCACCTCGCAAACCTGCCCACGCCAAAGTGTCCCTCCGAAAGGGAAAGAGCTCCACTGCCCAAAGTGTCCCCCCCCCTGGAAAGAAACTATCCGTCAGAAGACACAGGCTCTCCGCCCAGGAGCGTCCGTCAGACGCCCGACATTGTACAATATCTGGTACAATTTTCTCATTATTTTTATCAATAATACAATTACATGTATATTATAAAGAACATACTTCCAAGCTGTTGACTTTAAATTCGGAATCTGTTATCTTATGGTCGTCATGAGAAATGTTATATATTACTAACTGCGCGGGCAGTGAACGAAATATTGAGACAACAGGAAAGGATGTGTAACAAATTGGCAAAAGTTGATTTTGAACAGTGGAATGGTTTTAAGGGTGATCGTTGGAAAGAGAAGATCGATGTTCGTAATTTCATCAGTATGAACTATACACCATATGATGGAGATGCTTCCTTCCTGGAAGCACCAACAGAGGCAACAGATAAACTCTGGGGCAAGCTTCAGGAGCTTCAGAAAGAAGAGCGTGCTAAAGGCGGCGTTCTTGATATGGAGACAGAGGTAGTAACAGGAATTACAGCATACGGTCCTGGATATATCGATGAGGAACTCAAAGACCTGGAGCAGGTTGTAGGTCTTCAGACAGACAAACCTCTGAAACGTGCTTTCATGCCATACGGCGGAATTAAAATGGCAGAGCAGGCATGTGAGACTTACGGATACCATGTAAGCGACAAGATCAAAGATGTTTTCAACAACTATGAGTTCAAAACACACAACCAGGGTGTATTCGATATCTACACACCGGAGATGAAGAGAGCACGTCACAACAAGATCCTTACAGGACTTCCGGATACTTACGGACGTGGACGTATCGTAGGTGATTACAGACGAGTTGCTCTTTACGGAATTGATTATCTGATCGCAGGTAAAGAGAAAGACTTCGCAGCATGCGACCGTCAGGGTATGAGACGTTATGACTTCCAGCTTCGTGAGGAGATCGCAGATCAGATCCGTGCTCTGAAGAAGATGAAAGAAATGGCTCAGATCTATGGCTTTGATATTTCCCAGCCGGCTAAGAATGCAAAGGAAGCATTCCAGTGGCTGTACTTTGGATATCTTGCAGCGATCAAAACTCAGAACGGAGCTGCAATGAGTGTTGGACGTATCTCCACATTCCTTGATATCTATATTGAGAGAGACCTTGAGAACGGAACTCTTACAGAGAAAGAGGCACAGGAGCTTGTTGACCATATCGTAATGAAATTCCGTATGGTTAAATTCGCTCGTATCCCGTCTTACAACCAGCTCTTCTCCGGTGACCCGGTATGGGCAACTCTGGAAGTAGCAGGTATGGGACAGGACGGACGTTCCATGGTAACAAAGAACGACTATCGTTTCCTTCATACACTTGAGGATATGGGACCGGCTCCGGAGCCGAACCTTACAGTTCTCTACTCTTCAAGACTGCCTGAGAACTTCAAGAAATATGCAGCAGACATCTCTGTTACAACAAGTTCCATCCAGTATGAGAACGATGATGTTATGCGTCCGGTATGGGGCGATGACTATAGCATCTGCTGCTGTGTATCTGCTACAGAGACAGGTAAAGAGATGCAGTTCTTCGGTGCTCGTGCAAACCTTGCAAAATGCCTTCTTTACGCGATCAACGGTGGTGTTGATGAGAAGACAAAACAGCAGGTAGGACCGCAGTATCAGCCGATCACTTCCGAGTACCTTGATTATGACGAAGTAATCGCAAAATATGATCAGATGATGGACTGGCTTGCACATCTGTATGTTGGAACACTGAACATGATCCACTACATGCATGATAAATACTACTATGAGGCAGCTGAGATGGCACTTATCGATACAAAGGTTGACCGTTCCTTCGCAACAGGTATCGCCGGATTCTCACACGTAGTAGATTCCCTTTCCGCTATCAAATATGCAAAAGTAAAAGCAATCCGTGACGAGGACGGAATCACAACAGACTTCCAGGTTGAGGGTGACTTCCCACGTTATGGTAACGATGATGACAGAGCAGACGAGATCGCAACAACTCTGCTTTCCACATTCCTTGAGAAGCTGAAACACATCCATACCTATCGTGATTCCAAGCCAACCACATCCATCCTTACCATCACATCCAACGTTGTTTATGGTAAAGCTACAGGATCTCTTCCGGACGGAAGAAAAGCCGGCGAGCCTCTGGCACCGGGAGCAAACCCGTCTTACGGCGCAGAGCAGAACGGACTTCTTGCTTCCCTGAACTCTGTTGCAAAGCTTGACTATGAGGATGCCCTTGACGGAATCTCCAATACTCAGACGATCAACCCGGATGCACTTGGCCATTCTGAGGAAGAGCGTACAGAGAATCTTGTAAATGTACTTGACGGATACTTTGACCGTGGTGCACATCACCTCAATGTAAACGTATTCGGTAAAGAGAAACTTATCGATGCTATGGAGCATCCGGAAAAAGAGGAGTATGCAAACTTCACGATCCGTGTTTCCGGATACGCTGTTAAGTTCATCGACCTTACAAGAGAGCAGCAGCTTGACGTTATCGCAAGAACCTGCCACGAAAGGATGTAATAAAAAATATGGACGACCAGAAAAAAATCACTGGCTACGTCCACTCACTGGAGAGCTTCGGCTCTGTTGACGGACCAGGAGTCCGGTATGTGATCTTTTTGAGCGGCTGCGCCATGCGCTGTCAGTTCTGCCACAATCCGGACACCTGGCAAATGAAAACAGGGACGGAGTACACAGCAGATGAGCTGCTTGAAAAAGCCTGTCGATACCGCTCTTACTGGGGAAGTAAGGGCGGTATTACTGTGAGTGGAGGCGAGCCACTGTTACAGATCGATTTCCTCACTGAGCTGTTCAGAAAAGCAAAAAAACTTGGGATCCACACAACACTTGATACCAGCGGCAATCCTTACACAGAAGAGGGTCCGTGGTATGAAAAATGGGAAGAGCTGATGAAGTACACAGATCTTGTCATGCTGGATATCAAGCACATTGATGAGGAACAGCATAAGATCCTCACAGGATGTACCAATAAAAATATCCTTGCCATGGCCCGGAAGCTTTCCGATATGGGCGTATCCATGTGGATCCGTCACGTACTGGTTCCGGAACGCAATGACCGGGATGACTATCTCCACCGGCTGGCTGACTTTATTGCAACACTGAAGACAGTTAAGAGAGTGGAGGTTCTTCCATATCACACACTCGGAACCTTTAAATGGGAAAATCTGCATATTGATTATCCGCTGAAGGGAATTGATCCGCCAACGAAAGAACGTATCGAAAATGCGGAAAAAATCCTGGGAGCAGGTACACAGTAATAAAAAAACCATATCTTATGTCGAAAAACAGACATAGATATGGTTTTTTTGATGTTCACACCAGTTCTTTGTTTTTGATCAGCATTTCTTTGATGATATCCTGTGTATAGGAACCTAAGCGGCGCTGAGTATCCCGGTCAAGCTCTGAAGGAATGATAGGCTTGCCATATTCGATCACTACGTGTGTAGGTGTCATCTTCGGGAAATTGGCCTCCCAGATATTGGCAGAGTTGCTGATCGCAATAGGAATGATCGGGCTTTTGGCTCTGGCTGCGATCTTGAAGCTGCCGTCATGGAAAGGCAGCATTTCTGTTTCATCAGCATTCTTATTTCTGGTTCCTTCCGGGAAGATACATACGGAAATGCCGGATTTCACATAGTCTGCGGCCTGGAGGATCGTTTTCAGACCCTGCTTGATATCCTCTCTGTCGAGAAAGAGACAGTAGAGATTGCGCATCCAGTTGGAGAGCAGCGGATAATGTTCCATTTCCTTCTTGGCAACATAGCCGGTGCGGATCGGACAGCGGCTGTAGGTGAGCAGGATGTCGAAATAGCTCCGGTGGTTTGCTACATAGAGAACAGCCTGATCCTTTGGAACGTTTTCTTCGCCGATAACGGTGACTTTGGCGCCTGTGATCCACAGGATGAATTTGAATATGGTCTGTACCATGCGCAGAGAGCTGATATCCTTAGTCATGGGAGAAAATTTCCCGATGATCCATTCTACAAGGAGAACCGGAATGGTCAGCACCAGATAGGCGATCACCACGATACAAACAAGTATGAATCGAATCATGTCTTTTGTCCTTTCTGTTATAGATACTTGCGGAGAGTTCCGCAGTAAGATGGTATTTTTATATTATACGAAGAAAATCCGATAGTTGCAATAAATCTTTCCCTGCTCACATAGAATAAATACTGAATAATGGTTACTGTTTACTGGTGATCTTCCGCAAAGCGTGTTACTGAGAACGGAGTGAACAGTAACGAATCATGCAGGTGGCTTATATTATGAAAAAAGCAGTATTTCTGCGGATCGTGCTGACAGCTGCCGTGCTGGCACTGCTGCTTTCCGGGTGTCAATTTGTCCGGGTGGAGGAAGAAGAACGAAAACCGGTAGATTACATCGTTGTGGAACGCCGGGATATCCCGGAGGAGCTTTCCAGGCTTATGGAAGAAAAAAAGGAAAAGGAATTTCAGCTGAGTTATGAAACCGGAGAGGATCTTTACCTGGCCAAAGGGTACGGGCGGCAGATGAGTGGCGGATACAGCATCCAGGTAGAGGAGCTTGGAGAATCCTCGAATGGGATATTTTTTGTTACAAAACTTCTTGGACCGGAGGATCTTAAGGAGGCAGGAGTTCCGTCCTATCCCTGCATTGTGATAAAAACCCGGAAACAGGAAAAGCCGGTAACGTTCCGGGAAAGCAGCAGTCCGGTGAAAAAAGAGTCGGAGAAAGGGGAATAGACTGTGGAATTAAAAAAAGAAAGCATGCAGATATTAAAGGAAAAAAGCAGGGCAAAAAGTCAGATCACTTTTGATGAGGATTTTAATGTACCGGATGCAAAACCGGATGCAGGAAGACTGATCCAGAATAAGGGCAGGATCATTATGGATGATGTCCGTCTTACTGACGGGAAAGGTATTCTTACGGGAAATCTGCAGGTAGATATCCTTTATGTGGGGGAAGAAAGAGGGATCGTCAGCAGTCTTACTGCAAAACTTCCATTTGAGGAAACCTTGAACCTGAAGAATATCATAAACGGGGATAAAATGTGTCTGAAGTGGGAAATTGAAGATCTTACGATCCGCCTGATCCATTCCAGAAAGCTCAATATCAAAGCGTTGGTAACTTTTTGTGCGACTGTGGATGAAACAGAACAGATCCGCCTGCCGGTGGCGCTGGATGCAGAAGAGGTATCCGTCAGAAAAAAAACAGTCCGTTTTCTGGGACTTACCGTACATAAAAAAGATACACTCCGGATCAAGGATGAGTATACCATTGCCTCCAATCGTCCGGATATCGCCAGCCTGATCTGGTATACTATGGATATACGGGGGCTGGATCTGAAACCGGAGGAAAATGTGGTAAAGGCAAGAGGAGAGCTGTCCGTTTTTGTGCTGTACGGAGCTGAAGATACAGAAGCCCCGGTGCAGTGGCTGGAATATTCGCTGCCTTTTTCCGGAGAAGTGGAATGTCCGGACTGCACGGAGGAACTGATCCCGCTGATCGAAGCTTCGGTGATGCATCAGAGTCTGGAGGCCAAACCGGATGTCGATGGGGAAGAACGGATCCTTGTTTCGGATGTTGTGCTGGAGCTGGATATGAAATTTTTCAGGGAAGAGGAATATGATCTTATTACCGATGTGTATACACCGATCCGTGAATGTGTTCCGGAAGGAAAGAATGAGGTACTGGAACGGCTTCTGGTACGTAATTTTTCCAGATGCAGGATCAGTGACAGGATCCAGGTAAAGGAGACTCAGGGAAAAGTCCTCCAGCTGTGTCACAGTCAGGGAAAAGTGAAGATCGATAAGACCAGGATCGTAGAGAACGGTGTGCAGGCAGATGGCGTGGTCATGCTGAAGATCCTGTACATTATTGGAAATGATGATATGCCGTTTTATTCCATGGAGGCAATGATACCGTTTTCCCATATGGTGGAAGCAAGAGGGATCCGACAGGACAGCTGTTATCAGTTAAAAGCAAAGCTGGAGCAGCTTTCCGCAGCCATGGCAGATGGAAATGAGATCGAGATCCGGGCAACTGTAGGACTGGAGCTTCTGGCAGTTGCCAGAGAACCGGTATTTATCATTGAGAAAGTAGAGGAAAAACCACTGGATATGAAAAAACTCCAGGCTATGCCGGGAATCCTGGTTTATATGGTAAAACCGGGAGATGAATTGTGGGATATCGCAAGGAAATATCACACATCTATCCAGGAGATCCGGACGATCAATGCTCTTAAGGAAAATCAGGAACCCTCTCCGGGAACTCCGCTTCTTGTTGTGAAAAAAGTGGAAGGTCAGATCAAATAAAAAGTGGAATATTTTGCTGTTGAAAAGAATGTAAAAATCATATAAAATACATGTATAAATACTGTATACAAAGTACAAATGGAGGGGCTTATGCGTTTAAAAGCAATGGCAAAGATCAATCTCGGACTTGATGTTCTGGGAAAGAGAGAGGACGGTTATCATGAGGTACGCATGATCATGCAGACCATCCGTATGTATGATATCCTGGATATCAGAAAGACCAGACGGCCGGGGATCGTACTGACGACCAATCTTCCGTTTATTCCTACAGATCAGAGAAATCTTGTATATAAGGCAGCACAGATGCTGATGGAGGAGTTCGATGTTGAAGAGGGACTTTCCATCAAGCTTCGTAAATTTATCCCGGTGGCAGCAGGCATGGCAGGAGGCAGCTCCGATGCAGCGGCCGCATTTGTGGGTGTGAACCGGATGTTCCATTTAGGGCTTACCGAAGAACAGCTGATGGAACGTGCAGTAAAGGTCGGAGCAGATGTTCCGTATTGTATCATGCGGGGAACAGCTCTTGCGGAGGGAATCGGAGAGAAGCTGACCAGACTTCCGGAAGTTCCGAAATGTTATGTTCTGATAGGAAAACCGGGAATCAATGTTTCCACAAAAACAGCCTATGAGAATCTGAATCTGGAAGGGATCGGAAAACATCCGGACATCGATGGACTCATCGGAGCTATCAGAAATAATGATCTGTATGCCATGGCATCCAGAATGGAGAATGTATTTGAACCGGGGATCATCCGACAGTATCCTGTGATCGGCAATATCAAGAACCTTATGGAAGAAAAAGGTGCGCTGAAAGCCGTGATGAGCGGAAGCGGTCCTACTGTGTTTGGAATCTTTGATAACAGGGATAAGATGGCCGCGGCAGCCAGAAGCCTCAGAAAGAGCGGGCTTGCAAAGACTGTATTTGCCACGGATATTTACAATAGAGATGGAGGAGTTACAAATGACAAGTGATTTTTCTGTGGATATGAATGAATATCTGCCGCTTCGGGATGTTGTTTTTAACACCTTGCGGCAGGCAATCCTGAAGGGAGAGCTGAAGCCGGGCGAAAGACTTCTGGAGATTGCCCTTGCAGAGCGTCTTGGCGTGAGCAGAACACCGGTGCGTGAGGCTATGCGCAAGCTGGAGCAGGAAGGTCTTGTAGTGATGATCCCACGCAGAGGTGCACAGGTAGCCAGCATCACAGAAAAGGATCTGAACGATGTTCTGGAGGTGCGTATCGCCCTCGAAAATGTTGCCATAGAAAAAGCGTGCAAGCTGATCACAGAGGATGAGCTGGGAAGGCTCTGGGTGGCAGCCAAGGAATTTGAAAAAACAAAAGCAGAGGGAAATCTGGTCCGTCTGGCGGAAACCGATGTGGCTTTCCACGAGATCATATATCAGGCTTCTGATAATAAGCGTCTGAATCAGGTCCTGAATAATCTCCGTGAGCAGATGTATCGCTATCGTGTAGAGTATCTGAAGGAGGAGCAGACAAGAAATCTTCTGGTCAGTGAGCATGAAGAGCTGGTAAAAGCCATCCGTGAAGGAGATGTGCAAAAGGCGCAGGATATTTCTTTCCATCATCTGGAGAATCAACGAAAAGCGATCATCCGTACTATCCGCGCGGAGAATGAGGCCAAAGAGGCCGAGAAAAAAGAATAAGAACCGGATATGCGGGAATATTAAGAGAGATGTCATTGGGGCATCTCTTTTTTTAACCGAATCAAGTAAGTCCCCTGTTTCAATTGCGAAAAGCAATAAGCAGTGGGGGAACTTGCTATAAAGGATGGTGACTTTATGGAAACAAGGAAGATATCGATATCTCTTCATGAAAATGAATCGTATATCCGGAAACGGTGTGAAAACTGCGATGATATCCTGATCAGGCCCATGCGCCTTGGTGAGGGACATAAGGCGGACTGTCTGATGGTCTATATTGAGGTTGCGGTTTCAAACATGATGCTGGATGATTCTGCTATCGGAAAAATGATCAATCATTTCTGGGAGATCCCGGAGGAAAAGATCCGGGAATTTATCCGCCGAAACAGTCTTGGAATTGCAGATGTGAAGGAGCTGTCTTCCATGGAGGAGGTATTTGGTGCCATTCTTTCGGGAAATGCAGTTTTCTTTCTGGATGGATACGACAAAGCAATGAAAATTTCCAGTAAAGGATATCCGGGGTTGGCTGTATCAGAGGTGAAAACGGAAAAGGTCCTCAGAGGCTCCAAGGAGGGGTTCTGTGACAGTGTAAAAACCAATGCGGCCCTTGTGAGAAAGCGGATCCGGGATACCAGGCTGAAGGTGGAGCAGAGCAGCATCGGTGTACGCTCCAATACGGTGGTACAGCTTCTTTATGTGGAGGATCTGGTCCATGAGGAGCTTCTGACTGCTGTGAAAGAGCGCCTGGAATCTTTTGCAGTGGACGGGATCCTGGACAGCGGGATGCTGGAACAGCTGACAGAAGAAGCATGGTATTCTCCCTTTCCTCAGTTTCAGACAACGGAGCGGCCGGACCGGGCTGCCCAGGAGCTGCTGAATGGAAAAGCAGTTCTGCTCTGCGACAATTCGCCGGTGGCACTGGTGGTTCCCGGAGCATTCAACAGTTTTATGGAAAGCAGTGAAGACTGGTACAACCGTTTTGAGATGGCATCCTTCCTGCGGGTGCTCCGGTATCTGGCCATGGCTGTGGCAACGCTGCTCCCCGGACTTTATCTGGCTGTGATCCGGTTTCATACACAGATCCTTCCAGCGAATCTGATCCTTTCCTTTGCACAGGCAAGAGAGGGTGTTCCATTTTCCAGTGTAGTGGAGCTGGTGTTCCTGGAACTGTCTTTTGAGTTGATACGGGAGGCTGGTGTGCGGATCCCGGGAGCTCTTGGAAATGCTATTGGGATCGTAGGAGGACTGATCATCGGACAGGCTGCGGTGGAGGCCAATCTTGTCAGCCCGGTGGTAGTGATCATCGTGGCACTGACAGCACTGGGATCACTGGCTATACCTAATGAGGAATTTGCTTCTGCATTCCGGCTTCTGAAGTACGCTTTTCTGTTTCTGGGAGGATTTCTAGGTATATTCGGAATCGTGTTGGGACTGTATCTCACCATGGCGCATCTGGCAGGACTTTTAAGCTTCGGTGTCCCATATCTGGTACCTTTTGTAGAGAAGAACAGTGAGGCGGAAACCGGTGGAAGGATTTTGCGACAGCCCTTCCGGAAGCGGAAATTCCGGCCGCTGTATGCCAGAAATGCCCAGAAACGCAGGCTTCGGACAAGGCCATGGAGCCGGAAAGGATAAAGGTTATGAGATTTGCGGAGAATAACAGGATTTCCCACAGACAGCTTTTTCGGCAGATCATACTGGTGTTTCCGGCGCCGTTTCTGCTGTGCCTGTTTAAGAATGGAGCGATGTTGGGCATCAGTGCCATGGCAGGGACAGCTGCTGCGGCCGTAGTGCTCTCTTTTTATGTAATCTGGCTGATACGTCTGACACCTGCATATGGGGAGCTTTCCAAAAGGACAGGAAGTTTTACTGTACGATTTATTGGCCTGTTCTTTTTGGTATATGTGATCGCAAGTTCGGCATTTCTTTCGGGCCTTCTGGGGGAGGTGATCCCGGAAAGTCTGATCAGCGGGATTTCCGGAAAATGGCTGTCTCTTCTTGCAGTTGCAGCCTGTAGTCTGGGAACGCATCGCGGAATGCAGAGAAGAGGGCGGATCGCTGAGGTGTCCGGAAGGATTTTTCTGGCAGGGATCCTTCTTCTGATGCTTTTATGTGCAGGGCAGGGAAAAACAGAGTACTTTATGGAAGTGATGAAAGATCCGGAAACAAGATTTACAGGAGAGCGATGGCTCCGTGATCTGTATACACTTTTGTGTGCTTTTTCAGGAGCAGGACTTCTTCCCTTCGGGCTGGAGTATGCAAAAAAACAGGGAAGTGCCAGAAAACCTGTGATCCTGGCTTTTCTTACAGTTTGCGGGATCATTTTTGGAATGCAGCTCCTTCTTCCGGCAGTCTTTGGTGGTGCACGCCTTAAAAACGAGATCTGTCCGGTACTGCCTCTTCTGGAGGGTGCAGATCTTCCGGGAAACGTACTGGCGAGATTTGATGTGATATGGATGGGGTTTCTGGTATTCGGACTTTTGTTTTCTCTGGGAAGTTTGTTTCATTACGGAAATCAGATCGCGGAAAAAACCGGATTCGGGACCGGTCGGTACTGGATCCCGGCAGCAGGCTGGCTGCTTTCCCTGTATGAGAGAAACGGGATGGGGATCCGGGAGTATTATGGCTGGTATCTGGGGTACATCTTTGTGCCGTTTCTGATTGTGATACAGCTTTTTCTCAGTACGGAAAACCGGGGAAGACGGAAGAAAAAAGTAACTGTGGCAGGACTTGTCCTGGTCATCACTTTGACGGGATCAGGCTGTGCGGCAGTAGAACCGGAAAAAAGAGCTTATCCGCTGGCACTGGGGGCCGGTGTTTCAGAGAATGGCTTTGTGCTGAAATATGCAATGCCGGATATGAGTACAGCTACCGGACAGGAAAAACCGGACGAAGATCCGATTTCTGTGCTGACTCTTTCCGGCCGGGACTTTCAGGAGATCGAGGCAGTTTACAACCGGTCTCAGGAAAAATTTCTGGATCTGGGTCATCTTGAAGTGCTGATCCTGGATGAACAGATTCTGGAAGAGGGATCCCGGGAAGCACTGATCGGATATCTGAAGCAGGAAGAGCATATCGGAGAGGATGTCTACGTGTTCCGGACGGATATGCTGGGAGATGTTTTTCACTGGAAGGGAGCCCGGGAAAGCTCCATAGGGGAATACCTTCAGGGAATCCAGGAGAACCGCACATCCGGGCAGCAGAAGAAGGGTGTGACTCTGCGGGAGGTATATCATCAGTTCTGTCAGGATGGAACGCTGCCCTGGCTTCCGGAGATATGGGTGGAAGGTGAGCTTCTGGAAGTGGATTACGGCAGTAATGAATAGATGGGAGCCGGACTGTTAATAATACAGATGATGATCAGTACGATAAATCGTACAGTATATCTCTGGATAAGATCATCAGAAGATTTTTGACAGGAGGGCTTGCTCATGGAGCATATAAAAATGAAGAAGCATGTATTAAAAAAAGCAGGAGGGTTCCTTTTGCTCACGGCAGTGATCCTTGCAGGGAGTACCTGGGAGAGAAGAACTGCAGGTGATCGGCAGCCACAGTTTTATGCCTGGTGGGGAACGATCTACCCGGAATTCTGCTTTGAAAAAGCAGAGGATAACGGGGAAAATAAGCCGGTGAAGATATCCTTCTGGCTTGCGCAAGCCCTGGATTGGTGATACAATATTTCAACGGACCAATCACGTTCGATTAATTATTTCAGGAGATAAGATCAATGAATATAGACAGAAACGCACCGGTGGGTGTGTTTGATTCCGGTATCGGAGGACTGACAGTAGCCCGGGAGATCATGCGCAATCTCCCATCGGAAAAAATCGTATATTTCGGAGACACAGCCAGAGTTCCCTATGGAAGCAAATCCAGAGAAACGGTGATCCGTTATTCCCGCCAGATCATTCATTTTCTGCAGGAACAGAAGGTGAAGGCCATTGTGGTGGCCTGTAATACAGCCAGTGCATTTGCTCTGGATGCGGTGAAGGATGAACTGGATATCCCGATCCTTGGAGTGATCGAGGCCGGTGCCAAAGTTGCTGCCCAGGAAACCAGAAATAAACGGGTGGGCATTATCGGAACGGTGGGCACGGTAGGAAGCGGTATCCATGCCTCTTATCTGAAGGAACTGGATCCGGAGATCACCGTGATCGGAAAAGCGTGCCCGCTGTTTGTTCCACTGGTAGAAGAGGGCTGGTATCATGATCCGGTCACCGAGGAGGTTGCCAGAAGATATCTGAAGGAGCTGCAGGAGCAGGAGATCGATACACTGATCCTCGGATGTACGCACTATCCTCTTTTAAGATCTACCATCCGCAAGATCATGGGTGAGGAGGTCTGCCTTGTGAATCCTGCATATGAGACGGCGCTGGAGCTTAAAAAGCTGCTCTCCAGACTGGATCTTGCCAGCAATGAGGTAGCACAGGAGGAATTCCCGTATCGCTTTTATGTAAGTGATCTTGCAGAGAAGTTTAAGGATTTTGCCAATTCCATCCTGCCGTATAACGTAGAAAAAACACAGAAGATCGATATCGAAAAATATTAAACAGATCTGTACATAAATGATAGGAGAAAAGAATGCAGAAAGAAGTTTTGATCCATGTAAGAGGGCTTCAGATGATGGATGCACAGGGGGATCAGGAACCTATAGAGATCATTGTTCCGGGACAGTATTATTTCCGCAATGGTTCTCATTATCTCAGATATGAGGAACTGCTGGATGAAACAGCAGAACCCACCATCAATTACATAAAAGTATCCGGAAAGGGTCTGGAAGTCAGCAAGAAGGGACTGGTCAATGTACACATGGTATTTGAACAGGGCAAAAAAAACATGACCTATTATACTACCCCTTACGGAACACTTCAGATGGGAATCTCAGCTACGAATCTGGAGCTGACGGAAAGCGAAGAGAACCTTCAGATCAAAGCAGATTATGCGCTGGATATGAATGAAGAACATGTGGCAGACTGCTATCTGGCGATCCAGGTACAGCCAAGAGACTGCAAGGATTTTGTTTTATAGATCCTGCAGAAAATAAAAGATATATAATTACACTACATAAGAACAGCCGCCATGCATCAGGGGAATTCCTGAAAGCATGGCGGCTGTTTTGGATTCTGATCATTTACGGAATCTTGCGAGGAAGCCTTTTTTCTTCTTCTGTGGTGCTTCGAGAGAACCACGGATTCCTTTTACGCCAACGATGTAAAGGCCGCTGACTTCAGCTTTGATCTCTTTTTTGACCGGGATCAGATCAAAAACTTTTTCATCTGCAATAAGGATGTTGATCTTCGGACCGACTTTGGCTTTTACGATCGGAAGCTTGGACCGACGCATAAGCTTAGGTGTCTGGTCGATGACCATCTGTGGAAGTCCGGAATCTTTCAGCGGCATCCGTTTTTTATCGATGACCAGCATGGAAACTGTCTGCTTGTTAGCCTGGATCTGAGCCTGCTGTTCGTCCTGTTTTTTCTGAGCTTTTTTTCCGAAGAAATAGAGTGCGATCACTGCTGCGATCAGAATAACGAGGATGACCAGAAGAACGATGGTAACTGTACTCATTTGAGAATCCCCCTGTATATATATTTGTTTCGCAATCGGTTACATTACGCAAACAACATTTTAGCATTGTTTTGTCAAAAAGGCAATTAAAAAAGTGAAAAAGACAGGTGGAACGGTGGAAATTTCAGCAGTTACCAGTTATAATGATTACGATGCAGTTCATCTGTGTATGCTGCAGAGAATACAGGACATAACTATCTTTGAGCTAACATATGTAATGGATAAACCAGAGATGGAGGAAATATTATATGAAAGAGAAAAAGCCCGGGGGAACCCGACCGGAAATGGGAACTCCTGAGTACGAAGAATGGCGGAAAGAGGTATTGAAACGCCGCAGAAAGCGCCAGCTGAAGGAACGCAGAAAACGTCTGGCCATCATAACAGCGGCAATGATCGTCGCAGTCGGGGCATCAGTAGGGGTCGGTGCGCTGAAGGGCAGAAGTGAGAAGGCTTCAAAAGAGAAGATGGTTTCTTCTGACAAACAGAAAGAACAGACTGTTTCCGGAGAAAAAGCTTTAGAAGCAGGTACTAAAAATACAGAGACCGCTTCCAAAGATACTCTCGCAGAGGCAGAGCTTCTGGCCAGTCAGTATAACTATGACAAAGCTATCGATCTTCTGAAAAAGGCTCCGTCCTATGATTCTGATAAGAAGATGCAGGCAGCTGCAAAAAAATACGAAGACATAAAAGCAACCTGTACGGCATGGCCCCTTGAAAAGGTGACACATGTCTTTTATCATATTCTGATCAAGGATCCATCCAAAGCGTTTGACGGAGACTACAAAGAAGCAGATTATAATCAGGTCATGACAACCATTGATGAGTTTAACAAGATCACGCAGACCATGTATGACAAGGGCTATGTGATGGTAAGCATCAAGGACATGGCAAAGGCAGACGACAACGGGAATATCACAGAGGGAGAGATCCTTCTTCCGCCTGGGAAAACGCCGTTTGTCCTCTCACAGGATGATGTATGCTATTATCATTACATGGACGGTGACGGCTATGCCACGAAGCTGATCGTGGATGATAAAGGAAAGATCCGCAATGAATATGTGGAAGATGACGGAAGTGTCTCCGTGGGAGATTATGACATGGTTCCGCTGATCGACCGTTTTGTGGAAAAGCATCCGGATTTCTCATACCGCGGTGCAAAAGGAATCCTGGCACTTACCGGATACAATGGGATCCTGGGATATCGGACCGACGAAAGCTATGAGACCCGTCCGGCAGATCTGGATGAAAATAAAGTACAGTGGCTGGATGCACATCCGGATTTCAGCCTGGAAAAAGAACGGGCAGCCGCAAAAAAGGTTGCCGATGCCATGAAGGCAGAAGGCTGGGAATTTGCGAGCCATACCTGGGGACATCAGAATGTGGGACAGGTCACACTGGAGAAGCTTCAGGCAGACACCGAACGTTTCAAGAAAAATGTAGATCCGCTGATCGGGGGAACGGATGTTATCATTTTTGCTTTTGGAACCGACATTACCAATGACCAGGAGTATTCCGGGGATAAATTCGAATATCTGAAGGGGCAGGGATATAATTATTACTGCAACGTGGATTCCAGCCAGTATTATGTACAGATCCGGGATCGATACTTCCGTCAGGGAAGACGGAATCTGGATGGATACCGTATGTATTATAACCCGGAACTGTTATCTGATCTTTTTGACGTAAAAGATGTTTTTGATCCGGCAAGACCGACACCGGTACCGCCGATGTAACGGTCATATCCGGAGATACGAGGGGACTTTTAGAAAGGGGCATATATATTATTATGAAGAAAAAAATTGCAGGTGTACTGACAACAGTGCTTGCGGCGTCACTTCTTGTGGGCGGAAACCATCCGGTCACTGTTCAGGTGGACAATATGATCTCTGGGACACAGGATGACGAGGATACACAGTCTGATGAAGCGGAAGCAGAAGCTGCAGAAGCCGAAGAAGAACAGTCCGAAGAAGCCAAAGTAGCAGCGGACCCGGAGGACCAGCCGGCAGCTACCGAGACACCGAAGGAAGAAAAAAAGGCAGAAAAAGAAACACAGAAAAGGGAAGCTGCCGAGAACAGCTCCGACAGTACTTCCTCAGACGAAAAAACACTTCTCAAAAAAGCCAAAAAACTGGCACAGCAGTATGATTACACCGGCGCGATCTCCGTGTTGAAAAACAACTGGAAATTTGCCACCAGTGACAAGATGCAGGAAGCAGCAGCAGCCTACATGAAAAAAAGAGATGCCTGTGTGGAATATCCACTTGAGAATATCACCCATGTATTTTTTCATTCCCTGATCGTGAATACCTCACTGGCCTTTGACGGAGATTCCGATGAGGCCGGATATAATCAGATGATGACCACAGTCAGCGAGTTCAAAAAAATGCTCCAGATCATGTATGATAAGGGTTACGTACTGGTGAGTCCTCATGATATGGCTGTGATCAATGATGACGGAACCATGAGCAGGGGAAAGATCATGCTGCCGGAAGGCAAGATCCCTTTTGTTCTTTCAGAGGATGACGTCAGCTACTATCATTATATGGACGGAGACGGATTTGCCACAAAGCTGGTGATCGACGACAACGGAGATATCAAATGCGAGTATAAGAAGGCAGACGGTACAGTTGTGACCGGAGATTACGATGTAGTGCCAATCCTAGATTCCTTTATCAAAGAACATCCGGATTTTTCCTATCATGGAAGAAAGGGTATTCTGGCAATGACCGGTTATAATGGTGTTCTGGGCTACCGTACAGATGGGGCATATAAGACCAAGAAGAATCTTCAGGATGACCAGAAGGCTTTTCTCAAGGCCAATCCGGATTTTGACTATGATAAAGAAGTAAAAGCAGCCAAAAAAGTGGCGAAGGCCATGAAAAAGGACGGGTGGGAATTTGCAAGCCATACCTGGGGTCACAGAAACGCTACAAGCTCCACAGCAGCGGAGTTGAAGACCGATAATAAAAAATGGGAAAAATATGTGGCACCCATCCTCGGAAAAACCGATATGATCATTTTTGCTTTTGGTGCGGATATCGGCGACTGGGAAGGATACACCTCGGATAATGAGAAGTATGAGTATTACAAAAGCCGTGGCTACCGCTATTTCTGCAATGTAGATTCCAGTCAGTATTTTGTGCAGATCACAAGTGAATATTTCCGTCAGGGAAGACGGAATCTGGATGGATACAGAATGTATTACAATCCGGATATGCTCAGTGACCTGTTTGATGTATCGGAGGTGTGGGATTCTTCCAGACCGACACCGGTACCGGAAATGTAAGACAGCAAACACACTTTACAAATCTGTATAAAAAAAGATTATAATCGAACCGACAGTACTTGATGAAGGGAGTAGGTTATGAAGAAAAAAGCATATCTCATGGTTCTTGCACTGTGTGCGGCACTGGCGATCACTGCATGTGGCACATCAACAGACCAGAAAGATGACAAAAAACCTGCAGCAGAAGCGCAGGATACAACAGATAAAGAAGATTCCGGATCTGCAGATTCCAAAGAGTCAGAAGAAACGGATTCCAATAAAGACAGCGAAGAGGCAGCCTCCGGAGACACAAGGCTTGTTTCCGTGGATGATGTGAGCAAATATGTGACCATCGGAGAATATAAGGGGCTGACTCTTGATAACACAGTAGAAGCCGTAACCGATGATATGGTTGACGGAAGGATCAAGGAAGAACTTCAGAACAAGGCTGAGGAAGTAACGGAAGGCAGTGTTCAGAACGGAGATGTGGTTATCATTAATTATGTGGGAACCAAGGACGGAGTGGCTTTTGACGGCGGTACTGCAAATAATTATGAGCTGACTATAGGCTCCGGAACGTTTATCGACGGATTTGAGGACGGGATCATCGGAATGAAAAAAGGTGAGACCAAGGATCTCGATCTGACTTTCCCGAAGGAATACTCTTCGGAAGAGCTGGCCGGACAGGAAGTGGTATTTAAGGTCACTCTGCAGAGCTTTAAGCGTGCACCTGAGCTTACCGATACCTGGGTAGCCAAGAATACAGACTGCAAGAGTGTGGATGATTACAAGAAGGAAATCCGTACCACACTGGAGGATGAAGCGAAGACAAGTGCACAGAACACATTGCGTGAAACTGCATGGAACACAGTGCTCTCAGCATCTGAAGTGAAGGAATATCCACAGGAGGATCTGGATACAGCCAAGACAGAGTTTCGCAGTCTGTATGAGAATTATGCAAAACAGGGTGATATGACGCTGGAGGATTTTGTAAAAGCTCAGGGAATCTCCATGGATGATTTTGAGGAGCAGAGCGGTCAGTATGCGGAGTTTAAAGTAAAGCAGAACCTGATCGTACAGGGGATCATGGATGCGGAGAATATGACACTTGAAGATAAAAAATCTCTCAGTATCCAGGATGAACTGATCAAAGCATACAGTGTGAAGGATCTGGCTGCGCTGGTAGATAAATACGGACAGGCAGCCGTGGATGAATCCATCGGACTTCTCAGAGTGGAAGATTTTATCCTGGACAATGCAACGGTTGAAGAGAAGGTTTCTGCCGGTGATACCCAGGGAGTAAACGGAGATGATCCTTCCTCGGACGGAAGCAGTGCGGAAGGTACCGTGGATGAAGAGCTGGAAGCGGCAGAGGCTACAGATATGGTGCCGGAAGACGGCGAGGCGGATCAGGATGCAGCGGGTCAGGAGTGATCTGACAGTATCAGTGGCTAAAAAAGTGTGGTGCCCGGAATGTGTTCCGGGTACCATTTTTTTATATGTGCATCGCGAAGTGTGTTACTGAGAACGGAGTGAACAGTAACAAATTAAGAGATTCTTTCGGGAATTTCCATTGTATTTAAGCGTTAAATGCGGTATGATTAAAGACAGACATTAAATATCAAAGAAAGATATAAGTATATAAACGGGGATGTAAAAAAATGGACAAAAGAGTTTTGCGTGAGAGGATGCGCAGAAAACAGCAGCAGTTAAGACGGCGGCGGATGATGAAGCGGATAACCTGTGTAGTTGCGGCGATTCTTCTGCTGGTTTTTGTTGTTCGAGGGGTAATTCTTCCCATCGTCAACCATGCAGGCGGCGGAAGCAATAAGGATGCGGAGACAGTAAATGTCCAGGCAAATACTGCCGGAGCTTCCACAGGCAGCAGTACGAAGGACGGTACGGCATCGACGGATACGGCTGCTTCGGATACAGACAGCGCGGATTCCGGTACGGATGCAACGGTGATGCCGGTAAAGGGCAGTGCAGCAGGCGAAAGGCTTTCTGTTATGACTCCGGGATGGCATGAGGATTCTACAGGAAAGTGGTATCAGAATCCGGATGGTACATATTATGTAAATGGTTTTGCGGATATTGACGGAACAACATACAGCTTTGATAAAAAGGGATACATGCAGACCGGATGGGTGGAGAAAGGTGTGAAGGACTATTATTTTAATGAGGATGGCTCTTATGATCCTTCCAAGAAGCGCCCGATGATCGCTCTGACCTTTGATGATGGTCCTGGAGAGTATACAGAGACACTTCTTGATACTGTTGAGAAATACAATATCCATGTTACGTTCTTTATGCTGGGACAGAATGTGGAGGGCCGTGAATCTACCATACAGCGAATGGTAAAGCTTGGCTGCGAGATCGGTAACCATACTTGGGATCATCCGGAACAGACGCTGCCAAATATGGATCTGGATTCTGTTATGCAGGAGTTCCAGAAGACGGATGATGCACTGGTAAAAGCCTGTGGGCAGGCATCAACGGTATGTCGTGCACCGTATGGCGCGATCACAGATGAGCAGATGAGTGCAGTTGGCAAGCCTTTCTTCATGTGGTCTACGGATTCTCTGGATTGGAAGCTGATGGATGCGGATGCAGATTATAATCAGATCATGAATGATTCTTCCTTGGGAGATGGTTCTATCATCCTGATGCATGATATTCATGAACCATCTGTGAAGTGTGCCACAGAGAAGCTGATCCCGGCACTGATCGACCAGGGATATAAGCTTGTAACAGTCAGCGAGCTTGCAGAAGCGAAGGATGTTACGTTACAGAGTGCTTCCTATTCTGACTTCTGGGACAGCTCTCTTCAGGCTGGTCGTGTTGCAGGATATGCAGGAAATTCCAGCGATTCAGAGGATTCCTCTGAGGATGGCTCCGATGGAAGCGATTCTTCTGACGGATCGGATGTCAGTGACGGATCTTCCGATGAAGGGGACTATTCCGATGGTTCTGACGAAAGTGATTATTCGGATGGATCTTCCGATGATGGAAGCTATGATGATGGTTCCTACGACGAATCTTATGACGATGGAAGCGAAGAATATTAAAAAATGACAGGAGAGACCTGAATGACAAAATGTGCGTCATTCAGGTCTCTTTTTTGACTTTATCTGACACTGTCGGATAATAGACACATATTAGCTGGAGAGGGTTTTTCCTTGACTGAAAATATGGGGATTGGTATAATTATAGAATAAAAAATTCCACTTAAAATTGGGGAATGGACGGTGGCAGAACTATAAAGGGAGGTACCTGAAAATGGGAAAAAAATTACAATTTACGGAGCTTGACCAGTATCTGTTTGGTCAGGGCACGAATTATGATATTTACAGGAAGCTGGGAGCACATCCAGATACGCAGAACCGGAAAAAAGGGGTTTATTTTGCAGTGTGGGCACCTAATGCACAGGCGGTTTCTGTTATAGGTGAATTCAACGAATGGGATACGGAGAAGAATCCCATGAAAAAAGTTGGACCCATTGGCGTTTATGAGACATTTGTACCGGGAGCGAAGATCGGACAGCTGTATAAATTTTACATTACAGGTGCACATGGTGAGGAGCTTTACAAGGCAGATCCATATGCCAATGCCGCTGAAATGCGTCCCGGAACAGCCTCTCGTATTACAGATATCACCAACTATAAATGGAAAGATGATACCTGGATGAAAAATCGCGAGAACTTTGATCCGGACACAAGTGCCATGTCTATCTATGAGGTGCATCCGGGTTCCTGGATGAAGCATCCGCAGACAGCAGAGGATGAGGATGGTTTCTATTCCTACAGAGAACTGGCGCCGAAGCTTGCACAGTATGTCAAAAAAATGGGATACACCCATGTGGAGCTTATGGGTATCGCAGAGCATCCTTTTGACGGTTCCTGGGGCTATCAGGTAACCGGCTATTACGCACCGACTTCCCGCTACGGAACACCGCAGGATTTCAAATATCTGGTGGATTATCTTCACCGTCAGAAAATCGGTATCATTCTTGACTGGGTACCGGCACATTTTCCGAAGGATGCACACGGACTGGTTAACTTTGACGGAACTGCTGTATATGAGCATGCAGATCCGAGACAGGGTGAGCATCCGGATTGGGGAACCAAGATCTACAATTACGGACGTCCGGAGGTGAAGAATTTCCTGATCGCAAACGCTCTTTACTGGGTAGAGGAATGCCACGTTGATGGTCTTCGTGTAGATGCGGTTGCATCCATGCTCTACCTGGATTACGGTAAGAAAGACGGTGAGTGGATCGCCAATAAATACGGCGGAAACAAGAATCTGGAGGCTATTGAATTTTTTAAGCATCTGAATACCGTTGTTCTCGGAAGAAATCATGGAACTGTCATGATCGCAGAGGAATCTACCGCATGGCCGATGGTAACAGGTAAGGCAGAAGACGACGGGCTTGGATTCTCTCTGAAGTGGAATATGGGCTGGATGAACGACTTCCTGGAATACATGAAGCTAGATCCATATTTCCGTAAATTTAATCATAATAAGATGACATTTTCTATGACTTATGCATACAGTGAGAAATATGTTCTGGTTCTGTCTCATGATGAAGTAGTACATCTGAAGTGTTCTATGCTGGAGAAGATGCCAGGAGAGCTGGATGATAAATTCAAGAACCTGAAGGCCGGATATACTTTTATGTTCGGGCATCCGGGTAAGAAGCTTCTGTTTATGGGACAGGATTTCGGACAGCTGCGTGAGTGGAGTGAGGCCAGAGAGCTTGACTGGTATCTTCTTGGCGAGGAAAATCATCAGAAGCTGCAGCAGTATGTCAGTGATCTTCTGCATATCTACCGCAAATATCCGGCACTTTACGGTGCAGATAATGATCCATCTGCATTTGAGTGGATCAATGCCAACGATGGCGACAGAAGTATCTTCAGCTTTGTGAGAAAATCTCCTACAAGACGTAATAATATCCTGATAGTATGCAACTTTACACCGGTAGCACGTCCGGATTACCGTGTAGGCGTTCCGAAGAAAAAACAGTACAAACTGATCATGGATGAGCAGGGGCTTCTTCCAAAGGGCAAGGTATTTAAAGCCGAAAAGAAAAATTGTGACAACCGGGAATTTTCTTTTGCATATCCGTTGGAAGCTTATGGAGTTGGTATATTTACATACTGATATTCTGTATAGCGAAATCTTTGAAAGAAAATATAAAAGATAAAATAAAAATACCGGAGATCTGTGTACCTTTGAAGTGTTGGCTTCAGAGGTGCCGGATCTCCGGTATTTTATGGATCTGGGTATAAACTGGTTACGAAAAGTTATTGCTATTCTTCGCTATCATCGTAGGAACCATCATCGTAGGAACCATCATCGTAGGAACCATCATCGTAGGAACCGTCGTCGTAGGAACCATCGTCGTAGGAACCGTCATCGTAGGAACCGTCATCGTAGGAACCGTCGTCAGAGTAACTGTCGTCGTAGGAACCGTCATCCGAGGAGTCGTCTGTGCTGCCTGAGTTATTATCAGCAGAGTTAAAGTCTTCGGAAGTGATGTCAATGCCTTTATCTGCGTAATATTTTTCTGCTGTGATAGAGTCGGTATCTTCTACGACATTTCCTGATGCATCGATCATGTTCAGGTCTGTGTCAATGGTCACATCCAGGAGGTTGGTTCCTGTGGATGGAGTGACATTCATGGACATGATCTCGTTGAACTTCTTTTTCAGGTTGTCAAGAGTGAATACACCGGAGCCAATGTATGACTGTACACCGTTCTGAGATGCAAGTTCTTCTGTGTAATCAGAAAGCATATATGGTCCGAATTCACCGGCATCGCTGTTGTAATGCATGACCAGAGGTTCCACTGTAGGGGTCAGGATCTCAATTGAGGTCTTGCCGTCCTGTACGGTTTTCTGAATGGTGAATTTTGCCATTCCGCCGAGAAGTTCTTCCAGCTTCTGCTGGGTGGATACGAAATTTCCCAGAGAGTAGAAGACTACAGTTTCATTGCCTTTGTCATCAGTAAGGCGGCCATATGGCTGGAGTACATGTGGATGTCCGCCGATGATGACATTTACGCCCTGCTCCATAAGGTAGGCTGCCCACTGTTTTTCGTATTCGTTTGGCATGGTTTCGTCTTCGGTACCCCAGTGTGCTACAAAGATGATGCAGTCGGCCTGCTGTTTTGCTTTCTGGATCATGGCTGTGATCTTGTCTTTGCGGATCATGTCGATCATGTAGTCTTTTCCTTCAATGCCGCCTACGTTTGTGCCGTAGGTGTAATCCAGAAATGCGATCTTGATACCGTTTACTTCACGGATCTTGACGGTGTCGGCATCTTCCTGGGAGTCGTGGATCCCCAGAAGTGTGACATCCGGATATTTGGTTTTCCAGAAGTTCAGTGTGTCTGTGAGGAAGCCTTCTCCGAAGTCATCGATGTGGTTGTTGGCGGATTCTACTACGTTGAATCCTGCTTTTATAATGGCGTCTCCTACTTCTGTGTGTGTTGCAAAGGATGGGTAGGAGCTTACGCTGTCATGGTCGGTTGTGAAGACGGTTTCCTGATCAATCATTTTGATGTCTGCGTCCTTGATGGCGTCCTGGATGTGGGTGTAGATCTTGTCGTAGTTCCAGTTGCCGTCAGAGGATGCTCCTGCGTCGATGAGACTTTGGTGATAGAGGTTGTCGCCTACTGCGATGACGGAGGCAGTGGTAGTTTCGGCAGTGGTGTCGGCTGCTTCCTGATCAGCCTTGGCTTTGACTGCCGCGGCTTTTTTCTGGGCGTCTATGGCTGGTTTGCGGATGAGGCGGTAGTCCAGTTGATTGAAGAAGAGGACCAGGATCGCAAGGACGATGACGGATGCCATAAGACTTACGCGGGCATTGCTGCGTTCGCGGAAGTTCAGGGGGATGTTGTCCTTGGGGTTGCGCCGGGTTTCTCTGAGGGGCTCCGGGGTGGAGCTTTTTTTGAAGACTCCTTTGAGGGAGCCGGGGATTTTGATGTTGGGTGGAAATTTCATTTATGTTTTACCTTGTCTTTCTTTGGATTTTGAATGCGATTGATTGGTGATTGTTCGCTTTGTTATTTTTGATTTTTGTTGTGTGGTTGTATTATAGCAGATTTTTATTTTGGTGGGAAGAGGGTGGTGGGGGTGAACGTACGCCCGAGCCGGGGATGCTGTCTGGTCTGCGGCTTCGTCGGGGGCTGGCTTCTAGGCTGCCGGGAATCTGCTAAAAGCGTTTTCCAAAAGTCCGAACTCGCGTCTTGCAGCCGCTCAGACAGCGGACTTTTGAAAAACAACGCAGATTTCCGCCAGCCAAGAATCAGCTCCCCTCCTGCAGAGGCAGACCAGACAGCATCCCCGGCTCGGGCTGTGAGGTTCAGTGCGGTAGGGCTAGGGTGGCTGGGTGGTAGGTTTGTTTGGAGTGGTAGGTTGAGTGGTTTCCCGGTAGGGGATGGGGCATCAGCGCTGCGCTGGATGCTTGGGGCGAAAGGCTGAGTTTCCTTGTGGTCTGACGGAGGGGATGGCCGAGGCGCTTTGCTGTCGGCCTGGTAGTGTGGAGGTGCTTTGCTGTCGGCCTGGTGGTGTGGAGGTGTTGTGTTGTTGGTTTGAGTGTGTCGGAATTTTTGGATGAAATTTCAGTGCTTTTTATTATAGTGTGTGGTATGGTTGGTTTATCTTATAAGATCTTTTTGTCTGTATGGACATTTCTGGAGCTTTAGATTCTGAAGCGTTTTCCATTTTTTGTTACTGTGTATTTTGTGAAATGCTGGTTTATGGTGTTTTCATGTTTTGTTTGTGTGGTATAATTTGTATATACCAGTAGGAGTGTTAATGACCAATAATACTATATTTGATGATGTTTTTCGGACGATGATGGAGAAGATGACTTATCTGATCGTCCCGCTTATCAATGAGGTGTTTCATACTTCGTATCCGGAGAATGTAAAGATTGTGCATCTTCGGAATGAGCATCAGCTGGAGGATGGGGAATTGATCGCGGATGGTCGAATGGATGAGATTGGGAAAATCATAGACAGTGCGGAGGCTTGCAGGGAGTTGTATAAAGAGTATGGTTTGTGAGAAATAAAGAGGATATTTTGTTACTGGTGACAAATGTCAGATTTTTACAGAAGAGAGGATATAAACATGGGTGTTTACAGGCGTAAGGCACAGTATCATGAGACGGATCAGATGGGGATCATCCATCATTCCAATTATGTGAAATGGATGGAAGAGGCCCGGATCGATTTCATGAAGGAGTTGGGCTTTGGTTATGGTGAGGTGGAGAAGAGGGGGATTGTTTCTCCGGTTGCAGGGGTTTCAGTTTCTTATAAGAAGCCGGTGCTTTTTGATGATGTAGTTGGGATTTCGGTTTCGGTGAAGAAGTACAGTGGTGTGGTTCTGGAGCTGGCTTATGAGTTTTTTAATGTGACCAGAAGTGAGGTTTGTACAGAGGCTTCCTCGAAGCATTGTTTTACCAGGAATGGGGAGCTGGTTTCTCTGAAAAAAGAGATTCCGGAACTGGATGTGCTGTTCAGAAGCTGTGTGAAGGGGGATTGAGTCTGATGGAAGTTGTGGAGATGCTTGATAATCTGAAGGAAAAGGCCCGCAGGGACCCGGCGCTTCGGGAGATGTTGCTTGCTACCCGCAGGGAGAAAGCGCCGCTGGCTGCTTTCTGTAAGAAGTGCCGGGAGCTTGGGGTTCCGGTTTATGAGATGGATCTGATCGCAGCTGGTGAGGAATTTTATGCAGCGATGAAGAGGAGTACCAATGGCGGCGGAGAGAATTCTCCGATGCTTGAGGGTGAGGATGATTTTTATGAACTGTTTTTTGCTGGGTTGGAGTGAAAAAATAGTTTCAAAATTCCGCATCAATATACTTCTCCAGCACCGGGAACTGTACACCACCAATCTTCAGTATCTGGCTGTGGAAAGCTTTCAGATCAAAGTCCTGGCCAAGGCGGTTCTGTTCGGAAGTGCGTAAGTCCAGAAGGCTTAAGTAGCCCCAGTAGTATTTCAGATAATTTCCCGGGGTTTCCAGGATATACTGGTAGATCTCGGAGACAACGGCGCTGTCTTCGATACCAAAGGCTTTTAGAAAGCTGGCGACTTCGGCCTGAGTCCAGCCGTTGTAATGGATCTCAATGTCCAGAAGGGAGTACATGCATAAATTGATGCTTCGGTTCAGCCAGGAGATCCTGGCAAGCTCTGTGGCAGAAGGATCCTGAATATAATCGGCGGCGTACTGGTAGGCATAGGGTTCGATGTAGGTGGCCCATCCTTCTGCAAAGCCGGAGGTGCAGAGAAGATTTCGGATGTTGGAGGATTTTTGGCGTTGGAAGGTGACAGTCTGGTAAAGATGCCCCGGGAATCCTTCATGTGCCAGTGTGGTAAAAAGCTCCAGGCCCTGGTAGCTGGCAGCCGGATTTATGTAGATCACATTGGGGGTTCCGGTATCCATAGGTGGGGTGAGATAAAAGGCGGGGCTTAGATATTCTTTCATGGAATCGTGGACTGTGCGGAGCTCAAAGGTGACATCTGTGAGAGGTGGGAAGTCTGTTTGGATCTTCTGCTGCAAGGCATTCAGCATCTGGGCAGGCTTTATTTCTCTGAAAGTGATTCCCCGGCTGAGAGTAGTCAGAAGCTCCGGGTTTTGTCGAAGTATGGTTCCTGCGATGCCGATCTCGTCGGAAAGCTGTCCGGAGAGTCGTTTTTCCATTTGCTTTACAGGAACGTAAGAGCCGGTCTGACTCTGAAGAAGATAGAGATAGTAGGCTTTTCCTCCCTTGAAATAAGTCAGGCCACGAGTGTTTTTTCCTGTGCCACGCAAAGCTTCCAGACCGGTCATAAGTTCCTGATAGGCTGGGATGACTTCTGTTTTCATAAGATTTTGGTGGGTCAGGACCAGAGCGTTCTGCTCTGAGGAAGGAAGTTTTCCATATTCGGATAGCTTTTTCTGGAAAATTTCCAGCATATAATTGTTGTCGGGATTCTGGATAAAAGCACTGCATTGTGCAAGGATCCGGTCCAGGGTAGTATCGCTCATAAAGAAGCCAGCTTCGGATTTCTTTTTCTCAAATTCCAGGATGCTCCGAAAGTATGGGCGGATGGTGGTGAGAAGAGTGAGATAGTCGGTGATATCACGATCTTCATAAAAGGCATATTCCGCCAGAAGAACCGGAAGCTGAGCCTGAATACCAAGACTTGGGCCAAGAGGCTCCTGAAGCAGATAATTGTCGCCCAGTGATTTTTCCGTGTGGTAATAGAGGAGCATGGAGTCCAGCGTCAGCTGATTTTCCGTGGAAAGGCGGCTGTAGCGGAAGGATTTCAGCTTTTTTTCGTACTGGCTGCAGATCTGGTATGTATTTTTCATATCTGTGGGGACAGTGCCAAGAGAAGCTTTTTTTCGCCGGATACCCTGTTTTTCCGGATGTGCCAGGGTATAATGGAGGGTAAGGGTGCTGCCGGAAACTTCATTTTGAAAAACTTTTCCGGAAAAGGCTTCGAATTTTCCGTTTTCTGTGATCCCGTGAGTGGAAAAATAACCGGCAGTAAGGCCGGTGAGAAGTGCCAGGATAAGAAGCAGAGTGATGAAAATAGAAGATTTATTTTTCCTGATTTTAAGAGACATAAGACAATCTTTCATTACTGTTTACAGACATATACCATGTGTAGAGTGCTGATGGTCTCGAAGCAAACAGTAACGTCCTTTCAGAGTGGCGCTTTGTTCTATCATATTGGAAAATTACGGAATCTATGATATTATGTGAGCGGAAATATACAAAAATGGAGAAATAACATGAGTGATATTTATGATCTTGCAATTTTAGGCGGAGGTCCGGCAGGGATCACGGCAGCGATCTATGCGTCCAGGGCCAGGTTAAATACCATATGGATCGATAAAAACTTTGCACCGGGCGGCCAGGTCACAGCTACCTATGCGGTGGATAATTATCCGGGAATGCCGGGGATATCGGGCATGGATCTCGGAGAAGCCTTTGGGGCACATGCCCGGAAGCTGGGCTTGGAACCGCAGCGAGAGAAGATTCTTTCCCTGGAAAATATTTCCGGAGAGATCAAGACGATCCGTACAAAAAAGCATGAATATCAGGCGAAATCTCTGATCCTTGCATTTGGGGCAGAGCACCGGAAACTTGATATCCCGGGAGAGGATGATCTGAGCGGCCTTGGTGTTTCCTACTGCGCTACCTGTGACGGAGCTTTTTATAAGGATCGGACCGCAGTGGTAGTGGGGGGAGGAAACGTGGCAGCAGAGGATGCAGTTTTTCTTTCCGGCCTCTGTGAAAGGGTATATCTTGTTCATCGCCGTGATGCGCTTCGAGCAGATCAGACACTTCAGGAGAAAATTTTTGCCTGTGAGAATATAGAAATGGTGTGGGACAGTGTTCCCCTTGAGATCCTGGGACAGGACGAAGTGACCGGTCTTAAGATCCGTAATATAAAAACAAATGAAGAGAGGGAGCTGACCGCAGATGGTGTTTTCATTGCTGTGGGGATCGTTCCTAATACGACACTTGTAAAGGATCAGCTCAAGCTGGATGAAAATGGATATATCTGTGCAGGAGAAGAGGGGGTTACCAGCGCACCTGGGGTTTTTGCAGCGGGGGATATTCGTACCAAGGCACTTCGCCAGATAGTAACTGCTGTTTCAGATGGAGCCAATGCAGTGGCTTCCGCACAGAAATATCTCTGGAGGAAAGATAATGGCAACGATTAAGGAAATCGCACAAAGAGCAGGCGTGAGTACAACAACTGTTTCCAATGTCATACATGGAAAAACAAAAAAAGTATCTCCTGCCAATATTCAGAAGATCGAGAATCTTATCCGGGAAATGGGATATGTCCAGAAAATGGGACTGAGAGTTCTGAATAAAGAAAAATCCCAGCTGATCGCAGTTGTGATCAATTATCATAAAGACTTCAGGGATTCTATCATCGGAGATCCTTTTTATGGAAAGATCATCGGTTTTATCGAGAAATACGTGCAGGAGCTGGGATATTATCTGATGCTGTATTTCGCAAAGGATACAGATAAGATATTCCAGATGGTCATGGGCTGGGATGTAGATGGCGTTATTGCCATCTCCTTCAGCAAAAGCAACTGTGAAAAGATCTATCAGCTGATCAACAAACCGATCGTTTCCATTGATGCATACGGTGAGCTTGATGCAGGCCAGGAAAAACATGTCCTGAATATCGGACTGGACGACGAAAGCGGCGGCTATCTTATGACAAAATATCTTCTGGAATGCGGCTATGAGCATATCCAGGTTTGTGCAGGCCGTGATAATGGTGTGGACCATCTTCGTTACATGGGCGCTCAGCGGGCGGCGAAGGATTTTGCAAAGAAAAAGCAGAAGGTGCAGTTTACTGCTCTTGGAATGAACTACGCCAAACGAAAAGAAAGCTATGCGTGGCTGCTCCAGCGGAAAAAACCAAAGGCCGCACTGTTTTTCCTGTCGGACCTCTATGCATTGGAGGCTATCAGCTTTTTCAGCAGTCGTGGAGTAAAGATTCCGAAGGAGATCGGAATTGCAGGATACGATAACATCAGCTATGCGGAATTTTCCGTGCCTCGTCTGACTACTATCAGCCAGAATGTGGAGCAGAAGGCGTCTCTTGCAGTGGAAATTCTGATGGAACGGATCAATGGAGTGGAAAAAGAGCGTGAAAATGAGATCATGCTTCCGGTCACGCTGATCCCCAGGAGATCTGTACAGCCGCAGCATGAGGAAAAGTAAGTCTGCAGAGAATGTACCTGATCTGATCAGGGGGGGTAGATACGAGAAGTCACTGCAGAACTGTGAAAAACAGAAAATCGGGACTTTCAATATAGTAAGAGTACAGAGAAAGAGTACAGAGAATCTGAGATATAAAGATATCAAAAGCCGAAATATACGGGAACTGTCAGTGTCTGACAGTCAGAGTATTTTCGGCTTTTTGTAAATTTACCTGAAATCGTAAAAGAGTTATCATGTGTGGGTTTGTGCTGAAGATGTGGATAATAAGCATTTGCTGTTCTATGTGAAACCTGCACAAAACCATGATTTTGAACTTGTTACAATGATAGGTTATGTACATAACCTATTTACACAGCCTAATTTTGATGCTATAGTGTGAACATAAAGGTTAGGTACATAACCAAAGGGAAAGAGTACAGAAGGAGTGAATACCAGATGAAACAGATTCTGATCGCCACACATGGAAAAATGGCCTCCGGCATTCGTTATACAGCAGAGCTGATCGTTGGAAAAATGGATGAGATCACAACCATCGACGCTTATGTGACACCGGAAGACAATGTGGAGAAAAAGTTTGAAGAATATTTCGCACAGCATGAAAACGACAGGATTTTCGTTTTCACAGATCTGATGGGAGGAAGCGTAAATCAGAAGCTTCTGAGATACAGCCAGAAAGAAAATGTCACACTGATCACAGGAACCAACCTTCCGGTCCTGATGCAGGTCATGATGGCAGATGACGATGTGACAGAGGAGGAGATCCAGGAGTTCATCGATGATGCCAGAGAAGAGCTTCAGATGGTAGACCTTGGCGGTGGAAAGAAATCCACATCTGAAAAAAACGCTGAAGAAGATACTGCACAGGGTATCGAAAATACTGCGCAGATTTCAGAAGGTGCTGCATCGTATGCAAAAAAATCCGCACCGAAAAAAGCTCTGGCTCCCCAGTCCTATGACAATTCCACAGCAAAGATCACCGCACTTCGTGTAGATGACCGTCTGATCCACGGACAGGTTGCCATGACCTGGACCAAACAGCTGGCTGTACAGGGAATCGTGGTAGCTAATGACGAGGCAGCTAACGATAACACCCAGAAGATGGCATTGAAAATGGCCGTACCGGGCGGAATCAAATCGCTGATCAAACCGGTGGATGAAGCCATTCGTATCTTAAACAATCCGAAGGCATCCAGGATGCGTATTCTGGTTCTGACAAGAACGGTAAAGGATGCTCTGAAGATAAGACAAAGTGTTGGTGAGATCGGATTCCTCAATGTAGGAAATACGGGACGTTTTGATGGGATCGATGTTTCCGAGAAGCTTGTCCTGGCCCCGACTATCATGCTGACAAAAGTAGAACAGCAGGCACTGAAAGAGCTGGTGGCTCTTGATCCGAAGGCCTGTATGCAGCAGGTACCCAATGATGAGCAGAAGCTTGTGAAGGATGTACTGGACAAGCTTGACTGACATCCACTGAATAAATAAAACGTAGCACAAAAAAGGGAGGAAAGAAAAAAATGTTAAACGCATTTCTTGTAGCACTTGCCGTATTTATCTGTGTCGGCGGTGCAGAGTTGGTCGGATTTACTATGCTGAACCGTCCGATCGTCATCGGGCCACTGGTAGGTCTGTTCCTTGGAGATCTTCACACAGGAGTTATCATCGGAGCTTCATTGGAAGCTGTATTCATGGGAGTTGTAAATATCGGCGGAGCTTCTGCAGCAGAACCCGGAATTGCCACAGCTGTAGGAACTGCCTTTGCCATCATGCTTGGCAAAGGCTCTGAGGTTGCCCTGACACTTGCACTTCCAATCGGTATCCTTGGTCTTCAGATCAAGACCGTTCTCTACATTTTTATTGTAGGTATGTTTGCAAAAACCTTCGACCGTCTGGCGGCAGAAGGAAAAGAAAAACAGATCGTTGCTCTTCACTATGGGCTCTGGGCTGTAAACTGGTTTTTATATTCCTTGTTCGCATTTTTCGGGATCCTGTTCGGATCTGATGCAGTCAGTGCACTTCTGGATGCCATCCCGGATGTTGTTATGAATGGTCTGACAGTTTGCGGCGGACTTCTTCCGGCAGTAGGTATGGCAATGTTGATGAAGATGCTCTGGGATAACAAGATCTGTATGTTTTATTTCCTGGGCTTTGTCCTTGCAGCATACTTAAACCTTCCGCTGATCGCCCTTGCCGTGATCGGTGTGATCATTGCCATTTCCATTGGTATGAACGATTACAAGCTGAATCAGCTTGCAGCACAGAGAGTAGCAGTTTCACCGGCCGGTAGCGCTGACGAATATCTTGACGAAGAAGAGGAGGAATTTTTCTCATGAGTAATTTAACGAAATCCATTCCTGCAGATGAAAGAAAAATGCTGAGAAAAGCGTTCTGGCGTTCCTTTACTCTGTATGCGGCAGTAAGCCCGGCAAAACAGGGAGCTTCCGGCTTCTGCTATTCCCTGATGCCTTTTATCAATAAATTTTACAAAAACGATGAGGAAGGCAAAAAAGCTGCCCTCACAAGAAGTATGTCTTACTTCAATACAACCATCACCTTATCTACATTCATCATGGGTCTTGTGGCATCCATGGAGAAGAAAAACAGCGAGCAGAAGGATTTTGATGCAAGCTCCATCAATGCGGTGAAATCTTCCCTGATGGGACCTCTGGCCGGTATCGGTGATTCCATTTTCTGGGGCGTTCTCCGTGTGATCGCAGCCGGGATCGCAGTAGGTCTTGGTGCATCCGGAAATGTTCTGGCACCGATCGTGTTCCTGCTTCTTTTCAACATTCCGTCTATTCTTGTGAAATATTATGGAACATTCCTGGGCTACAAGCTTGGTTCCGAATATATTCAGAAGGTTTATGCAAGCGGTCTTATGAACATCCTGACAAAAGCTGCCAGCATTGTAGGTCTGATCATGGTCGGCGGCATGACTGCCAGCATGGTAACCTTTAATTCCACTTATGAGCTCACCATGAAGGGTGAATCTGTTCTGAACCTCCAGAACATGCTGGACCAGATTTTTATCGGCATTGTTCCTCTTGGACTGACTCTTCTGTGCTACTATCTGCTGAAAAAGAAAAATATCAGCATCACAGTTCTGATCATCGGTGTTATCATCCTGAGCATCCTTCTCTCTCTTCTTGGAATTGCATAAACCTTAAGGATAAAGATCAGAACTATGAAAAGGCGGACCCCAGGTGGTCCGCCTATAAAAAACCTGAAAAAAAGTTATATTGAAATAACTGACTGCAAAAGGGCAGTTGAAGAGTATCTGACGGGATATAAATAAGCGGCAAATACGGATCATAAATATCTGCTCAATGCAAAATAAAGGAGACATAAGAAATGAAAGATTGGTGGAAGAATTCCGTTGTATATCAGATTTATCCAAGAAGCTTTAAGGACTCCAACGGAGACGGCTTCGGCGATCTCCAGGGCATTATTGAAAAACTCCCCTACCTTCAGAACCTTGGGATCGATGTGATCTGGCTCAGCCCTGTTTTTGATTCCCCACAGGACGACAACGGTTACGATATCAGTGATTACCGAAAGATCTATGCAGGTTTCGGAAGCAACGAGGACATGGATGAGCTGATCAAAAAAGCTCACGAACATGGCATCAAGATCGTTCTGGACCTGGTTGTCAACCACACTTCCGATGAGCATGCATGGTTCGTGGAAAGCCGGAAGTCAAAAGACAACAAATACAGTGATTATTACATCTGGAAAGACCCGAAAGCAGATGGCAGTGAGCCAAACAACTGGGGCTCCAGCTTCTGTGGAAGTGCCTGGGAATATGATGAAGAGCGCGGCCAGTATTACCTTCATTTTTACAGCAGAAAACAGCCGGATCTCAATTGGGAAAATGAAACCGTCCGTAAGGAAATCTATGATCTGATGAAATTCTGGATGGATAAAGGAGCTGACGGATGGCGTATGGACGTAATCGCATCCATCTCCAAAGACCAGTCCTTCCCGGATTACCCGAAGACTGATGACCGTAAGTATTACACAGGAAAATATCACAGCAACGGACCGAGACTTCACGAGTTTATCCATGAGATGAACCGGGAGGTGCTTTCAAAATATGACTGTATGACGGTAGGTGAGGCGCCGGGCTCCACACCGGAGGTTGCAAGACTGTTTACAGATCCGGAGCGTGAGGAGCTGAATATGATCTTCACATTTGAGCATATGAACATCGACCGTATTCCGGGCTCTGTAAACCGCAAGTGGGAATTGAAGCCTTTTGATCTCCGTGATCTGAAACGTGTTATGAGTGAGTGGCAGAACAAGCTTTATAACAAGGGCTGGAATGCTCTGTATTTTGAAAATCATGACCAGCCACGTGTGATCTCCAGATGGGGAAATGACACTACTTACCGCGAGGAATGTGCAAAGGCTTATGCTACCGTTCTCCATGGTATGCAGGGAACTCCTTATGTATATCAGGGAGAGGAGATCGGTATGACAAACGTGCAGTTCCCGCTTGAGGAGTACGAGGATATCGAGGTTCGTAATGCATATCAGGATCTTGTCGTTAAGAACAAAACCATTTCTGAAGATGATTTCCGCAAGGCAGTATGGAACAAGAGTCGTGACAATGCCAGGGTTCCTATGCAGTGGGATGACAGCGAAAATGCAGGATTTACGACCGGTAAGCCATGGTTCCGTCTTTCTGATCGTTACCAGGAGATCAATGTAAAAAAAGCTCTGGAAAAAAATGATTCCGTGTTTTATTATTATAAGGATCTGATCTGTCTTCGTCATGAGGAAGAGCTTCTCACAGAAGGTGACTATCAGCTCCTTCTTCCGGAAGATGAGAAGATCTTTGCATATTTAAGAACTTCCGACAAAGAGCAGTGGATCGTGGTGGCAAACCTTTCTGAGGATACGGTAAGTACAGAAGGTCTTGCGAAATATGTGTCCGATAAAGAGGATATTAAGATTGCAAACTATAAGGACAGAACAGGAATCAAAGCGGACTTAAGACCGTACGAGGCGTTTATGATGAGGATCCGGTAATTCCTGAGCTGTTGTATATGTAGTAGTAAAGTGGAAGAAAAGTCTCCGCTTTACAGAGAGCAGGTATGAGTATTTGTGCGTATCTGTACTGCCAAAGGATATCCGGGTGCAGTGCAGATACGCTTTTTGCCTGTGGGGAAAAGATAAACAGGAGGAAATTATGGAAAAATATATCATTGCAGTGGATATGGATGGAACTCTTCTGAACAGTGAGAATAAGATTTCTGAAAGGAACAGAAATGTTCTGCAGCGTCTGATCGATGACGGACATTATGTGGTGCCGGCAACCGGAAGGACCAGAGAGCTGATCCCTCAGGAGTTTTCTGTGCTCCGGGGTGTGAAATGGGGAATCGTGGAAAACGGCTGTGTTGTCTGGGATTACGATAAAAATGAGATGATCTGGCGAAAAACCATGCCAAAAGGAATGGTAAGTAAAATCCTGAAGGATGTGGAAAACAGTGGCGCAAAAGGCTGGATCGCAGAGGCTTATGCAAACGGAATCGCCTATTCTGATGCGGATGCCAGAGATTATGTGGCATCTGTAGCGGATAAAGCTCTGCTGGAAAAAACTTTTGTAGATTATTTTCTCAGCAGACATGAATATGTTAAGGATTTTTATCATCAGGAAGATATTCTGGATCAGGCAGAGAAGATCAATATTTATTTTGATGATATGGAGACCAGCAGGGCACTTCGTGAGAAATGGAAGGATCTGGATGATGTGGTAGTGACTACTTCCATCAGCGGTAATGCGGAGTTTAATGCAGCAGGCGTGGACAAGGGTGTGGGTCTTGCCATGCTTCGCACAAAGCTTGGTATTGACCGGATGCATGTGATCGCTTTCGGAGATAATGAGAATGATCTGGAAATGCTGGAGGGTGCAGGTATCGGTGTTGCTATGGGCAATTCCAAACAGTATGTAAAGGATGCAGCGAATGAGGTGACCGGAGATAACGATCATGATGGTGTGGCGGAATTTCTGGAGAGGTTTTTCGGGCTGTAAGCTGTGCTTGATCGTGATCGTTGATATAAGGGACAGGGAAATGTATTTTTCTCTGTCTTTTTTATTTGCATTTTTGGTGATATAAGGTATGATAAACGAAGAGGATGCGGGGATTGCTGGTTTTGACTGGTAGTTACCGGTGAAAATTATTTGAGGAGATCAGGAGGATATTTTTTAATGAAAAATCTGATACCAAAGCGTGTGATGGAGTATATCATTATCACATTTGCTGTTGTTCTGATGGATGTGGGGATTTATGTATTTAAGTTTCCGAATAATTTTTCCTTTGGTGGTGTTTCGGGTATGGCGGTTGTGTTTTCGCATTTTATTCCGATGACGTCTGCGCAGATCAACCTGGTGATCAATCTGATTTTGCTGGTGATCGGGTTTATTGTTCTTGGCCGGGATTTTGGAGTGAAGACGGCTTATGTTACGGTTGTTTCTTCTTTGCTTCTGAATGTGTTTGAGAAGGTTTTTCCTATGGACAGGGCGCTGACGGGGAATATTATGCTGGAGCTTTGCTTTGCGATCATTTTGCCGGCGCTGGCTGCGGCGCTGCTGTTTTTTGAGAATGCTTCGGGTGGTGGCACGGATATTGTGGCGATGATCATTAAGAAGTATTCTACGATGAATATTTCGGGTGCATTGTTTGCGGTGGATTGTGTGATCGTTGTTGTTTCGTTTATGGTGTTTGATCTTACTACGGGGCTTTGTTCTGTACTGGGGCTTATGGCTAAGACGTTGCTGATCGATAAGTCTATTGAGAGGATGAAGCTGAATAAGTATTTTACGATCATTTCCAGTAAGCCGGATGAGATCTGTGAGTTTATTATGAATGGTTTGGAGCGGAGTGCTACGGTTTATCATGGGGAGGGGGTTTATTCGCATAAGGATAAGAAGATTATTTTGACGGTTGTTGATGTGAGGCAGGCGGTGTTGCTGCAGAGGTTTATTGATGAGGTGGATCCGCAGGCGTTTTTGATGGTTACTAAGAGTAGTGAGGTTGTTGGGAAGGGGTTTATGAGTTATATTTGATGCGATCGTATGGGATTGTATGCTGATCGTAGGTGATTGTGTATGATTGTAAGCTGATGGAAATTAGGAGAGCGTTCTTTGCGGGCTGGATGGGCTGCGGGGCGCTCTTTTTTTGTGGTGGGGGGTGGGGCGACTGGCGGAAGTGGGGATTGATGAGGGCTGGAGGATTGAGTGGATTCCCGGGAGTTGGATGAGCCATCAGCGCTGCGCTGGATGGCTGGGAGGAAAGGCTGAGTTTCTTGTGGAAGCCATCGTCGCTGTGCTGGATGGCTGGGAGAAAGGTTGAGTTTCCTGTGGTGAAGGTGAGGGCTGGGGCATCGTCGCTGTGTTGGATGGCTGATTGGTGTGTGAAGGTTTTGTGAAAGGGGTTTGACAGGTGGGGGTTTTTATGGTAGGATACACACTTGCGTAACAAATTTAATAAAAATGTAACAAAATGGCGAATGAGGAGCGTGGCGAAGTGGATTGTGAATGTCTGCCTGAATGGGTGGGTGCTGCTGCGTGGTTTTCTGAGAGGAGTTTTATTGTTTATGTTTTATAAGAAATTTGCTGCTGTTGTTCTGAGTGCTGTTCTTGTGGGTGTGGTTCCTTCTGTTGTTTTTGCGGATGCGGATGGTATCAGTGCTGTGTCTGATGGAGATGTGGAGGAGCTTTCTATTGAGGATGATTTTTCGGATGGTGCGGATTCTATTTCTGCTTTTGCCAGTGCTCTGGCGGATAAGACGGTTTCTGAGGTTCAGGGGTATCAGGAGGCGAAGGCTGAGGCTGAGGTGATCGCGCAGGAGAGGCTTGAGGCTGAAGCGGCTGCTGAGGCTGCGCGTAAGGCGGAAGAGGAGCGTAAGGCTGCTGAGGCTGCGCGTCTGGAGATGCGGCAGGGGATTGTGGATTTTGCGCTGCAGTTTGTGGGGAATCCTTATGTTTATGGTGGTACGAGTCTGACTAACGGGGCGGATTGTTCGGGGTTTGTGATGTCTGTGTTTGCGGAGTTTGGGTATGAGCTTCCTCGTGTTGCTGCAGCTCAGTGTTCGGCTTCTAAGAAGAAGAGTGTTGCGGATATTGAGGCTGGTGATCTGGTTTTTTATGGTGAGGGTTGTATTGATCATGTGGCTCTTTATATTGGTGATGGTAAGATCGTTCACGCCAGTACAGCGGCTACAGGGATCAAGGTTTCTGACTATGATTACCGGGCTCCGGCTGCGGTTGGTTCGTTTGTGGCTTAGGATATGGATGTAAATGATTTACTGATATGAAATATAAACTGTCTGCGGAGATTTTTTGGCCGGGTAGGCTGAAAAATAGCTGCAGGCAGTTTTTTTGCAGAAAAATAGTGTATAATTTAACCGAATCAAGTAAGTCTCCTGCGGGTTGCGAAAAGCAATAAGCAGTGGGTGGGACTTGGAAAAAATTTAGAAAGGTTGTGGGGTATGAATACGAAGGAAATCAGTGGCAGGCGGCAGATGGAGTTTTTGACGGGGTTTGATTTTGTCAGAGAAGCGGGTACTGCGGGGGAAGTGAAGGCGGCGAAGATGATCCGGGATACTTTGGACAGCTTCGGAGTGAAGAATCGGATGGAGGAGTTTGATTTTTGGGGTTTTCGGATTAACAGAGCGGTGCTTAAGGTTGTGGAGCCTTATCAGAAGGAGTATGTGGTGACCGGGTATGGAAGATGTGGAAATACTGGGGCAGAAGGTCTGAAAGCGGATTTTTTGTATGTGGAGAATGGAGATGCTGTCAGTCTTTCACGGGCGAAGGGTAAGATCGTTATGGTGAATGGCCGGGTGAGTGGTGATGTGTATCAGAGACTGGTGAGCGCCGGAGCTGTTGGTTTTATCAGTGTGGAGGGTTCTCCGCTGGATGAAGGAGTGGACAGGGTTCCCTGTCAGCGCAGCCTGCCGATGATCTTTCCGGGGGATGCAGCAGAAGAGACAGAAGGATTGTCGGAGTCTGCAGAGGATATTCACAAGATGCAGGAAAAATATAGTGGCAGGATTCCGGGGGCGAATCTTCATTATAAGGATGCAGTGGAGCTGGTGACGGAGGGTGCGTCTGAGGTGTGCCTGGTTGTGGAACAGGATGTGATGGCGTGCAGATCCCGTAATGTAGTGGCGAGGATCGAAGGTACGGATAAGAAAGATGAGATCTTGACGATTACGGCGCATTATGATTCGGTGCCGGAGGGACCGGGGGCCTATGATAATATGGCTGGGGCAGCAATCATCATGGAGCTTTGCAGATATTTTCAGCAGTATAGACCGCGCAGGACTATGGAATTTGTGTGGTTTGGTGCTGAGGAGAAGGGTTTGCTGGGCAGCCGGGATTATATCAGAGTTCATGAGAGTGAGCTTGGAGCGCATCGTTTTAATATGAATGTAGATCTGGCCGGGCAGCTGATCGGAGGAAATGTTCTGGGAGTGACGGGAGAGGCTTCTGTTTGTGATAAGCTTCTTGAGATCGCTGACGGAGCAGGGATCGGAGCGTCTGTGAAGAATCAGATCTGGGGAAGTGATTCCAATTCTTTTGCATGGAAGGGAATTCCGGCCATGACTCTGAACCGGGATGGTTTTGGCATGCATACTCGTTATGATACGATTGATCTGCTGTCTGCCTGGTCGCTGGAGAGAAGTGCGATTCTTCTGGGATGTATTGCGGATGCGCTTGGGAATGCGGAGGTTTTCCCGTTTGAGAGAAAGATGCCGGAGAAATTTATCGGAGAGCTGGATGAATATATGTGCAGATAGTAAAAATCTGATTTTATCTGCTCATAACTGGATATTTGTTATGGAACTGTGGGGACTTGTCTGTTTCGGGAAGAGTACAGACAAGTCCTCATAATTTATTCAATATTTTCAATGTTTATTGACCTTTATAATTCCGCAAGGGAACATGTGGCTTTGAGTCAGGGGGATATTTGCAGCTTTGTAAGGGATTCCCGGAACAGGGGGCAAGCGGAGGTTCGCAATTGAACCAGTGGAATTACTTGATTTGATCAAAATACGATAAAACAATAAAAAATAATACAAAATAATTGACAGTAAGATATCGAACTGTTATACTGAAATCACAGGCTTTCCAGGGATCAATGCGCCGGATATTGTTTTGCGGAGTATTGATTTCTGGAACTTTTATCACAGAAAAATCAGGAATGAGGAGATAGGACCATGTTTACAGAAGAACGACAGAATGCAATAGAGAAATGTCTCCGCGAAAAAGGAAAAGTCAGGGTCAAAGAATTAAGCGAGATGTTTCAGGTTACGGAGGACTGTATCCGCAAGGATCTCAAGATCCTTGAAAATGCAGGCAGATTAAAGAGGACTTACGGCGGAGCGATCCTGTCACAGGAGTATCCTCTGGAGAGAAACGTAGTAGACAGGCGTATGTACAATCTTGATAAGAAGAAAGTGATCGCGGCGAAAGCCTTCAAGCTGATTAAAAATAACGAAACGATCTTTCTGGATGTTTCCACTACAAATATAGAGCTGGCAAGGCTTATCGCTTCGTCGGGTATGCATGTTGTGGTTGTCAGCAATATGATCGATATCCTGCAGATCCTTGCTGCGAATCCGTCCATCACGGCCATAGGCACAGGGGGAACTATGTACCGTTCGGTGAACGGATTTATGGGAGCTGCGGCCATTGAGGTGATCAAGCAGTACAGCTTTGACCGGGCATTTTTGGGAAGCTGTGGCGTGGATATGACAGATTTTGCAGTTACTACATCCGGAGTGGAGGATGGATTGACCAAGAAGGCGGCAGTGCAGAGCAGCAGACATAAATATGTGGTTATGGAGAGAGAGAAGTTTTATTTTAACGAATCTTATAAATATACACATTTTGATGATATCAGCGGGATCATTACCGATGAATTTCCGGATGATACCATTGTGAACATACTGAGGAATACCGGAGTGAAATTACTCTGAGCAGACAGTAATAAAGGGGTGATTTTTACATGAAAGACTATATTCTGGAAACCTGTGTGGATTCTGTGGAATCCGCCATGGCAGCAGCCGAGGGTGGTGCGGACAGATTGGAGCTTTGCAGCAATCTGATCATCGGGGGAACAACTCCCGGCCCATGGCTTTTTGAGGAAATAAGGAAGCGTTCGGATATCCGGATTCATGCACTGATCCGTCCGCGGTTTGGAGATTTCTGTTATACAGATGCGGAATTTTCTATGATAAGGAATGCCGTAAAGGATTTCCGCAAAATGGGAGCGGAGGGTGTCGTAATAGGTATCCTGAAACCGGATGGCACCTTGAATATGGAACAGATGCAAGAGCTGATGGATGCGGCGGGAGATATGTCTGTTACGCTGCACAGGGCTTTTGATGTGTGCGCAGATCCGATCGAGGCTATGGAACAGGCAATCTCGCTAGGAATTGATACGATCCTTACCTCCGGACAGAAGAATACCTGCCTTCAGGGTGCGGAGCTTTTGAAGGAACTGGAAATCAGGAGTCAAGGACGTATCACCATCCAGGCGGGGAGTGGCGTCGGTGCGGAAGTGATCCGCCAGCTTTATCCCCTTACCGGGATCAAGGCTTATCATATGAGCGGCAAGGTTGTAACGGACAGTGCGATGCAGTTTCGCAAGGAAGGTGTCAATATGGGACTTCCGACATTCAGTGAATATGAGATATGGCGTACAGATATTGAAAATGTTCGTGCTGCAAAGAAAGTTCTGGAGGAATTATAATGGCTGAGGGGAAGATTTTTCTGAAAGAAAACCGTGATCGGATTGAAAAAAAATATCGGGAGCAGATGCTGGGGTTACCGCAGGCTTTTGCGGAGATTGATAAAAAGCTTGCGGAATGCACAGACGAAGTGGCTCTGGCGTGCAAATATTTATATGCGTTCATGCCGTACAGTGATATCGGAAATTACGCATTTGAAGTATTTCTGGATTATGCGGAGAATGGCGTATATTTATGGAAGGAAAACTCCGGGGTGGAAGAGCTGCCGGAGGAAATCTTTTTGAATTATGTGCTGTTTCATAGAGTAAATGAGGAGGAGATTGCACCCTGCCGTACATTTTTCCGCAGGGAGATCGGAGAGAGAACTGAGGGAATGAGCTTCCGGGAAGCTGCCCTGGAGGTGAACTACTGGTGTGCACAGGAGGCTACCTATCATTGTACAGATGATCGTACCCTGTCTGCACTTGCCGTATACCGCAGAGGAAACGGAAGATGCGGAGAGGAATCTGTATTTACCGTTAATGCACTGAGAAGTGTTGGTGTACCTGCCCGGCAGGTATATGCACCAAAGTGGTCTCATTGTGATGACAATCATGCCTGGGTGGAAATCTGGTGTGATGGAAGCTGGTATTTTCTGGGAGCCTGTGAGCCGGAGGAGATCCTGAATAAGGGATGGTTTACCAACGCTTCCTCAAGGGCCATGATGGTCCATTCAAGAGTTTTTGATACCATGATCCCGGAGGGAGAAGTGATCGGCAAAGATGGTATGGTGACTATGCTCAACGAGCTGAAACGATATGCACTGACAAAAGAGATCACTGTGTCCGTAAAGGATTCGCATGGAAAACCGGCAGAAGGTGCAGAAGTTTCTTTTGAGGTGCTGAATTATTCGGAATATGCCCCGATCGCAGAACTGAAAACCGACAGTCTGGGAAAAGTCAGCCTGACAACAGGGCTTGGAAGTATCCATATTTCTGCAAGGATGTATGCAGATGGAGAATGGCTGCATGCAGAAAACAGCATGGATACAAAAACAGAGGATTGTTGTGAGATCTGTCTGATGCCCGTAGGAAAGGAAAAGGGTATTTTTTATGAGGAGTGGACGGAGATCGATATGATCGCACCTCATGATGCACCTGTAAATAAAGATATGCCAACACCGGAGCAGAAGGAAAGAGGCAACAGACGTCTGGCAGAGGCAAACGCTTACAGGGAACAGAAGGTAAGAAACCTGAGCAATCCGGAGTGTCGGAAATTCCTGGAAAAAGAAACTGGAGATTCTTCAATGAGAAAAAAACTCCTTGAAGTCCTCACAGAGAAAGACAGAACAGACTGTATCAGCCAGGTTCTGGAGGAGCACCTGAAATTTGCATTACCGTATGAAAAAAACATGGATGCAGATATTTTTGTACCATATGTACTGAACCCGAGAGTTGACGATGAAGTTTTGCAGAAATACAGAAAAACGATTCTTGAGCAACTGTCGGAAGAAGAAAAAAATATGCTGCAAAAGGAACCGGCGAAGATCTGGAAGTGGATTGAGGATAAGATCGTTTCCAGCCCGGAGAAAGAACGCAGCAGTGTGATTACCACGCCGTCCGGATGTCTGAAAACGGGAACAGGAAGCCTTCTGTCAAAGAAGATCCTTTTTGTGGCAATGGCGAGAACACTGGGAATTCCAGCACGCCTGAACCCTCATGACCGTTCCATGGAGTATATGAAAAACGGAAAATTCATCCCGGTATCTGCGGAAACAGAGAAAAACGCATCGATCTTTCTGAAGGCAAGTGAGGATACACAGTGGAAATATTTCCAGAACTGGAGCATCGCAAAACTGGAAGCCGGAAAATACAGCACACTGAAGCTGGAAACCGAAAATTTCAGAGATCAGATGATGAAGCTGCCACTGGAAGCGGGAAATTACAGGATCCTTACCTCAAACAGACTGCCAAATGGAAATATATTTGCCGCGGAGTATTATTTTGAGGTTCAGATCGGAGAAATGAAGAGGGTGGAGCTGGCATTTCGGAATGCAAACCTGGAAGACATGCTGGAGAATATTTCCATACCGGAATTTACTCTCAGAAAAGAGGATGGGAGCACCGTGAAGGCGTCAGAACTGACGGCAGATGGGAAGCATATCCTGGCGTTTCTGGAAGAGGAGAAAGAACCGACGGAGCATATCTTAAATGAGATGATGGAGCAGGAAGAAGCTTTTTCCCGATATGCGAAGAGAATCATTTTTGTAGTAAAAAGCAAAAAAGCGCTGGAGACACCTACCCTTTCAAGAGCACTGGGCAAGCTTGGAAATGTTCAGATCTTATATGATGATTTTTCAGAGATCATCAATATACTGGGAAGAAGAATGTACGTAGATCCGGATAAGCTCCCGCTGATCATTGTGACAAACAAAAGCCTGAATGGGATTTATGCAACCAGCGGATACAATGTGGGAACCGGAGATATGCTGTTGAGACTGATGTAACAGATATATCGGATATATACAGAAGGAACACAGGCCGTATCATCGACTGTGTCGGTGACGGTCTGTGCCTCTGTAAAAGCTGTGAAATTATTGCAGTGGTTCAGATGTTCAGAATATGAAGGCAGATTGGAATGAGAATACCTGTTGTACTTCCCGAAACTGCCGTAATAAAAGTTGTTTTGCATTACTTACCATCAGAAAAGAGGTTACGCACAGAATCCCGGTAAATGCATTCCGGCTTCAGGCGGATCGTCCTTGGAAAATCGCAGTAGTCTCCGTTCATTCTGCGAAGCAGCAGATCACAGGCTTGCTCTGCCAGATCGGCCAGCGGCTGACGGACAGCGGTCAGCTGAGGAGAAAGCAGTATGGACAGTTCAAAATCATCAAAGGAGACAACAGATAGGTCTTCCGGGATACGGATGCCAAGGCTGTAGATCGCTTCATAAATACCGAGGCATAGTGTATAGTTCGCAGAAAATACGGCAGTCGGACGTTCCGGAAGATTCCATAATTTCTGCATTGCCTGATATCCAAAGTCGTTTGCGTAATTTTCAGCGATGATATAATCGGGATTAACAGGAATATCGTAGTCTTCCAGTGCCCGGAGATAGCCTTTTTTTCGTTCGCATGCGGTATAGGATGCAGGAGAACCGGTGACAAGGGCGATCTTCTGATGCCCCATTTTTATCAGATGCTCCACGATCTCGTAGGCTCCGGAGGTACAGCTGGTCTGTACACAGTCTGTACGGTGGAAATGGCTGTGTTCTTCCAGCTCCACAACAGGGATTTTGGCGTGTTCCACAGCAGAACAGATGTCCTGGTTCAGACTGAAAGAGGTAATGATAAGGCCGTCGATCCCAGAGCGGAGCATGTGAGGGACGAATTTATTGACATGATCCTTATATTTGTCGCCGCTCATAAATGTGAGAGAATAACCGTGAGCGCGCATGGTGTTTTCTATTTTGCTCAGAAGAAAAGCATTATGCGGAGTATTGGGAGGACCGGATACCAGACCGATACGGTAAGTCTTGGAGGAACGAAGTCCCCGGGCCGTGTTTCGTGGAACGTAATTCAGTTTCCGGATCGCTTCGTCGATCTGCTTTTTATTTTGCGGCCGTACAGTTCCGCCGTTGATATATTTTGAAATGGTGGCCAATGCCAGACCGGTTTCTCTGGCAATGTCCTTGATGGTTGCACTCATAAATCAATCCTTTCCGGATGCTGTACTGTTGTGTTCGGACAGGTCTTTTACGGAGCGCCGCGGGTGGAATACAACATCCAGCATGTCTATTTTTGGAAAATCCGTATAGTCTCCATGGATCCTTTTTAAAAGTAATTCCACAGCATGTTTCCCCATGCTTGTCAGATCCTGTGAGACGCAGGTCATAGCCGCGCTCATGGTCTTGAAAAGCGGATCATCATCAAAGCACACAAAGGAAATATCCTGAGGAACGGAAATCCGTGCCTGGCTGGCAGCGCTTAAACCACCCATTGTGGAGAGATAGCAGTCAAAAAAAACAGCAGTAGGGGGATCGGAAGAATCAATAAGCTTCTGGAAATGCAGGTTGCTCTGGGTGATCGTTTCTGCAGTGGAACCAAAAGAAACAGGGGGAAAAGAATCCTGCTGTTTCAGAAGGTCAATGCCATTTTTCTGATATACATCCACAAAGCCCTGGATCCGCTGCTCGATGGTGTAGGAGTCCAGATACTGTTCCATGATCCAGACCTTTGTGTGGCCTTTTTCCAAAAGGTGCTCTGCCAGCAGTGCACCGCCTCTGTAATTATCAGAAATAACACAGTCTACAGGAAAATGTCTCATGGAAGCAGGAATCTGATCGAGCATTACAACTGGTATGCCGGCATTCTGTAAGAGCTGGTACAGGTCATCATGCCAGCAGGATGGGAGCATGATGACTCCGTCAAAGTGCTGGGAGATAATATCCTGTATCGTATCGATCTCCTTCTGATGTTCAAAAAAGAAAGAACAGACAATAACTGTATAGCCATGATCCGTGAAATGCTTGATAATGGAGTTGACAAGCTCGCCCCAGAAATAATTACCAAGATCTGAGATCAGGATACCGATGGTATGTGTGTTTTTGGCACGAAGAAGCTGGGCATTTCGGTTTGGGGTATATCCAAGCTCTTGAATTGCCCTTTCTATAAGGATACGATTTTCTTCCCGTATTTTTTTGTGGTTTATATATTTGGAGATCGTTGCGGTGGACAGGCCTGTCGCACGGGCGATATCATTGATCGTAACGTTCATGTAAAACCTCCGGTTTTGATGCATTTACAGATAATAGAGTATTTTCATATTATATCATGAAAAAGAAAACGCCTCAATACACATGACATTTTTTACACATAAAGTATCAGAAAAAACGAGCGTATTGTACAGAAAATTGATAAAAATGAAACGTTTAACAAAACCTGATACGAAAAAGTACACAAAAACAAGACGGAATAATTGTAAAAAATAGGAAAAATGATTTTTACCCTATAATTTTACTTGAAAAGCTGCTTCGGATGCGGTAAGATAGTCTTAACAAAAAACGAAACGTTTTACGTAACAAGAAAATCAGCTATACGAAACAAGGAGAAGGTTATGGCAGACACAAAGCAGCAGTGGTATAAAGATGCCAAATACGGATTATTCATCCATTGGGGACTTTATTCCATCCTTGCAGGAGAGTGGAAAGATCCGAAGACCGGCGAGGTCACCAAGACAGACCGTATCGCAGAGTGGATCGAGAACAATCTCAACATTGACAAGGAAGATTACAGAAAGCTGAAAGATGAGTTCCATCCGGACAAATTTGACGCGGACATGTTTGTGAAAAGAGCGAAAGAACAGTGGGGTGTTAAATATATCGTTCTTACTTCCAAGCATCACGAGGGATTCGCAATGTACGATTCCAAAGTCAGTGATTTTAATGTAGTGAAGGCTGCAGGAAGAGATATCTTAAGAGAGCTTTCTGATGCTTGTAAGAAATATGACATGACAATGGGTATCTATTATTCACAGGCTCAGGACTGGGATGATGACAATGCCTATAAGAAGGATTACGAAGACAAGAACGAATGGAAGCCGGAATTCCGTACATACTTCGATGAGAAATGCAAGCCGCAGTTAAAAGAGCTTCTTGAGAATTACGATAACATTTCCCTGATCTGGTTTGATACTCCGATGGGAATGACCGCAGACGAAGCTCAGGAATTAAGAGACTGGGTTAAGGGTATTAAGCCTGACTGCATCATCAGCGGACGTATCGGACACCAGAAGGGCGATTACATGACCACCGGTGATAACTTTATCCCACGTCTTCCATACGACGGTGACTGGGAAGTACCGGCAACTGTAAATGATACATGGGGTTATAATAAATACGATACAAACTGGAAGAATCCGGATGATATCCTGAACCTTCTTCTCAAGATCGTCGGCAGAGGCGGAAATTACCTGCTGAACGTAGGACCAATGGCAGACGGAACTGTTCCGGAAGCTTGTGTCGAGGTTATGAATGAGGTTGGTAAATACGTGACTGAGAATGCGGAAGCAATTTACGGAACCAAGAATGTTGGTATCTATCCGTATGAGATCCCGAGCATTGAATTTACAAAGAGACCACATAAGCTTTACGTACACGTCCTTGCACCGAGATATCGAGTTGAACTGCTGAACATCGGTAATCAGTTAAAGGGTGCATATGTGGTAAGCACAGGAGAAAAGCTTCCGTGCCGCGCATTAAAGTGCTGCGAAGGAAACTCGATGATAGAGGTAGAGCTTCCGGAGAAGCTTCAGGGGGCAAAGAACTACTGTGTATGCCTGGAGCTTGAGGAAGAAGAGCCGATCTTTGAGGCGATCATCGATTGATCAATTTATGAACATCAATGGGAAAACTATATAATAAAAAATCATATTAAGGGAGGATTTATTCATGAAGAAACGAATGAAAAAAGTTGCAACACTGTGTCTCGCCGGTGTAACAGCAATGTCAACAGTAGGCGTAACAGGAAGCGCCGTATTTGCAAAGGGTGACACGAACTACGATGTAGACAATATGGATTTTGAAAACGTTGAGCTTCGTGTAGCATTCAGATTTAACAACGGATCTGATACAGACGGACAGGCTAAATGGTATTACAAAGCACTTGATGAGTTCAATAAAGAGAACGAAGGAAAGATCCATGTAACAGATGAGAGTATTTCTACAGAGTCTGATTACGAAGAGAAGCTTACAACAGATTTCGCTTCCGGTAATGTACCGAACGCATTCCTTCAGTATGGCGGAAGCCGTACAAGAGAGTATGTAGATGCAGGATATATACTGGATCTGACACCATACTTCGAGCAGTATCCGGAATGGAAAGAGGGAGTTCAGGATTTTGCATGGGAGACAACACAGTTTGACGGCATTGAAGGAACCTATGGTATTCCGTGGTCCGCTTATCAGCTTTGCCTCTACTACAACAAAGATTACCTTGATCAGGTTGGTGTAGATGTTCCGGAGTCCTGGGATGATCTTGTTGATGCCTGCGCGAAATTAAAAGATGCAGGAATCCAGCCATTCAACTACTCTGACAAAGATAACTATCACTTCGAGCATCTGATGAGTGCTCTTGCTCTGAAAGCTTACGGAACAAGCATCGCAGATGATCTTGCAAGCGACAAAGAAGCTTACAACGGCGAGAAGATGGTTGCAATCTATCAGAAGATGAAAGATATGATCGATGCAGGATACTGGGGAGATGGAATCCTCAGCACAGACTTCAACACAGAGAGAAATATGTTCGAGGCAGGAAAAGCTGCATTCACAGTTGACGGAACATGGAACTGCGGTAACTTCCAGAATGACTCCGATACAACTCTCTTCGATGCTCAGAAGATCGGTGTTACAAGAATTCCTTATATCGACGAAGCAAACAAGACTGTAGAGATGGGCGGCGGTTCTGATACATACTACATCACTACATTAAACAAGAGCGATGAGGAAATCGCAGCAACTGTTAAATTCATCAAGTATCTTACAAGTGTAGATTCCATCAACGAAATGTGCAAATCCAGCCCGACAACATATGCTGAGAAGGTTACGATCGATACAGGTAACTATCTGCTTGACGATGTAAATGCGATCATGGCTGAGAATACAGAGTCTAAACTTGAGATTCCTACATATGACAGCAACACAGCAGCTATGGATACAATCCGTAATTCTCTTCAGGCATTAGCGACAGGCGCAAGTGCACAGGAAGTTGGAGACGATATCGTTGACAAAATGTCTGCTTACGAATAAAGAGAATTTTGACTGAACGCATGATGTGTGGATAAGAGAAACAGGGGGGAGCATCATCTGCTTCCCCTTGTTTATTACGGAGGTATACATATGGCAGGTAAATCTGTACCAAAGGTAAAACAGAAGCTGGACAAAAAAGATCTTGCGCTTTCTTTAGCGTTCCTTCTTCCGGCAATTTTAATAACTGTTATTTTTGTCATCTACCCTGTTTTTGATACCGTAGGCTTATCATTCCGTAAATGGAACGGTATGTTTGGTGCGGCAAAGCAATGGGTAGGACTTGAGAACTATCAGAAGATTTTTTCAGATAATCTGTTCTGGAATGCAATGCTCAACAGTGTGTACTTTATGATCGGTGGTTTTGTTATCCTGATGCCGCTTTCATTTGGTCTCGCAATGCTGGTAACTGCAAAAATCAAGGGAACCGGATTCTTCAGAACCTGTTACTTCCTTCCGAATATGTTAGGAACAACAGCAGTAGCCCTGATGTGGACATTTATGTTAAATCCGAACTTTGGTATCTTTAATACCATTGAAAATATTTTCGGCCTTCATGGTACGATCCCTGATGTGCTGACGATAAAGACTGTAAACGTCTGGATCGTTGTTCTGGTAAATGAATGGATGTATGCTGGATATAACATGCTGATCTTTGCAGCTGGTCTGGTGGCGATCCCTGATGAGTTAAATGAGGCTGCAGCGCTGGATGGTGCTACAGGATGGCAGAGGATCCGCTATATCATCCTTCCTCTGATGAAAAACTCCTTCAAGGTATTCTCTATTTTGTGTATTACAGGATGTCTGAAAGTATTCGATATTATCTGGGCAATGACAAGAGGAGGCCCGAACGATATCAGCTCCACACCTTCAATCATGCTTTATACACAGGGATTCTCCTATAAGCTGTTCGGACGAAGCAGTGCATACGGCGTTATTCTGTTAGTGCTGGGTGTTGTGCTGAGTCTTGTGACCAATCATTTGTTCCGTGAAGATAAAGATCTTGCAATGTAGGCGGAAGGAGAAGAGACGATATGGAAAAAACAGCTAATAAACAGAAAATGCACGGAGGAAAGATAGCGCTGTACGTTATCGCGATCCTGTGGACAGTTGTTACACTGTTTCCGGTAGTAGTGACCGTAATGGCTTCCTTCAAAACAAACTCAGAGATTTACCTGAACCTGTTAAGCTTCCCTAAGAAGATTATGTTCCAGAACTATATCAGCGCAAACAAAACAGCGGATGCATTGAATACCATCAAGAACTCCCTGGTTGTAGCGACTCTGACAACTGTATTTAATACTGTAGTCGGAATGATGGCAGCATACATCTTATCAAGAAAAGATTACAAATTCCTGAAATGGGTATATGTATTCTTCATGATCGGAGTAATGGTTCCGGTTCACTGTACACTGATCCCGATCAACAACATTGCAACAGCATTAAATGCAAAGAACAACCTGTTCTTCCTGATCCTGATCTATGTTGCGTTTGGTATGTCCCAGGCGATATTCCTTTATACAGGATTCATGGATGGAATCTCCAGGAACCTGGATGAGGCGGCGATCATTGATGGATGTAACAACTGGCAGCTGCTGTGGAAGATCCTTTTCCCTGTCTGCAAGCCGATCATCGCAACAGAGGCGATCTTCGTATTCATCTATGGATACAGTGAACTTGTATTCTCCATGATCCTGATGACAGATACCAAATATTTCACAGTTTCACGTGCGATGCTGAACTTCTCTTCCGCACATACACAGGAGATCGGAAGTCAGTTTGCATATGTAGTAATGTCCGTAATTCCGATGCTTATCATTTACATCGTGTTCCATAAACAGATTGAAAAAGGTATGCTTTCCGGAGCTATCAAAGGCTGATGCTTTTAATCTAAACAGGAGGAAAAAATCATGTATCAGTTTGACAGAAAAGAATATGAAAAACGTATGGAGTGGTACCAGGATGCTCGTTTTGGAATGTTTATCCACTGGGGATTATATTCTATCCCTGCAAGAGGCGAGTGGGTACGAAGCGTAGAGGAAATACCTGAGGAAGAATATCTTCCGTTTATGAAAGAATTTGATGCAAGAGACTACAATCCGAAGCAGTGGGCAAAAGAGGCCAAGGCTGCAGGTATGAAATATGTAGTCCTGACAGCGAAGCATCACGACGGCTTCTGCTTATTTGACAGTAAATACACAGATTACAAGGTAACAAATACACCGGCAGGAAGAGACCTGATCAAGGAGTATGTAGAGGCACTTCGTGAGGAAGGCCTTAAGGTTGGAATCTATTTCACACTGCTTGACTGGCATCATCCGGATTATCCGCATTACGGAGATCGTATCCATCCGATGAGAAACCACAAAGAGTGCGGAAATGAGAATCGTGATTTCTCACGTTATACAGAATATCTGTATAATCAGGTAGAAGAGATCTGTACAAACTACGGACAGATCGATATCATCTGGTTTGATTTCTCCTACGACGATATGAGAGGGGAAAAATGGGGCGCAACCAAGCTGATCAACATGGTGCGCAGCTTACAGCCGCAGGTTATCATCGATAACCGTCTGGAAGCCAGCGGAGAGGGAAGAGGATCCCTGTATGAGTGTGATCCGACACCGTACCATGGCGATTTCGTAAGCCCTGAGCAGATCATCCCGCCGGAAGGAATCTGCGATAAGGAAGGCAACCCGATGGTCTGGGAAGCATGCTTCACCATGAACAACAACTGGGGATACTGTGCAAACGACCATTATTATAAACCAGCTTCCATGCTGATCAAGAAACTGGTAGAATGTGTTTCCAAGGGTGGAAATATGATCCTGAACGTAGGACCGGATGCCAAGGGTAAATTCCCGAAGGAATCTTCTGCGATCCTGGCTGAGATCGGTCGCTGGATGGATAAGAATCATGACAGTATCTACGGCTGTGTACCGGCTGAAAACATTCCGAAGCCGGATTACGGACGTATCACCAGAAACGGAAACAAATACTATGTGCATATTTATGAGAATACACTGGGACCACTTCCGCTTCTGGGATTTGATAAGGATAAGATCGTGAAGGTGCGCGCACTGGATGACGGACATGAGGTGCCGATCTCCAATGCATGGATGCACAGCGATTATCCGGATATCGCATTCGTTGACCTGGGACCGGACCCTGTACTTCCGGATCCGGTAGACTATGTTCTCGAAGTAGAGATGGCTGAGTAAAAAACGAATCAACAATAAAAAAAGAACAACAGGAAAAGCAGGAGATATGTGAATCCCAGTTATCCGGTTGTTCTTTTTTACCGTAAGGAGAAGGGGAAAGATTATGGTTATTTATACAGGAAAAGATTATTACGACGTAAGCAGAAAAGCAGCAAATATCATGTCTGCCCAGATCATCATGAAGCCAAGAGCGGTTCTTGGTCTGGCTACAGGTTCCACACCGGTTGGAATGTACAAACAGCTGATCGAGTGGTACAAAAAAGGAGATCTGGATTTTTCTCAGATCACATCCGTAAACCTTGATGAGTATAAAGGACTTTCCGGAGAAAATGATCAGAGCTATCGCTATTTCATGAACACCAATCTGTTTGATCACGTAAACATCGATAAAACAAAAACCTACGTACCAAACGGCCTGGAAGAAGACAGTGAAAAAGCCTGCGCGGATTATAATGAAATCATCCGCAGCGTAGGCGGTATCGACATGCAGCTGCTGGGAATCGGCGGAAACGGGCATATCGGCTTCAATGAGCCGGGAGCGGCTTTTGAAAAGGAAACTCACTGTGTGGATCTTACAGAGAGCACCATCAAGGCAAACGCAAGATTTTTTGAAAGCATGGATGATGTGCCGAAGCAGGCATATACCATGGGTATCAAAAACATCATGACTGCAAAGAAAATCCTTCTGGTCGCTACCGGAGAGGCAAAGGCAGATGCCCTTTACAAATCTCTCTACGGACCGATCACGCCCAACGTGCCGGCATCTATCCTGCAGCTTCACCCGGATGTGACGGTAGTGGCCGATGAAGGCGCTTTAAAGCTGATCCGTGAGAAGGGACTGCTGTAAGAGATACAGAGGAAATTTCCACGAATTAAATGAATGCAGATTACGGATATCCGTTTGAGTCAAGAGGATATCAGCGATCACTCATGGGATTTTCCTGATTTGGTTAATAAAGAAAGCTTCGATCTAACTCTCATCGATGAGCGATGTGCTCAGAGAGTGGATCGAAGCTTTTTGTGCTTTCGGGACGTAAACCTGCAGGTGGCTGCAAACAGGCCGGTGGGCCGGACATTTGCATTCTTAGGCTTTTTTCAACGTTTTGTGATAAATCATGACAGAAACGATGGCTGTAAACACCTCTGTGATCCAGAATGCGTTCCACACGCCATCAGGACCCATAAAATGGGACAGAAGATATGCGGTGGGCATGATAACGACCACATAGCGGAAAAGGGAAATTACAAGGGACTGCGTGCCTTTTCCAAGGCCTTCCATGGCACCGGAAGTGGTAACGGATACAGCAGAAACAAGAAAGCCGGCGCTGATGATCTTCAGTGCTCTGGAGCCAGCGGCAATGGTTTCCGGGGTAGTTGTGAAAAGTCCCATAAGCTGTCCGGAAGCCAGGAGGCAGATAACGGTTCCAAAGAGCATGATCACACAGCTGGATTCCAGGGTGAGCCGGAAGATTTTTTTCACACGCTTCATCTCACGGGCACCGAAGTTATAACCGATCAGCGGGCGCATTCCCTGGATGATTCCGTTGGCCGGGAGATACAGGAAGGTCTGCAGTTTGTAATAAATGCCAAGGATCACCACATAGCTGTCCGAGTAAGCGGCCAGCACGGAGTTCAGAAAAGAGATCAGAAACGATGGCAGTGCAAGGTTCAGGATCGCAGGAACACCGATGGCATACAGGCTCAGATCCGTTACTTTGCTTGTTTTCAGGGCTTTGGGCGTTACACGTACAGGAATAGGCTTCAGGATATAAAAGACCATATAGACCGCAATGGTGAGCACCTGGCCGATGCCAGTAGCCAGAGCTGCGCCCCGGATACCCAGCTTCGGGAAAAAGCCGATTCCCCAGATCAGGAACGGGTCCAGGATGATGTTGCTGATACATCCCACAAGCAGGGCGAGCATGGATACTTTCATCCGTCCTACAGCCTGGAAAAGTTTTTCGAAGAAAAGGCTGATGGCAATTACTGTGGAAAACAGGAAAACGATGGTAGAATACTCCAGCCCCATTCGGATCACGGTTTCATCCTGGGTGTACATCTGAAGGAATACGGGCATAACAGCGATGCTGATCACAGTCATTAGGATCCCGTGGATCACAGACAGAAAAAATCCGTGGGTTGCGGCAGTGTCTGCCATTTTTTTGTCCCCTGCGCCAAGGTGATAGGAAACTCTGGCGTTGATTCCGATCCCGAAGCCAATGGCAACGGCGTTGATCATGTTCTGGACCGGATAGACAAGGGACAGGGCGGTCATGGCCTGCTCGCTGATCTGTGCCACGAAGAAGCTGTCCACAATGTTGTATAGTGAGTTTACAAGCATGGAAAAGACCATAGGCAGCGCCATGGATGCCAGCAGCGGGCCGACAGGCTTTTCCTTCATAAATGTGCTGTTCATGAAAAATCCCCCTTTATATCAGAATCGTAAGAATATCAGGTGCGGAAAACAGAGCGTGTTTTTTGTGCATAATAAAAGCCACACAATCTGTCTTCTCGAATCGGACAGATTGTGTGGCGAAAAAAGTTCAAAACTGAAAAATCCACACGTTGTTTTAGTGTTTTCACATTAACAAAAAACAGTGCTGATGTCAAGACCGCACGCATGAGAAATACCATAAAAAGCTGCAAAAAGAAAGGCTTGATATAAAATCGGAGAGGATTGGCAACATTAGACAGGTGCGTGCGGATACGGGCAATATCAGCCCTGAAAAGGTCGTTCTGGCAATATGCACAAAACTTGTCGAACCATGGTGGATAAGTGAAAAACTTTCCAAAAAGTTTTCCACATGACAAAAATCCGCAAATCCGCCAATAATCAAGTTATGCACAAATTTATCCACATTATCCACAAGGATAACCATGTGGATGACCTGATTTACATAAATAAATTTAAACATATGTTTTGTGTAAAATGATAAAATTGTAAAAAATGGGAAAAAAGTTTTTAAAACTATTGACATTTTTAAATTCTAAATATCATAAAATTTATTGCAAAAAAGACATAATATAAAAGAATAAAAACAAATAATCAGATAATAGCAAATGAATTCTTAAAAAACTAATCTATTTAAAAGGGGGACTCTCGGATGTATGGAAATGAGGATAAAAAAGAACAGTGCCCAGTTAAAACGATCACTGCAAGGTGTTGAAAAGTCATTTTCAGGTGTGGATAAATGTGGATAACCAAAAAATCCTCCGCAGAACCGGAAAGATCTGCGGAGGATTTTTTTAACTGTTTTGTTTCATACGTTTGATCACCTTCAGACGTGTAAACTCTTCACGCTCTTTTTCCTCCAGAGCATTGGTGATATCTCTGGTGAGAGTTTCGTATCTGGGGATGGTGATGTTCTTCAGCGCATTGGCACGCTTCTGGGTTTTTTTGATGTTGGTGGCAAGACGGATGGCGGCGTTTTCGATCATGGAGAGCTGGATGGACAGCTCCTTTACACGCTCGAAGGCTGCCTTGGCCTCGTCCAGGGACAGCTTGGTGCTGTAGTAGGCGTAGGTCGGCGTGTTGCCTGCTTTTTTGTCATATTCCACAAGAGGGATCTCGGTTCCCATGACACTCCTGGTTTTGATCCGGATGGAATCTTCCACAGGAACGGTATGAGAGATCTGGTCTACGAAAGCGATTCCGATTTCCATATTTGCCTTCTGAAGAGCCGCATAAGCGGTACGGAAGGTCTCATCGATCTGGGACTGGATGTCCTTTGCCTGATCGATCAGCTCCATCATTTCACGGATCAGGATATTACGCTTTTTGTCCATAAGCTCATAGCCCTGTTTGGAAAGAGCTAGAGAGTTTTTTGCAAGTATGAGATTTCCCTTGGTGGGAAAGGTATTCGGATCCATAAAATCACCTCACTAACGGACGGTTTCTCTGTAATACTGATCCAGAACTTTAGTATCGATACGGTCGAGCTCTTCTCTTGGAAGAAGGCCAAGAAGCTCCCAGCCCTTATCCAGAGTTTCGATGATGCTTCGATTCTCTGTTTCTGACTGTCCTACAAATTCTGCCTCGAAGGCTTTTCCGAATACAAGGTACTGCTTATCCAGCGGAGAAAGCTCATCCTCACCGATAACGGATGCTAGAGCTCTTGCATCGCCCACCTTTGCGTAGCAGGAGAAGAGCTGGTTGGCAACATCCTGATGATCAGCACGTGTGAAGCCTTCACCGATACCGTCCTTCATCAGACGGGACAGGGATGGCAGAACATTGATCGGCGGATAGATCGCCTGACCGTGAAGCTGGCGGTCCAGTACGATCTGGCCTTCTGTGATATATCCGGTAAGGTCGGGGATCGGGTGTGTGATGTCGTCGTTTGGCATGGTCAGGATTGGAATCTGGGTTACAGAACCGGTGCCGCCACGGACGATTCCCGCGCGCTCGTAAAGGGTTGCAAGCTCACTGTACAGATATCCGGGATAACCCTTTCGGGAAGGAATCTCACCCTTGGAGGAGGAAACCTCTCGCATGGCCTCACAGAAGGAGGTGATATCAGTCAGGATTACCAGGATATGCATGCCTTTTTCAAAAGCAAGATACTCAGCGGCAGTGAGGGCAATCTTCGGTGTCAGAAGACGCTCTACAACCGGATCGTTTGCAAGGTTCAAAAACATCACAACGTGGTCGGACGCACCGCTTTCTTCGAAGGTCCTGCGGAAGAATTCCGCTACGTCGTATTTCACACCCATTGCCGCAAAAACAATGGCGAATTTTTCATCGGAGTCTGCTCCCAGGGAAGCCTGCTGAACGATCTGTGCAGCCAGCTTATCATGTGGAAGACCGTTACCGGAAAAGATCGGCAGCTTCTGGCCGCGGATCAGGGTGGTCAGTCCGTCGATGGCGGAGATGCCGGTGTTGATATAGTTTCGCGGATATTCACGGGTTACCGGGTTCAGTGGAAGTCCGTTGATATTCAGGCTGACTTCCGGTGTGATCTCGCCAAGCCCGTCAATGGGCTGGCCGATACCGTTAAAGGTACGTCCCAGGATCTCAGGAGAAAGCCCGATCTCCATAGGATGTCCGGTAAGACGTGTGTGTGTATTGCCGAGGGACATATTGTCAGTTCCCTCAAAAACCTGGATAACGGCCTTGTCCTCATAGATTTCCACGATACGGCCGATCTTTTGAGTGCCGTCTTCCATGTGGAATTCCACGATCTCCTCGTAAGATGCGTTTTTTACACCCTCAAGGACAACAAGAGGGCCGTTTATTTCACTCAGGCCAAGATATTCGATTGCCATAAACTGATCCCTCCTTTAACCGTTTCTTTCCAGTACATTGTCGTAGAAGCGGTCGATATCTTTATGATATGCATCAAAACGCTCCGGCTCTTTATTTGGAACCTCGTATTTGATGGCGATGATACGTTCAAAGATCTTATCCTCCTTCAGCACGGAAACCGGCATGCCACGGTTTACAAGGGCACGGCACTTTTCGTAGAGATAGAGGATGGTTTCCATCATCAGGAACTGCTTTTCCATAGGAACACTGGTGTCCTCCTGGTGAAAAGCGTTCTGCTGCAGGAAGCCCAGACGGATAACCCTGGCGATCTCCAGCGTCAGCTTCTGATCATCCGGAAGAACATCGCTTCCGATCAGCTTGACGATCTCCATAAGAGAGCTTTCCTGGTTGAGGATAGCCATGATCTGGTTTCTGTCATAAACGAATTTCGGGGAGACATGCTCTCTGTACCAGGGAGTCAGGTCCTCCAGATATTCGCTGTAGCTGGTCAGCCACTGGATGGCAGGGAAGTGACGGGCATAGGCAAGAGCCTTGTCCAGTCCCCAGAAACAGCGGACAAAACGTTTGGTATTCTGTGTGACCGGCTCGGAGAAATCACCACCCTGAGGGGAAACTGCACCGATAATGGATACGGAACCCTCTGTTCCGTTCAGGTTCTGCATCATTCCCGCGCGCTCATAGAAGGCGGAAAGCTTACTTGCCAGATATGCAGGGAAGCCTTCCTCTGCAGGCATCTCCTCCAGACGTCCGGAAAGCTCACGGAGAGCCTCGGCCCATCGGGATGTGGAGTCTGCCATGATCGCTACATCATAACCCATATCACGGTAATATTCCGCAAGTGTAACACCTGTGTAGATGGAAGCCTCACGGGCTGCAACCGGCATGTTGGAGGTGTTGGCGATCAGTGTGGTACGGTCCATCATCAGGTTTCCGGATTTCGGGTCGATCAGCTTGCTGAAGTCCTCAAGAACCTGTGTCATCTCGTTTCCACGCTCGCCACAGCCGATGTAGATGATGATATCTGCGTCAGACCACTTGGCGATCTGGTGCTGTGTCATGGTTTTTCCTGTTCCGAATCCGCCGGGAACTGCGGCAGTGCCTCCCTTGGCAATAGGGAAAAGGGTATCCAGGATTCGCTGACCGGTAAGGAGCGGAACGCTGGCCGGGAAACGCTTGTAGGTCGGCCGTGGAACACGGATTGGCCATTTCTGGGCAAGTGCCAGTTCTTTTTCAGTTCCGTCATCAAGGCGGATGGTAACAATGGGCTCCAGAACGGTATAGGCACCGTCAGGAGCTGCATGGATAACGGTTCCGTGTGTGATCGTGGGCGGAACCATGGATTTGTGAAGGATGGAGGCGGTTTCCTGTGTCTCGGCAATAACCGTGCCTGCGCCGATGACGTCACCTTCCTTTACGGTAATGTGGGTTTCCCATTTTTTTTCTGTGTCAAGAGAGTCAACGCTGACACCACGGGAAATATATTTTCCAGAGGCCTGGGCAATCTCTGCCAGAGGTCTCTGGATACCATCAAAAATATTGTGGATGATTCCCGGACCAAGGAGAACGGAAATAGCGTCTCCTGTTCCGATAACAGTTTCTCCGGGTTTCAGTCCTGTAGTTTCCTCAAAAACCTGTATGGTCGTCATATGTTTCTTAAGACCGATGACTTCTCCAACCAGTTTTTCGGGGCCTACATAGACCATCTCGGAGATCTTGAAGCCGGTGTCGCCCTTGAGGTAGATAACAGGACCGTTAACACCGTAGATAATACCTGTTTTACTCATGTGCTGGACCTCCGTCAAATTTGAATTCTCTGTAAGCTGCCTGATAGCCTTCCTCAAAGGAATTGTCGATGAGGATATTTTTTTCAGGGATTATCGCCTTGATCCCGCCGATAAAGGATTCATCGGAAACCTTCAGCGGGAAACCGGTCTTTACAGTGAGAGACTTCAGACGGGATTCATCTTCTTTTGAAAGATAGATCTGGATCTCATCGTGTTCCGCGAAGCAGACAGCTTCCTCGATCTTTGTACAAAGATATTCTTCATAGCGGGGAGATTCCATGAATTTCAGGATCTGTACCCGGACATCTGCAAAAAGTTTTTCTTTTAAGCGGCTCTGTCTGGCAGTCCAGTTTCGCCGGATGTGAAGCTGCTCTGCGGAAAGTGCCTTGTTGATCTCACGCTTTGCGTTTGCGATCTCGGCTTTGCGGGAACTGGCAGCATTTCCCAGAGACATTTTTTTATGTTCCTCCAGTGCGGCATCCAGGGCTTCCTTGTGTTCCCGGACATCTTTTTCCGCCTGACGGCGTGCTTCGTCCACGGAGGTGTCATAGAAGTGTGTAAGCTTCTCTTCAATTGTCATAATATCACCTGCCTATAATTTTAATCCGATGGCCTCATTTACATAAGATGTAATGAAATCAGGTCTGCGGCCGGTACCATGTCTGTCAGGAATTTCAATGATGAGAGGTGTTTTGTGATGAAGCTTGACATCATCAATGATCTCAGGAAACTCCCGGCCGAATTTTTCGGTCAGGAGTATGATTCCGATCTCTTTGTCTGCGATGGTGCGCTCCAGAGCTTCCTTCAGCTCGTCGTGCTCATGAACGATCACACCCTCTACACCGGCCAGTCTCATTCCTGTCAGAGTATCAATATTGTCACTGATCAGATACATTTTCATATCAAAGTTTACCCAGGATCATGAAGGAGATGATCAGTCCATAAAGAGCAACACCTTCGGCAAGACCTACGAAGATAAGAGATTTACCAAGGATGCTCTGATCCTCACTGATCGCTCCAAGTGCTGCGCTTGCCGCACTGGCAACGGCAATACCACCACCGATACAGGAAAGTCCGGTAACAAGTGCTGCTGCGATGTAACCCATACCTGTTGCAAGGCCTGCGTCAGCGCCTGTAGCAGCCTGTACGGAAGCTCCGCCTGCAAATGTTACTGCAATGGCAACAAGCATGATCCCGAAGAAGAAAAAGGCGTTGACACCAAGAGCTGTTTTGTAGCGGCCGCGGCTTTTTTCGCCGAGAAGATAATAACCAAATGGAAGAATGATGCTGAGTACAAGTGCAACTGCGATTGTGATCTGTGTAATGACTGTCATGATGATGACCTCCTTAATATTCGTTTAATTGAATGCCCGGATCAGAATGCGTTCCGACTCTGGCATTTTATTTGTTTTTTGAGCAGAACGGCTCGAATTTCCGTCCGCTGCCCTTGTAAAAACGGCTGAACATTTCGTAATATTCCAGACGGAGTACCTGGATACCTACGATCAGGCCCTCCATAGCGCATACGAACAGGTTTCCGAGAATGATGACGATCCAGTTCGGACTGCCGTTTTCTGCGCCTGCAAGCATAAGTACAACCTCCATCATAGCTGCGTGGCTGACTGCAAAAGCACCGATACGCACGAAGGAGAGTGTATTGGAAAAGTAGCTCAGGATAACCTCGAACAGTTCAAAAATACCCTGTACGATAAACATGCCTTTTTCTTTTGGCATAACCTCGGCCTTTTTTTCTACCAGGTTTGTAAGAGGCTCCTTGAAGAAAATAAGAAGCAGCGGTAAACCAAACATAATGGCAAGGACTGCACCACCCGGAACTGCATGCCCGGATACAAAGAGTCCGATGCAGAGAACTGCGGAGCCATAAAATACAAGTCCTGCCACAGCGTTGGTGTCAAACCAGGTTTTTTCAACATCATGCGTTTTAAATGAATTGATGATGTTGAAAACCATACACAGGAGGATGATTCCCATGCCGAATCCGATGGCAACGATAAATACGGTATTCAGTTTTCCGATAAAAGGTATGGTCGTCATACTGTCCACAGGCCGCAGCCACAGAGCAGGTATGACATCCTCAAATCCAAAGATACTTCCGAACATCAGACCGAAAAATGTGGAAAAGACTCCGGCGCAGCTGATGATTCCGGCAAGATCGATATGCTTCAGCTTGTACAGGAGCAATCCTCCGATAAAGAGCAGGAGTCCCTGTCCTGCATCACCGAACATGGCTCCGAAAATAAAGGAGTAGGTGATGGCAACAAACCAGGTAGGGTCCATCTCGCCATAGGCGGGAAGTCCGTACATTTTTACATACATTTCAAAGGGCTTGAAAAGCTTCGGGTTTTTCAGCTTGGTCGGCGGCTGATGGTTCTGGTCGTGCTCCGGCGTATTGGTATCTTCTCCGTCTACCAGGCAGAAGATTTTTTCGTCGGATGAGATTTCGGCTTGAAAAGCTCTGGTGTCGGCTTCTGTCATCCAGCCGCAGAGAATATAGAAATTTTCATGCTTTCCGGTGCAGGCTGCCGCTTTCCGGACATCGAAATTTCTGGAAAACTGAAGAAGTGTGTTTCTGGCGGTAACGATGGTTTCTGCCTGATCCGCAAGAAATCTCTGGTATTTCTGTTTCTGTGCTTCCAGATGCTTCAGGGCATCCTCGTATTGTTTGCTTACGCTTGAAAATGCCTGCTGGGCAGTTCCGGTATAATTATCCGGCACAAAGATCTTTTCAAAGTGCATAGAAGAGTAGGCGGCATCAATTTTGTGCGCATCATGCTTCGGTACGAAGTAAACGCCCCAGACGTATTGGTCATCTTCATCGCATTTAAGGAAGATCGTGTTCAGATTGTCGTAAATATATTTCTTGAATTTCTCATAATACTGTTTCTCGATACGTCCGAAATGAAAATGGATATACTTCAGATGAAGTATGGATGAAATATCATAATCAATATTTCGGAAGGGACGTATGATCCGCAGTGACTCTTCCAGAGAGGAACATTTTTCTTCCAGTTCGGACTGTTCCTTCTGGAGCTGATCCGCCTGGGAGCGGATCTCCTTTACTGTGGAAAGTGCTGTTTCAATACCCGGGCTTATGTTGGAAGTGGACGGAGGAGTTTTCAGCTCCTCATAAATGGTATTGATGGAATTTAAGGCATCTCTGTAGGGGTTGACATCCAGGAAAGGCGTCAGACTTTCTACTGTGGTCAGCTCTGAGAGAGCGTTTTCCAGATGGATCTCGTACTTGCACAGGTAGGTGTTTACAACCCGGTCGATGTCTGCCTTGGGACCGGTGATGCTCAGAAAATTCATTTTTTCAATCACGTTGCTACCTCCTGGTTATTAACCGTTGCGTATATAACGCAGGGATTGTTCTGGGTCCACGCCATAGCGCACGCATTCAAGGGCAATGGTCAGACGGTTGACTTCATGTTCTTTGTGATATAAATAGGAATAGATGACTGCTACGGAATAGGGATCCTTGCGTGCTTCCTGTTCCAGTATGCTGCGAAGAATATAGTTATAAAATTCTTCCAGACTGGCGACGGTCAGCTGTTCGTATTTCTTACCATAATAAGTTCCATTGAAGATACGACGGAACTCTTCTGGTGTAGGGGCCTCCACAAGGGTGGTGATCTCCTCTTTGCGGAGCTTGTAGTTCATGGGGACCAGCAATGCGTAAATAGCAGCCGGTTCCATCTGAAAGCAGCGTTTGGAGCGCTGGATGAACTGCAGGTTCAGCATATCGAATTTTTCACCGTAAGCCTTGGTGATCTGTTTCAGATCGTTACCTTTGAAAAGCTTCTTCCGCACATTCCAGATCTGTGAAAAATACGAAAGATCAAGTGCCATGCCGAAGTCAAAAAGCGTGGCATTTCCACGTTCGTTGACCTGAGACAGCGGAATAAAAAAATCATTTCCCTTCAGTGCCGCAATGAATTCATCCATATTAGTGCAGGCGGTAAGTCTGTCAATGTCCAGTTTGGAATGATGTCTGAAAAAATCGCGGTAGGGAGAAATATCTACGGGATCGGTGTCCCGGTGGTCAAAGAGATTCGTCATGATTTCTTTCAGGACGCGGATCTCATAACGCTTCGAGTAAAGCGACAGGAACGTTCGCTGTTCCTGATTTGCAAAGTGGTAAAGCCTTGAAAAATTCAGGAAGATGGATTTCTTCAGGAGTTTTTCTATCTGTCCGCGGTGAAGATCATTTTCATCGAGACCGGACCAGATATTCTGATATTCGGGAGTCCGTTTCAGGTAGGCTGTTACCTGGGGGACATTGGGAAGCTGAACGATTTCTTCCAGCTGCTCATCTGTCACAAGCCTGCTCTGCATGGCGCGGATCTTGGTGGAGAGTCCGCTGTATGAGAGGACAGAGCCCATTGAATCACTTCCTTTCCCTTCAGGTTTCGGTGATGCCTGTTATTTTCTGAAACAGCTCACTGCAAAGACTTTCGTGATGGGCTTCGTAATAGGCATCCAGCCTGGATAGCTGGTCTTCGGTTTCTGCACGAAGCTCATTGATCCGGGCGTCTTTCTCGCGGGCCAGATCTTCACGGATCTTCCGGATCTCGTCGCTGGTTTCTTTTTCAAGTGAAGCGTCGAATTCCTTCGTCTGTTTTTCTGCTTCTTCCGAGAGAGCCTGTTTCTGTCGCGCAGCGTCCTGCATGATGGCATTGGCTGTAGCTTCGATTTCCGAAAGCTTGTTTAGGATTTGTTCCATAGCGCCCTCCTTGTTTGTTTATTGTTTATAATTGATTTTTATATGATACACCTTTTTTATGGTAAAAACAACTAAAAAATTGTTAAATTTTTTGCAATTATTGAATAAATATGTTCAAAAAGAGACGAAAAAAAGAAATTTGTTTATTAGACGATGATTGAGTTTTGGGAAAAAATGAAAACCGCAAAGGGGCCGTAAAGCCACGGCCCCTCTGCACACCCCTCGGGCTTTTTTTAGGAGTTCTTGGTTGTGGCGGTGTGAGGTTGTTGACTTGTGTATGTATGCTGCGGTGTTGGATGTGTGAGGTTGAGCCGATGTATGTGGATGCGGACGGCGAGGCGCGTTGCTGTCGCCTGGTTGAGAGGGTTTGAGTGGATGCGGATGGTGTTGGAAGTGGACGGCGAGGCGCGTTGCTGTCGCCTGGTTGGTTGGGTTTGAGAGGATGCGGTGGTGTTGGGGTGGACGGCGAGGCGTTTTTGCTGTTGCTTGGTTGAGAATTTTTTTATTTTTTGCTTGCGGCGGGGTGGGGGTTACATGTATAGTTGAGTATTGGAATGTTGTTTGATAAGAATCATTGAGACATTATTATGGAAAGATTATTGGAGGTTGTTTATGAGATTACGAAATATTCCGGGTGCTAAGGATGCTATTTTGGATTGTGAGTGGGTAATTGATGAGCCGGAGAGGTTTAAAGGAAAGTGGAATGAGGTTTTTGGAGTGAAGAGACCGCTTTTTCTGGAAGTTGGTATGGGGAAGGGGCGTTTTCTGATGGATATGGCAAGACTTCATCCGGAGAGAAATTTTGTGGGAATTGAGATGTATGACAGTGTGCTTCTTCGGGCGCTGCAGAAGAGAGAGGAACTGGAAGCGGCAGGAGAGGAGTTTTCCAATCTTGTTTTTATCCGGGTGGATGCAAGATTGCTGCCGGAGATTTTTGAGAAGGATGAGGTTGATGGGATCTATCTGAATTTTTCGGATCCGTGGCCGAAGGCGCGTCATGCAAAGAGAAGACTTACGTCCAGGGAATTTCTGGCAAGATATGAGAAGATTTTGAAAAAAGAAGGAACTGTAGAGTTTAAGACAGATAACCGTGGTCTGTTTGAGTTTTCCCTGGAAGAGGTTAGGGATTCCGATTGGAATCTGGAGGTGTGTACCTTTGATCTTCATCATGATGAGGAGCTGGTGAAGGGAAATGTCATGACAGAATATGAGGAGAAGTTTTCTTCTATGGGAAATCCGATCTGTAAAATGGTGATCAGACAGAAATAGAGGGAATAAGATGCAGGAAGAAATTTTTGAAAAGTATCCTATACCAAAGGCATATTTTAAGCTGGCACTTCCGGTTGTGTTCAGTATGGTTATCTCGCTTGTTTATAATATGGTAGATACGTATTTTATCGCAGGAACCGGCAATACGGATCTGGTGGCGGGGGTTGCCCTTGGATCACCGATCTTTACCCTGATGATCGCGCTGGGAGATATTTTCGGACTTGGCGGCAGTTCTTTTATTTCCAGGCTTTTTGGAGAAAAAAGATACGAGGACGCAAAGCGGATCAGCGTATTCAGCTTTTATGGCGCGATCGTCAGCGGTGTTGCAGTTGCGGCTGTACTGATGATCTTCAGAAGTCTGGTATTGGGACTTCTGGGTGCAAGCGAGGCCACCTGGGAGTATGCGTCACAGTATTATACCTGTATTGCACTGGGGGCGCCGTTTATCATTGTTGCGCTGACACCGTCCAATCAGTTACGAACAGAAGGATTTGCGACGGCTTCGATGGTTGGTTCTGTACTTGGCGCAGTTGTAAACATTATTCTGGATCCGATCATGATCTTTGTACTGGGCTGGGGTGCGGCCGGCGCAGCTACAGCGACCGTGATCGGAAATGTTTGTACCGATATTTTCTTTGTATGGTTTCTTATTAAAAAGAGCAAAAATCTTTCTGTGGATCCCAGGGGATTTCACATATCCAGGTCGGAGATAGGAGCGGTTTTTGCCATTGGTATTCCGGCTTCTGTTACTAATCTGATGCAGAGCATCGGAATTGCGTTGACAAACCGCGCGTTGCTGGGATTTGGTGACGATAAGGTTGCAGCTATGGGAATCGTTATGAAAATTAATATGATCGCTGCGTTGGTCCTGGTTGGTTTTGCCTTTGGTGGACAGCCGCTGACCGGATACAATTACGGCGCGAGAAACCGCACAAGGTTGAAAGCAACTTTGAAGTTTGCATATCTTCTTGAGGGAGGAATGGCGCTTGTACTGATGGCGGTACTTGGATTTTTTGCCCCGCAGATGGTAAAGATCTTTATGAGCGATCCTTCCGTTGTGGAAAATGGCGCGCTGATGCTTCGGCTGCAGCTGGCGGGAATGTTGTGTATGGGAATCGTGCTGATCAGCACCTGTACGTTTCAGTCTGCAGGACAGGCTATGGGAGCTTTTCTGTTATCAGTGAGCAGACAGGGAGTGGTCTTTGCGGTTGTACTGATGATCGCTCTTAAGGTGGCAGGGTATTATGGCGTTCTGGCTTCTCAGGCAATCTCGGATTTCCTTACGGCAGTGCTGGCGGTGGTGCTGGTATGGCGCTGGTGGAAAAAAGTGGATTTCTAAGAGTCCGCTTTAAATACTTTGCGCAAATATCAGGAAACAGATCAGGATATTTTCATATAATAAAATATCCGTGATGTTGGAAAGGTATTTGCGCAAAGCAGGAGGCCATAAGTTTTGAAAAAAAGAAAATTCAGATCCATGCAGCAGAATCTCCATACGGTAAGCCGCAGCATTAACAGCCAGGCTGCCCAGATCAGAAATTCGCTGTCAGAAATAGAAAAATCACTGAACAAAATTGCATCAAATGAAGATATAAAAAATAAAAAAGAAAAAAATAAAAAAAATTAAAAAAAGGTGTTGACTTTCCTCAAATCATAACGTATAATACAACATGTCTTGAGGAACGAACGAAACAAAAAACGAAAGACAAATAATTAAATAAGCGTCTTTAGCTCAGTTGGTAGAGCACCTGACTCTTAATCAGGGTGTCCAGGGTTCGAACCCCTGAAGACGCACTAAAGGCACTGTTTTTGCAGATATAGAGCTGCGGGGACGGTGTTTTTTTGTTGTGTTTATTCGGGTTTCAGGGGGGATAAGGATATCTGGGCGTGAAGTGATGCGGAGTAAATGGACCGAGATGAAAATGTCGATCATCAGATAGAATCAGAATGTCTAATATAGACACCATGATTATAGGTATAGATCCTTTTAAATAAAGAAAGGATGGTATACTATGGGAGTTTGTAAGAAGATAAAAAGGAGGGCCGGGTCTTGGAAGGGACCCGGCAGAGTATGAAAAGAAAAATAAGTAATGATCTATAAGATGAAAAAGCTTTGTGCTTTATTTGATTAATAATATACCGTCAAAATGTGATGGAACTGTGAGAAGCGTTTTAAAAATTTGTGAGGAAAGTCTAAATATCTTATAAAGTCTGATAAACTGCTAAGAAGTTATTCGGTGTAGAGCCGCGTAGCGAAGCGGATTGCGAATATCCGCTTGACTCGAATCAAGTAAGTCCCCTGCGGGGGGTACGAAAAGCAATAGCAGTCGGTGGGGCTTGTAAGAATAGAAAATTCTGAAATTTGTACAAAAATAGTGAAAATAAATAAGACTTTTTTAAGCCGATACGGTATAATAAACCATAGCATAAAAATCCGGAGGGGAAATGAACAAGTATGGATGTGGTACACATGTTATATGAACAGGTGCGGAAATTTTTCTGAGGGGTATAAATGAATATATCTATATTTTATGTCCAGCGGAAAATGTGATATCCGGAAAGATGGTTCAATTCTGAGGTATTCAGATGAAAAGGGAGGAGATGGCTATGGAGAAAGTGTTTGAGGCGATCAATGGAGTGTTCAGCTTTATCGGTCCACTGTCTGATTTTCTGTGGGAGTTCCCCACGAATTTTGACTGGTACAGCAGTATCCCGATTCTGGGAAATATATCCTTTGCGATCATATTACTTCTTGGGTCCGGGATTTTTTTCAGTTTCAGGATCGGTTTTATGCAGGTGACTTACTTTAAAAAAGGAATCAGGACCATGACGGAGAAACGTGTTGTGGAAACAGGAATTTCGCCGCTTGCATCGTTTTTCCTGAGTTCAGCTATGCGTGTAGGACCGGGAAATATCCTGGGCGTAACAGGTGCTATTGCAGTGGGTGGACCGGGGGCCCTGTTCTGGATGTGGATATCTGCGTTTTTCGGGATGGCAGTTGCATACATGGAGGGTGTCCTTGCTCAGATTTTCAAGGAGAAGAAGGACGATGAGTTCGTAGGAGGTCTTCCTTTTTATGGGAGAAAGCTTCTTGGAAATAAGGTATGGATCGGTGTTTTTCTTTCGGTATTGTATATTCTGTATGCGCTTTGCTGTCTGCCGGCACAGGGCTTTAACGTTGTTTCATCAGTAGGACGCATGGCAGAGATCGTAACCGGAAAAACCATTCCAAGCGGATCAGCCTTCTATTATATAGTAGGTACGTTGATCGTAATCCTCACAGCAGCTATCGCATTTGGCGGAATCAAAAAAGTATCCAGATGGACAGATATGATGGTGCCGGTGATGGCAGTGCTCTATATGGTAGTAGTGTTACTTCTTATCATATTGAATTTTACCCGTATTCCGTATTTCTTTGGAAGCGTGTTTGCAGGAGCCTTTAAGCCGGATGCATTTTTTGGAGGTGTTTTTGGAACAGTTCTTGCACAGGGCGTAAAACGAGGCCTGATGTCCAATGAGGCTGGTCAGGGAACGATCACCATGTCAGCGGCAGCAGCTGACGCAAAGCATCCATGTGAGCAGGGTGTGATCGCTTCTCTGGGAGTTTTTCTTGATACCATTGTGATCTGCACACTTACCGGATTTGTGGTAGTTATGGCACATTGCTGGACGGGAGCAGATGCGGAAAGCTGGCAGGCTCTTGATAAACTTCCCAAATATACGGAGTCCATTGCTGTGCTGACTCCGGGAACTGCAATGAACGGGATCGTTACATTTCTTGTAACCTTATGTTTCTGCCTGTTTGCATTTACCTGTCTGCTTGGAATGATCAGCTTTTCGGAAATCGCAGCCAACCGTATCCGCAAGGATAAGATCTGTATTAATTTTGTACGCTGTATCGGTCTTTTTGTTGCCGCATTTGGTATCCTCTGTAATATCGCAGGACTGGAGCTTGGAAATCTCTGGGCATTTTCTGATCTTGGAAATATTCTGATCGTATTTTTCAACGTACCGATCGTTTATGTCGGTGCGAAATATGTTTTCCGGGCGACCAGACATTATAAGAAGAATGACGGTACTCCGTTTACATCGGAGGTAATTGGAAGAAATGACTGTGCTTACTGGGATGAGCAGGCAAAAAAAGCAGTGAAAAATTTTTCCGGAAAATAAAAATTCCGGCGGGAGATAAAATTAGCATTGTAAAAGTGCATGTACTCATTTATAATGAGTAACAGATTCTAAAGATGTTATAAAAAACAGGAGGAAAGCCTTGAAAAGAGAATTAGTTATTGTCATTGATTTTGGCGGTCAGTACAATCAGCTGGTTGCAAGACGTGTCAGAGAATGCAATGTATATTGCGAAATTTATTCTTACAAGACAGATCTTGAGAAGATTAAAGCGATGAATCCTAAGGGAATCATCCTTACCGGCGGACCAAACAGCTGCTATGAGGCAGATTCACCGACTTACCAGAAGGAATTATTTGAGCTTGGTATTCCGGTACTTGGACTTTGCTATGGAGCACAGCTTATGATGCATGTCCTTGGCGGAAAAGTTGAGAAGGCAGATGTCAGCGAATACGGTAAGACAGAGCTTCTCATCGATAAGAAAGATTCCAGGATCTTCAAAAATGTATCCGACAAAACAATCTGCTGGATGAGCCATACAGACTATATTTCCCAGACTGCACCGGGATTTGAGATCGCTGCACATACTGCAGACTGTCCGGTAGCAACTGCACAGAATGAAGAGAAGAAACTGTATGCGATCCAGTTCCATCCGGAAGTACTGCACACAGTAGAAGGAAAGACAATGCTGTCCAACTTCGTACTTGGTGTCTGCGAATGTGCCGGAGACTGGAAGATGGATGCCTTTGTTGAACATACGATCAAAGAGATTCGCGAGAAAGTCGGTGATGGAAAAGTTCTCCTTGCCCTGTCAGGTGGTGTAGATTCCTCCGTGGCAGCAGGACTTCTTTCCAGAGCGATCGGTAAGCAGCTTACTTGCGTATTTGTAGATCATGGCCTTCTTCGTAAGGATGAAGGTGATGAGGTTGAAGGCGTATTCGGACCGAATGGTCAGTTTGATCTGAACTTTATCCGCGTGAACGCACAGCAGAGATATTACGACAAGCTCGCCGGTGTTACAGAGCCTGAAGCGAAGCGTAAGATCATCGGTGAGGAATTTATCCGTATCTTCGAGGAGGAAGCCAAGAAGATCGGTGCTGTAGATTTCCTTGCACAGGGAACCATTTATCCGGACGTTGTAGAGAGCGGTCTCGGCGGAGAATCCGCAGTGATCAAATCCCACCACAACGTAGGAGGACTTCCGGATTTCGTTGATTTCAAAGAAATCATTGAGCCGCTTCGTGACCTGTTCAAAGATGAGGTCCGTAAAGCCGGCCTTGAGCTTGGAATTCCGGAAAGACTGGTATTCCGTCAGCCATTCCCGGGCCCGGGACTTGGAATCCGTATCATCGGTGAAGTCACCGAGGAAAAAGTACGCATCGTACAGGATGCAGACTACATTTACCGTGAAGAAGTCGACAATGCAGCCGCCGACTACAAAAAAGAACACGGAGAAGATCCGTCCTGGATGCCGAACCAGTACTTTGCAGCCCTTACAAATATGCGAAGCGTAGGTGTAATGGGAGACTTCAGAACATACGATTATGCAGTGGCGCTCCGCGCCGTTAAGACCATTGACTTCATGACTGCGGAGTCTGCTGAGATTCCTTATGCAGTACTTAATAAGGTGATGAACCGTATTATTAATGAAGTTAAGGGCGTAAACCGCGTATTCTATGATCTTACTAGTAAGCCGCCTGGAACAATTGAGTTTGAATAA
>ERZ1673739.173-NODE-173-length-100601-cov-8.515466_pt1 | contig 100601 bp, 89 predicted proteins | sample MGYA00580210_ERZ1673739 | MGnify/ENA primary metagenome ERZ1673739 (study PRJEB41218, sample SAMN15661749) | gut metagenome | host: Homo sapiens | place: Canada: London | collected 2015-08-20/2019-03-30 | study: EMG produced TPA metagenomics assembly of... | reverse complement strand
CACAAACTCGGTGAGTTCGTAGCAACCAGAACATACAGAGGACATGGAAAAGACGAAAAGAAATCTAAAGTAAGATAATTTTGGAAGGAGGTTATATCCATGGCAAAAGGACATAGATCCCAAATTAAAAGAGAGAGAAATGCACAGAAAGATACCAGACCTTCAGCAAAATTATCTTATGCTAGAATGTCTGTACAGAAAGCTTGCTTCGTACTGGATGCAATCCGTGGCAAAGATGTAAAAACAGCTTTAGCTATCGTAATGTACAATCCGAGATACGCATCAAGCGTTATTGAAAAATTATTAAAATCAGCAATTGCTAATGCTGAGAACAACAACGGAATGAAAGTTGATGACCTTTATGTAGAAGAGTGCTACGCAAATAAAGGACCTACAATGAAGAGAATTCATCCGAGAGCACAGGGTAGAGCTTACAGAATCGAGAAGAGAATGAGCCACATCACAATCGTGCTTAATGAAAGATAGGAGGTAAAACATGGGACAGAAAGTTAATCCTCATGGCTTGAGAGTCGGTGTTATCAAAGACTGGAGTTCTAAATGGTATGCAGAAGGCAATTTTGCAGATCTCTTAGTTGAAGATTACAATATCAGAAAATTTTTAAAGAAAAAATTATACAGCGCAGGAATCGCTAAAATCGAGATCGAGAGAGCTTCTGACCGCGTTAAAGTTATCGTTTACACAGCTAAACCGGGTGTTGTAATCGGTAAAGGCGGAGCTGAGATCGAGAAAGTGAAAAAAGAGCTTCAGAAATATACAGATAAAAAATTAATCGTTGATATCAAAGAAGTTAAGAGACCGGACAAAGACGCTCAGCTCGTTGCAGAGAACATCGCAGCACAGCTTGAGAACCGTGTATCTTTCCGTCGTGCTATGAAATCCTGCATGGGCAGAAGTATGAAAGCTGGCGTTAAAGGTATCAAAACATCCGTTTCCGGACGTCTTGGTGGAGCAGATATGGCTCGTACAGAGTTCTACAGCGAAGGTACTATTCCGCTTCAGACACTGAGAGCTGATATCGACTACGGTTTCGCAGAAGCAGATACAACCTACGGTAAAGTAGGCGTTAAAGTATGGATCTACAAAGGTGAAGTACTTCCAAAAAAGGCAGTGGAAGGGAGCGATAAATAATGTTAATGCCAAAAAGAGTTAAAAGACGTAAACAGTTCCGTGGCACAATGGCTGGTAAAGCGTTAAGAGGCAATAAGATTACAAACGGTGAATACGGTATCGTTGCTCTCGAGCCATGCTGGATCAAATCTAACCAGATTGAGGCAGCCCGTGTTGCCATGACACGTTATATCAAACGTGGTGGTAAAGTTTGGATCAAAATTTTCCCGGACAAACCAGTAACAGCTAAACCGGCTGAGACACGTATGGGTTCCGGAAAAGGTGCTTTGGAATATTGGGTAGCTGTAGTTAAACCGGGTCGTGTATTATTCGAGATCTCCGGTGTGTCTGAAGAAATCGCTCGTGAAGCGTTAAGACTTGCAACTCACAAATTACCATGCAAGTGCAAAATCGTTTCCCGTGAAGACTTAGAAGGCGGTGAATAAGAATGAAATCTAGTGAATATTTAAAAGAGTTAAGAACACAGAGCGCTGCTCAGTTACAGGAACAGTTAGTAGCTGCAAAAAAAGAACTTTTCAATCTTAGATTCCAGAACGCAACAAATCAGTTGGATAATACTGGAAGAATCAAAGAAGTTAGAAAAAATATTGCCAGAATTCAGACCGTTATCACTGAGAAAGCGGAGTAATTCCCCTGGCGAGTAACCCATGAAAGGAGAACGCATCGTGGAAGAAAGAAATCTTAGAAAAACACGTGTTGGTAAAGTTGTAAGCGACAAGATGGATAAAACAATCGTTGTAGCTATCCAGGATAATGTAAGACATCCTCTTTACAACAAAATCGTGAAAAAAACTTATAAATTAAAAGCTCATGACGAGAACAATGAATGTGGTATCGGTGATACAGTCAGAGTTATGGAAACAAGACCTTTATCTAAAGATAAAAGATGGAGACTTGTAGAGATTATGGAGAAAGCAAAATAAGAAGGAGGCTGCCAGCATGATTCAACAGGAAAGCAGACTTAGAGTAGCTGATAATACAGGAGCAAAAGAGTTACTTTGCATCCGTGTTATGGGCGGTTCTACAAGAAGATATGCTAACATTGGTGATGTTATTGTAGCTACAGTTAAAGATGCAACACCAGGCGGAGTTGTTAAAAAAGGCGACGTTGTGAAAGCTGTAGTTGTTCGTACTAAAAAAGGCGCACGTCGTAAAGACGGTTCCTACATCAAATTTGATGAGAACGCTGCTGTTATCATCAAAGATGACAAAACTCCAAGAGGAACTCGTATTTTTGGACCGGTTGCAAGAGAACTTCGTGAGAAACAGTTCATGAAGATTGTTTCCCTCGCTCCGGAAGTATTATAGGAGGTACCGATTAATGCTGAAAATTAAAAAGGGTGATACAGTTAAAGTAATCGCTGGAAAAGATAAAGACAAAGAAGGCAAAGTAATCGCTGTTAACGCTAAGAAAAACACAGTTACTGTTGAAGGTATCAACATGGTTACAAAACATACAAAACCAAGTATGGCTAACCAGGCAGGTGGTATCGTTCAGCAGGAAGGACCGATCGATATTTCTAACGTTATGTATGTTCACAAAGGAGCAGCTACTCGCGTAGGCTTCAAGATGGACGGCGACAAAAAAGTTCGTTTCGCTAAATCAACTGGCGAAGTGATTGATTAATCAAAGAGAGGAGGTCCATCAAGTTGAGTAGACTGAAAGAGACATATCAGAATGAGATCGTAGACGCTATGATCAAAAAATTTGGATATAAAAATATCATGGAAGTGCCGAAACTTGACAAAATTGTTATCAACATGGGTGTTGGTGAGGCAAAAGAGAATGCAAAGATTCTTGAGGCAGCTATGAAAGATCTTGAGATCATTGCAGGTCAGAAACCAATTACAACAAAAGCTAAGAATTCCATCGCTAACTTCAAAATCAGAGAAGGTATGCCGATCGGATGCAAAGTTACTTTAAGAGGCGAGAAAATGTATGAGTTCCTTGATCGTCTTGTAAACCTTGCATTACCGCGTGTACGTGACTTCCGTGGCGTAAACCCGAATGCATTTGACGGCAGAGGTAACTATGCACTTGGTATCAAAGAGCAGTTAATCTTCCCTGAAATTGAGTATGATAAAGTTGACAAAGTAAGAGGTATGGATATCATCTTCGTTACAACAGCTAACACAGATGAAGAAGCACGCGAATTACTGACACAGTTCAACATGCCATTCGCTAAATAACAGGAGGGGACTTTAATGGCTAAGAAATCAATGAAAATCAAACAGCAGCGTACACCAAAATTCTCTACCAGAGCATATACACGCTGCAAAATCTGTGGACGTCCGCATTCTGTATTAAAGAAATATGGTATCTGCAGAGTATGTTTCCGTGAATTAGCTTACAAAGGTGAGATTCCGGGCGTTAAGAAAGCAAGCTGGTAAGACATACACTTAACGAAAGCAAGCTGAATGAAAATATTACAGGAGGAAACACAACATGACAATGAGTGATCCAATCGCAGATATGCTTACAAGAATCCGTAATGCAAATACTGCTAAACATGATACAGTAGATATTCCTTCATCCAAAATGAAAAATGCGATCGCAGAGATTTTATTCAACGAAGGATATATTGCAAAATACGAGATCATTGAAGATGGTAATTTCAAAACAATCCGTGTTACACTGAAATACGGTGCTGATAAAAATGAAAAAATCATCACAGGTATCAAGAGAATCTCCAAACCGGGTCTGCGTGTATATGCAAGCAAAAACGAGATCCCGAAAGTTCTGGGAGGTTTAGGAACAGCAATCCTTTCTACAAACCAGGGCGTTATCACTGACAAAGAAGCTAGAAAACTTCAGGTTGGCGGAGAAGTATTAGCATTTGTATGGTAGGCATTGAGTGCTTAGTGAGTGCGAGTCGTAAGACGAAGCACGAAGTTGGCAATCAAGCCCTTCTGTGAGATCAGCAAAAGCAAGCCACAGGCGCAGCTTGAGCATAGCGAACAGAAGATTTCCGTGGAAATGTTCAGGAGCCAGAATATGGCTTCTGACAAACATCCTTAATTTCTCGATGAGAGAGTTAAGAGACCGCTTTACAGACAATGCTGTAAGGTGGTAAAATCTATAAACGATCCAAAAGTATAATTCCACTGCGAAGGTGGAACATACTGTGTAACAATGCATGTCGGCAGATGTCGACCAATACAGAATATAGGAGGTACGGGCATGTCACGTATAGGAAGAATGCCAATCGCGATTCCGGACGGAGTAACCGTAACAATCGCAGAAAATAATCAGGTGACTGTAAAAGGTCCTAAAGGAACACTTGAGAGAGTGTTACCTGCAGAGATGGATATCAAACAGGAAGGTTCTGAGATCATTGTAACCAGACCAAATGATTTAAAGAAAATGAAATCTTTACATGGTTTAACAAGAACTCTGATCCACAACATGGTAATCGGTGTAACAGCTGGTTATGAGAAAACACTGGAAGTTAACGGTGTTGGTTACAGAGCATCCAAATCTGGAAACAAACTGACATTAAACCTTGGATATTCTCATCCGGTAGAGATGGTTGATCCAGAAGGCTTAGAAGCAGTTGTTGATGGAAACAAAATCATTGTAAAAGGTATCGATAAAGAAAAAGTTGGCCAGTACGCAGCAGAAATCAGAGATAAGAGAAGACCTGAGCCTTACAAAGGAAAAGGTATCAAATATGCTGATGAAGTTATCAGACGTAAAGTTGGTAAGACTGGTAAGAAATAATTGGAGGTGTGACAGGTAATGGTTAGTAAGAAATCAAGAACAGAAGTTCGCGTTAAAAAGCACAAAAGAGTGCGTAATCATTTAGCAGGTACTGCTGAAAGACCACGTTTAGCTGTTTTTAGAAGCAATAATCATATGTACGCCCAGATTATTGATGATACAGTTGGAAACACAATTTGTGCAGCTTCTACAATGGATAAAGACATTAAAGCAGCTTGCGAGAAAACAAATAACGTAGATGCAGCAGTTCAGGTTGGTACATCAATCGCTAAGAAAGCACTTGAGAAAGGAATCACAACTGTAGTATTTGACAGAGGCGGTTTCATTTATCAGGGTAAAGTTCAGGCATTAGCAGACGCAGCACGTGAAGCTGGATTAAACTTTTAACAAGGAGGAAACAATACATGAAACGTACAATCATTGATCCCAGCCAGTTGGAATTAAATGAAAAAGTGGTATCAATTAAACGTGTAACCAAAGTTGTTAAAGGTGGACGTAACATGCGTTTTACAGCTTTAGTCGTAGTCGGCGATGGCAACGGTCATGTTGGTGCAGGTTTAGGAAAAGCAGCTGAGATTCCGGAAGCAATCCGCAAAGGAAAAGAAGATGCAATGAAGAAACTCATCGAGGTTAAATTAGACGAGAACAACAGTATTACACATGATACAACTGGTAAACATACAGGTGCATCTGTATTATTAAAAAGATCTCCGGAAGGTACTGGAGTTATCGCCGGTGGCCCGGCACGTAATGTGTGCGAGCTTGCTGGTATCAAAAATATCCGTACAAAATCTCTGGGATCCAATAACAAGCAGAACGTTGTACTTGCTACAATCAATGCGCTCAGCCAGTTAAAATCCCCGGAAGAAGTAGCTAGACTTCGCGGTAAATCCGTAGAAGAGATCCTGGGTTAAGGAGGGATATCAAATGGCAGATAAATTAAAAATCACACTTGTGAAATCTACAATCGGTGCAGTTCCGAAACATGTTAAAACAGTAGAAGCTTTAGGTTTAAAGAAACTTAACAAAACTGTTGAAATGCCGGATAACGCAGCAGTTCGTGGTATGATTCAGCAGGTTAGACATTTAGTAAAAGTAGAAGAAATCTAATAGTAAGGAGGTGCCACGATGGATTTATCAAACTTAAGACCGGCAGACGGTTCAAAACACAGCGATAACTTCAGAAGAGGCCGTGGACACGGTTCAGGAAATGGTAAGACAGCAGGTAAAGGCCATAAAGGACAGAAAGCTCGTTCCGGAGCTCCAAGACCAGGCTTTGAAGGTGGTCAGATGCCATTATACAGAAGAATCCCGAAAAGAGGATTCACTTGCAGAAACTCCAAAGAAATCGTTTCTGTAAACGTATCTGCTCTTGAGAGATTTGAGAACGACACAGTTGTAACTGTAGAGACTCTGATCGAGGCAGGAATTGTTAAAAACCCGAGAGATGGTGTTAAAATCCTTGGAAATGGTGAACTGACAAAGAAACTTACAGTTCAGGCAAACGCTTTCAGTGCATCAGCAAAAGAAAAAATTGAGGCACTTGGCGGAAATGCAGAGGTGATCTAATGCTTGAAACAGTCCGTAACGCATTTAAGCTCAAGGAAATCAGAAGCCGTATCATTTATACCCTGCTCATGTTAGTAGTGGTACGAATCGGTACGCAGCTTCCGGTTCCGGGAGTCAATGGAAACTATTTCTCAGAATGGTTTTCTGGCAATTCAGGCAGCGCTTTCGGATTTTTTGATGCAATTACCGGCGGTTCTTTCGAGAAGATGTCGGTATTTGCATTGAATATTACTCCATACATTACGTCTTCTATCATTATCCAACTTCTGACGATTGCGATTCCAAAACTGGAAGAACTTCAGAAAGATGGTGAAGAAGGTCGTAAAAAGATGACTGCAATTACACGTTATCTGACAGTAGCACTTGCATTAATGGAATCCCTTGCTATGGCAATCGGATTCGGCAGAAGTGGACTTCTGATTGAGTTTAATGCACTGAATGTTATTACAACTGTCGTAACATTGACTGCAGGATCTACCGTAATCATGTGGATCGGTGAGAGAATTACTGAGAATGGTGTAGGAAACGGTATTTCTATCGTACTTACAATCAACATTATCTCAAGAATCCCACAGGATCTTACATTATTATTTGAACAGTTTGTAAAGGGAAAAGAAATTGCATTCCAGGTACTGAATCTGGCAATCATTATTGCAGTTATTATTGCAGTAACAGTCTTAACTGTAGCTTTACAGGGTGCTGAGCGGAGAATTCCAGTACAGTATTCCAGAAAGGTACAGGGAAGAAAACAGGTTGGTGGACAGACATCTCATATTCCGTTAAAGGTAAATACTGCAGGTGTTATTCCAATCATCTTTGCACAGTCATTATTTATGTTCCCACTGATTATCATGCAGCTGCTTGGAAAATCCGGTGGAAACGGAATTGGTGGTACAATTCTTAAAATGTTAAATCAGTCCAACTGGTGCGATTTCAAAGAACCGATATACTCTATTGGATTAATTGTATATATTGCTTTAGTTATTGCTTTTGCATATTTCTATACATCCATTACATTTAATCCGTTGGAAATTGCAGACAATATGAAAAAACAGGGAGGCTTTATCCCGGGTATCCGTCCAGGTAAGCCAACCAGTGAATATCTGACAAAGATCTTAAACTACATCATTTTTATCGGTGCCGTAGGTCTGGTAATTGTTGCAGTTATTCCGATCTTCTTTGAGGGAGCATTTAATGCGTCAATCTCATTTGGTGGAACATCTCTGATCATCATTGTTGGTGTTATCATTGAGACATTGAAACAGATTGAATCCCGTATGCTGGTTCGGAATTATAAAGGATTTTTAAATGATTAATGTACTGTTGGAGATACTTGAAATTACAGGTATCTCCTATTGTGCTTTATAAATGTTTTTTAGTATTTTCAAAACGAAGCAAATCCTGTACAATAGAGAGAGCAGTAAGGGAAAGGCTCATATCGGAGGAGGAAGAACAATGAAAATAATTATGTTAGGGGCACCAGGTGCCGGCAAAGGAACTCAGGCAAAAAAGATTTCAGATAAATTTGCCATTCCACATATTTCAACAGGAGATATTTTCCGTGCCAATATTAAAAATGGTACAGAGCTTGGAAAGAAAGCAAAAACATACATGGATCAGGGACTGTTAGTTCCGGATGAACTGACCTGTGATCTTGTTGTTGACCGTATTTCTGAAGATGACTGCAAAGACGGATTCATTTTGGATGGTTTTCCGAGAACAATTCCGCAGGCGAAGTGCCTGACAGAAGCATTAAATGCGCGTAATGAGAAAATGGATTATGCCATTAATGTAGATGTACCGGATGAGAATATCATCACCAGAATGTCTGGAAGAAGAGCATGCTTAAACTGTGGTGCGACATATCATATTGTAAATATTCCGACCAAGAAACCGGGAATTTGCGACCGTTGTGGAGAGCCGGTTGTACTTCGTGACGATGATCAGCCGGAGACAGTAAAAAAACGTCTGGATGTATATCATGCACAGACAAAACCTCTGATCGATTATTATGGTGATCAGGGTATCTTAAAAACAGTAGACGGAACTCAGCCGATGGAGACTGTTTTTGAAGAAATCGTGAAAATGTTAGAAGCTTAAAGCTCCAGAATGGAGGAAAACATGTCAGTAACTATTAAATCTGAACGTGAAATAGAGTTGATCCGCAAGTCTTGCCATATCATTGCCAAGATTCATCAGGATCTTGGCAATGAGCTGAAAGCAGGAATGTCCACCCTGGAAGTTGACAGCATGGCAGAAGACATGATCCGAAGTTATGGCTGCGTACCGAACTTTAAAAATTACGGTGGTTTTCCGGGATCCGTGTGTGTATCAATCAACAATGAAGTCGTTCACGGTATTCCGTCAGCAAAAAGAATTATTCAGGATGGTGATATTGTAAGTCTTGATATGGGTTGTATCTATAAGGGATATCATTCCGATGCTGCAAGAACTCATGCGATCGGTGAGGTTTCAGAGGAAGCCAGATTGCTGATCGAACGTACAAGACAGAGCTTTTTTGAAGGAATCAAGTATGCAAAAGCTGGAAATCACCTTCATCAGATTTCCAATGCAATCGGAGCATACTGTGAGAAATTCGGTTATGGTGTGGTAAGAGATCTGGTAGGTCATGGTGTAGGCTGTGAATTGCATGAAGATCCGCAGATCCCGAATTTTGTTCAGAAAAGCAGAGGTATCCGTCTGCGTCCGGGTATGACATTGGCCATTGAGCCGATGGTCAATGCAGGTCGTTATGATGTGGAATGGACCGATGATGACTGGACCGTTATCACAGAAGACGGTTCCCTTTCTGCTCATTATGAGAATACGATTCTGATTACAGACGGCGAGCCGGAGATTCTGACATTGACAGAGGATGAGCGTGTTCTGATGCAGAATGGAGGACTGGGATGCGAGTAGAACTGGCATTGTCACTGGCAGGACACGATAAGGGGCATTATTATGTCATTTTGCGTGAAGAAGGGGATTTTGTCTATGTAGCAGATGGCATTCTGAAGCTGTGTGAGCAGCCGAAGAAGAAAAACTGCAGACATATTCAGCGAATCAAAAAACTGTCGGCAGAGGTGACAGAACTTCTTTTGAATCAGGAAGATTGGAATGATCTGAATGTAAAGCGGGCACTGAAGCTGTATCAACAGCGTATCCAAAATACAGTAGAACAATAACAGGAGGCAAATCAATGTCAAAAGCAGATGTAATTGAAATGACCGGAACAGTTGTAGAGAAACTTCCGAATGCGATGTTTCAGGTAGAATTGGAAAACGGTCATCAGGTACTTGCTCATATCAGCGGTAAATTACGTACAAACTTTATTCGTATTTTACCGGGTGATCAGGTGAAAGTAGCACTTTCTCCGTATGATCTGACAAAAGGCAGAATTACCTGGAGAGATAAATAGAACGCGGAACTTTTAAGTATTTATTTTTGTACAAAAAGAGTATAAAAAACTTAAAAAATATGTTGCAATAAGGAATACTCCATGCTATAATACCCAATGACGCTTTTGGAGAACCAAGGGAATATTATGTATATTGCCTGGCTTCTATTCACAAAACGAAAAGGCTTTATAGTATGGAGTTTTTTTGTTTAAGGAAAGGAGGATTTGCTGTGAAGGTAAGATCATCAGTTAAACCTATTTGCGAAAAATGCAAAGTAATTAAAAGAAAAGGAAGCATCAGAATTATCTGTGAAAATCCTAAGCACAAACAGAGACAGGGTTAATCATTCTTTAAATAGATGATGAGAGCAGGTTGGAGACAACGCGAAACTGCTAATCCGTTCCTCCATGGAGCACTCTGCCACAGAGTACCAATTTGGAACAGGATCTGTTTGAATCAGAAGGGATTACAGCGTCTCCTGAAATTTTCCGGATGTGCGGCTGCAGCAAGATTCCCTCTGGATTTTGCTGTTCATGGCGGAAGATAAAATGACACTGTAATGTTTCTATTATATATAGAAGCATTTATGAACAGCTGATACAGATTGTGCACACATTTCAGGCCGAATAATCCGGAGCTGCATAAAATGTATCGGAATGTAACTAAGAAAACGAAATCATTATGGAGGTGTAAACACACATGGCTCGTATCGCAGGTGTAGATTTACCAAGAGAAAAACGTGTAGAGATTGGCTTGACTTATATTTATGGTATTGGCGTTGCAAGTTCCAATCGTATTCTTGCAGAAGCAAAAGTTGATCCTAATATCCGCTGCAAAGACTTAACAGATGATGATGTTAAGAAAATCAGTGCAGTAATCGATGAGTCTCAGACAGTAGAGGGTGACTTAAGAAGAGAAGTTGCTATGAACATCAAGAGACTTCAGGAGATTGGATGCTATCGTGGTATCCGTCACAGAAAAGGACTTCCGGTTCGTGGTCAGAAAACAAAGACCAACGCTAGAACAAGAAAAGGTCCGAAGAGAACAGTAGCAAATAAGAAAAAATAATGCATTGAGATAGAAAGGTCGTCATGAAGACAGACCGCAATGTATTTTGACAAAAATCTGTAGAAAGTAGGTTAGTTTAATTATGGCTAAGAAAGTTACAAAGAAAGTGACTAAAAAGCGTGTAAAGAAAAACGTTGAACGTGGACAGGCACATATTCAGTCTTCTTTCAATAATACAATCGTTACATTGACAGACGCTGAAGGCAATGCTTTATCATGGGCAAGTGCTGGTGGTCTTGGATTTAGAGGTTCAAGAAAATCTACTCCTTATGCTGCACAGATGGCAGCAGAGACTGCTACAAAAGCAGCGCTCATTCATGGTCTTAAAACAGTAGACGTATTCGTAAAAGGACCGGGTTCAGGAAGAGAAGCAGCTATCCGTGCTCTTTCCGCAAGCGGCCTTGAAGTAACAAGTATCACAGACGTTACTCCGGTACCTCACAACGGTTGTCGTCCGCCAAAACGTAGAAGAGTCTAATTAGGAGGTGTAGTCTGAGATGGCAGTAAATAGAGTACCTGTTCTTAAAAGATGCAGATCCCTTGGTATGGATCCGATTTATTTAGGAATTGATAAAAAATCAAATAGACAGTCAAAAAGAGCAAACAAGAAGATCTCTGAGTATGGTCTTCAGTTAAGAGAAAAACAGAAAGCAAAATTCATTTACGGAGTTCTGGAGAAACCTTTCCACAACTACTATGAGAAAGCTGATAGAATGAAAGGCATGACTGGTGCAAACCTCATGACAATTCTTGAGAGCAGACTTGACAATGTAGTATTCCGTCTTGGATTAGCTAGAACAAGAAAAGAAGCTAGACAGATTGTTGATCACAAGCATGTATTAGTAAACGGAAAATGCGTAAACATCCCGTCTTACTTAGTAAAAGCTGGTGACATAATCGAAATCAAAGAGAACGCTAAAAGCTCTCAGAGATATAAAGATATCCTTGAGGTAACAGCAGGTCGTCTCGTTCCGGAATGGCTTGATGTTGATCAGGAGAACCTGAAAGGCGAAGTTAAAGAGTTACCGACACGCGAGATGATCGATGTACCGGTAGACGAGATGCTTATCGTCGAGTTATATTCTAAATAATCATGTAGGCAACGAGCAGTGCCGAATTTGCACAAAAATCAGACGCTTCATGGCATCATGCAGGCGGATGATTTTTGTGTCTTAAAATAAAAGCACTGATTAGTATAAAATTTAAGGAGGGACGTACAGTGTTCGATTTCGAAAAACCAAAAATTGAGATTGCTGAAATTTCAGAAGACAAAAAGTATGGCAAATTTGTCGTAGAGCCACTCGAAAGAGGTTACGGCATTACTCTTGGTAATTCCCTGAGAAGAATCATGCTTTCTTCATTGCCGGGAGCAGCAGTTAGTCAGGTAAAAATTGATGGTGTTTTACATGAGTTCAGCTCAATCCCAGGTGTTAAAGAGGATGTTACTGAGATCATCATGAACATCAAAAATTTGGCTTTAAAGAATACCAGTCCGACAAATGAATCTAAAGTTGCTTACATTGAATTTGAAGGTGAAGGCGTTGTTACTGCAGCTGATATCCAGGCAGATCCGGATATCCAGATCATGAACCCGGATCTTGTAATTGCTCACTTAAACGGTGGTGTAGATTCCAAATTATACATGGAACTGACAATTACAAAAGGACGTGGATACGTAAGCTCAGATAAAAACAAAGGCGAAGATGTACCAATCGGCGTTATTGCTGTAGATGCAATCTACACACCGGTTGATCGTGTAAACCTGACAATTCAGAATACACGTGTAGGTCAGATCACTGACTATGATAAACTTACATTAGATGTTCATACAAACGGAACACTTGAGCCGGATGAGGCTGTCAGCCTTGCTGCAAAAGTATTAAGCGAGCATCTGAATCTCTTCATCGACCTGTCTGAGAATGCTAAGACAGCAGAAGTCATGATCGAGAAAGAAGACAACGCAAAAGAGAAAGTTCTGGAAATGAATATTGATGAGCTTGAATTATCCGTTCGTTCTTACAACTGCCTGAAGAGAGCTGGAATCAACACTGTAGAAGAGTTGACAAATAGAACACCGGAAGACATGATGAAAGTTCGTAATCTTGGACGCAAGTCTTTAGAAGAAGTACTGGCAAAATTAAAAGAGTTAGGCTTACAGCTCAATCAGGGCGAAGAATAATTCTTTTATATAACTCATTAATAGGCAGAGGATATAAGACCGATGTGCGTTAATCTGTCGTCATTCATGAGTGGAGGAATATCAACAGGGCAGACAGATGTCTCCCCGCATCACATTCGGTATCTAAGACCAAAGAGCGTTGCCGGATGAACCACAATAATGGAGGGCTATTAAAATGGCAAAATATCGTAAATTAGGAAGAACATCTTCCCAGAGAAAAGCATTAATCAGAAGTCAGGTAACTGCATTACTTCACAACGGAAGAATCATCACAACAGAGGCTAGAGCGAAAGAAGTTCGTAAAGTAGCTGAAGGCCTGATCGCATCTGCAGTAAAAGAGTGTGATAACTTCGAAGAAGTTACTGTAAAAGCTAAAGTTGCTCGTAAAGACAGCGAAGGCAAAAGAGTAAAAGAAGTTGTAGATGGTAAAAAAGTTACTGTTTATGATGAAGTTGAGAAAACAATCAAGAAAGATATGCCATCTCGTCTTCATGCAAGAAGAGAGATGCTGAAAGTTCTTTACCCTGTAACAGAGACAGGCGCAAAGAAAAAAGATACTAAAGAGGTTGATTTAGTAGATAAATTATTTACAGAGATCGCACCAAAATACAAAGATCGTAACGGTGGATATACAAGAATCGTTAAAATCGGTCTTCGTAAAGGTGACGGAGCAATGGAAGTTGTTCTTGAGTTAGTATAAGAAACATAAGTACTTCATGGAGTCATACGAAAAAAATTTCGTATGACTCTTTTTATGTTATAAGCAACAAAAAACAGAATTGTGAAAATTGTATTTTTTAAATTGTGTGAGGTTTAGAAATAAAAAATGATAAATATTCATAATGTAAAGCATATTTTGTCAAATTTTTAAGAAATTTTATCTGGGTAGTTTGCATAAAAACCTTGTTAATAAATTGTTGATAGTCCACAGTTCTTGTGCACATGACACGAAAGAGCATTTAAATGTTTTAGTAAAGTGTGCGGATTGCACATTTCCAATTGGTAATACGTGAATGAAATGATATATTAATAAGTTTTTGTTATTATAAAGTAGTTTTTTACTATTGGAAATGTGATAAATCATATTGTATTATAAGCATGTGCTTAAGAAAGTACAACGCATAGGGAATAAATAATTAATAAAGGGAATAATTAGAAAGAATGGGGGAATTCATATGAGAAGTACGGAAAACAAAAAAGTAACTGTTGCAGCAGTAGACAGCAAATATCGTTGTAACTTATGTGGACACCTTACAAATAATTTTGGTCATCGTTGCCCACAGTGTGGAACAGTCATTTCTGTTTACACTGCAACAGACGTAACCTTTGATGCTACTTCATATCGATAAGAAGTAGCACAACAAATTAGTAATTTTCAAATACCAATATAATTACCAAACCTTCATGTTCGTGTAGAAGGGAAGCTACACGATCAAAAACCTAACTCTTTATATACTTTGTCCGAAGTATGAAACAGAAAAAAAGAAGCGGAATGAACCGCTTCTTTTTTTGTGCAATTTTTATGCAACGTTTTTGGAATACTACACTGGCATCTGATTCTTGCAATCTTACAATCTTGTATTATTATATTTTTGTACACTTACATTATTAGTTTACAGTGCAGACAGGTCAAGCTTGTCAAAATCTTCCACCAGACTCTGTGCAATCCCTGTGATGATCTCCAGATCACGTACTGTCTGTCCCTCCAGATTTAATACCATAACCGGATCATGCAGAGAGGCTCTCAGAAGCATCCAGCCGGTGCATACACCGGAGAAGCGGATTCTTACACCCTCATAGGCAGTTGGAAGCTCAAAACCGGACTCAGAAGCTCTGGTCCTGAACTCTGCCAAAACACGGGAGCCATAGCTGTGGAAATCTTCTGTAAGGATTGGAAAACGTACTTCGCGGTCTGCATATTCTGTGCTGAGACCGGAAATAAAGTGATCAATAGTCTTTCCTTCCCGTTTTGCTTTTGCAACAGCGATTACCAGTTTGACAGCAAGATAAGCACCATCATCCAGATAATAATTCTCTTTCAGGCAACCATGCCCGGAGGTTTCCATAGCCAGTGGACTTATAATACCTTCCGCATTGAGTTCCTTACATTTATTGATGACATTTTTGTAGCCACGCATATAGGGCAGATGCTTCAGCCCAAGTTCTTTTTCCAGAAAATCTGTCAGACGGTCAGAAGTAACGGAATCCGTGATGATTGTGCTGCCAGGATAATCCGGTGCCAGAATAGCTGCGATCATAGCGATAATGGAATCGCGGTTGATCGGTGTTCCATCGGACAATACAGCGGACATACGGTCTACATCCGTATCAAAGATCAGCCCCAGATCGGCACCAGCGGCAACGGTTGCATCACAAATTGCTTTCATGGCATCTTTGTTTTCCGGATTAGGAATGTGATTCGGGAAAGTGCCGTCCGGATCAAGGAAATTACTTCCGGTTGTGTCGGCACCCAGCTCATTTAATACTTCGTTTACAAAGAATCCACCGGCACCGTTTCCTGCATCTACAACAATCTTTAACCCTTTTAATGGTTCGTCATAATTTTCAGCATTTACGCCATCACAGATTTTCATACACAGATTTGCACTATAGAGTGAGATCAGTTCAAATTCCGTCAGGCGGTTGCAGTCTGTCGGCAATGGTCTGGTCAGTGCATCTGTTGCTACCTGATCTGCCAGTCCTGCGGCAATTTCAAGAATGGCAGTAATATCATCGTGTTCCAGTCCACCGTCTTTGTCAAAAAATTTCAGCCCGTTTCTGTTAAATGGAAGATGGCTTGCGGTAATCATGCAGGCACCATCGTACCGTGTCTCCGGATACACAATGGACATGAACATAGCAGGTGTGGAAGCCATGCCACAATCGGATACGTAGATGCCCTCGTCTAACATACCCATCATAGCCTGCTTTTTCAGCTCAGGACCAGTGATTCTGGAGTCTGTACCGATACCGATGATACATTCGTCCGGCTTGATATTTTTCTTTTTCAAAAGCCAGATGGCGAATGCGCGACCGATCAGGTACGCTGCTTCGGAAGTCAGTGTGACATGCTCATTTTCGATGCCTTCGCATGCGATGCCTCTTACATCGCTGCCGTTTTGCAGCTTCAGTAATTCAGTTTTACTCATTGACATAAAATGATTTGCTCCTTTTTATTCTTTCTCAAATTGATTATAATTCAGTCGCGTATGGAATACAAGAGAGAATGAAAGAGAGAAAAATAGGAGTGGTTTGTAAGCAAATTTGCTTACTATTTTTTGTGAATATAAAATCTTTATAAAAAATGCTAAAAAAGTATAAAAACGATTCAATTTTTCTCATATTTGATTTGTTGTTAAGTGACCGCTTGGTAACTTAGAGGAAGAGGAGTATAATACGTACTATAGTTCAAGGTAGAGAAAGGAGAGGGGACTATGTTTAAAAAATTTACAAATGGCTGTGTAAAACTTGTACAGCGATTCCTTCCTGACGCATTCGTTTTCTGTATCATCTTAACGATTGTCGTATTTATCGCAGCAATGCCGGTAGCAGGTATGAATCCGATCGAAGTTGCAAATGCCTGGGGATCAGGTGTGTGGGGGCTGTTAGCATTCTCCATGCAGATGGCACTGGTTCTTGTACTTGGAAGCGCGTTAGCAAACGCACCGGCTATCAAGAGAATTATTGTGAAACTTGCCGGAGTACCGAAAAAACCTGCAGGAGCAGTTGCATTCGTTACAATCATTTCCGCAATTTGCTGCTTCATTAACTGGGGATTCGGTCTGATCATCGGCGCCTTACTTGCAAAAGAAGTTGCAAAGAAGATTAAAGGTCTTGATTATCGTCTGATCATTGCAGCCGCTTATTCAGGATTCGTAATCTGGCATTCAGGAATTTCCGGATCTATTCCGCTTGGTATGACAGCTCTCGATGTTGACGGAACTGTTGCAAATACTGGTGGAGCAGTTACAGAGATCGTTCCTACATCACAGACAATTTTCTCTGCATGGAATCTGATCATGGTTCTTGCAGTAGTAGTTGTTGTCGCTATCGTAAATGCAAAAATGCATCCGGATGCAAAAGATGTTGTTTCTATTGATCCGAAACTTCTGGAAGATGCACCGGAAGCAGTTGAGACAAAAGCGAAAAAAGATCGTACACCGGCTGAGAAGCTTGAAAACAGTATGATTCTTTCCTATATTGTTGTTGTAATCGGAGCAGTTTATCTGATTTACTATTTCGTGAATGCAGGTTCTATCCTGAACGCATTATCACTGAATATCGTAAACCTGATTTTCTTAATTCTTGGTATTGCATTCCATAAGACACCGATTGGTTATGTAAAAGCCATCATGGAGTCTGCAGAGAGTGCTGGTGGTATTATCTTACAGTTCCCATTCTACGCTGGTATTCAGGGTATGATGGTTACCGCAGGTTCAAACGGTGTATCCCTTGCATCTGCAATTAGTAACGGATTTGTAAGTATTTCTACACCGCGTACATTCCCGGTATTGTGCTACTTGGCAGCAGGTATCGTAAACTTCTTTGTACCGTCAGGCGGCGGACAGTGGGCTGTTCAGGGACCTATCATGATGCCTGCAGGATTAAAACTTGGCGTTACACCAGCTGTTACAGCTATGGGTATTGCCTGGGGTGATGCATGGACAAACATGCTGCAGCCATTCTGGGCACTTCCGGCACTTGGTATCGCAGGTCTGGGTGCAAGAGATATTATGGGTTACTGTGCAATCGTACTGATCGTATCCGGTATTGTTACAGCACTTGGATTCCTGTTCTTAGTACCATTACTGGCATAGGAAGAAATAATTTTTAGAAAGTTTGTTTTTTAACGTATGGAAAATGTAACAATTATCAGTCACCTGACCCCGCGTGAGTGGAAAATGTCGTGGGAAAATAAGGTTGTGGAAGATACAAGAGAAAATATGCGTGCGTATCAGCAGCAGAATTGCTTTTGGGGACATTTTAAGAATGACAGAGACTTTACAATCTGCCATCACAAAGAGTTTGAAATTAAAGGTATGAGCTTTGGACTTTACTTTAATGGAACAATTGAAGATGATGAGCGTGGTTGTAAGATTGTCGGAAAATTCGGAAAGAAGAAAACGGCAAATCTGTTTCTTGGAATGGGAGCAGCGCTCTGTATCGCAGCAATATTTGGAGCAATCGCACGTCAGGATATGGAAGTATCTATTGTCGCGACTGTATTGCTTGCCATTTTACTGATTGTCTATTTTGCAAAGCCACAGAAGGGGCAGAAACGGATTCTGGCTCAGCTGGAGAAAATATCCTTTGATAATAACTATCATAAAAAGGTAAGTAAAAAAGCAAAAGCAGATGTAAAGAAAAAACGAACCATGCGGGAAAAAGCAATGGTGAATGTGGATTAAAAAGAAAAACCCGAACAGATCAGAGATGAACTGTTCGGGTTCTTTTTTGATTGATAGGAAATTATACTGAATTTCCTATGAAGCTCTTGGTTATCTATATTGTCAATTTACCGATTTTAAGAAGTAAGTATAGATATACACAAATCTATTGTAAGGAGAATGAGAAGAAATTAATTCTCATTCTCTGCATAGGGCAGGGTGAAGATAAATTCGGTTCCGACCCCTTCGGTACTGATAACATTAATATTTTCGTGGTGTGCATGAATGATTTCTTTTACAATGGCAAGACCAAGTCCGGTGCCTTTTTTATCTTTTCCACGGGAAGCATCTGTCTTATAAAAGCGTTCCCAGATACGTCCGATGCTATCTTTTGGAATACCGATGCCGCGATCTTTGACGGATACAAATACTTTTCCATTTCGCAGTGTAGTTTCAATTGTGATGACAGAATCTGCATTGCTAAATTTAAAAGCATTGTCGATCAGATTGTGCATAACCTGATCAATTTTGGCAGAGTCTGCTTTGACGTACAGTTCATCTCCGGTCAGGATCAGGTCAAAAGAAAGACATTTTTCTTTGCAGCGCCCCTCAAACATCAGTATCGTTCGTTTGATAAGCTGATTCAGATCAAATACAGTCAGATTCAGGTACGTGCCTTTAGAACCGTATTTGTTTAATTCCAGAAGACTTTGCGTGAGTTTTTCCAGACGTTCTGCTTCAAAAATGATAACGTTCAGATATTTTCCCTGTAATTCTGGTGGAATCGTACCATCTGCCATCGCCTGAGCGTATCCTTTGATGGAGGTCAGCGGGGAACGAAAGTCGTGAGACACATTGGAAACGAATTTGTGCTGATCGTTTTCCAGGGCATTCAGTTCCACGGCCATGTAGGTTAAGGTATCTGCCAGAGTTCCAAGCTCATCCCCCCGATGCAGTTCAAGTTTGGTTTCAAAATCACCCTCTGCATAAGAGGCAGCAGCTTTACAGATCATATTTAGTGGGCGGTAAACGGTTAAGAAGAATACCACCAGAATGATCAGTGCCAGTAGTGCCAGAAAAATCAGGGACAGATAATAGCTGTTCAGCAAGCCATATTGCAGATCTGAGATATCGGTCAACGGTTGACAGATCAGAACATAACAGCTCACACTGTAATTATGCGTTACCGGTGTGTAGACACTTAATACATCGGAATCATAAAGGTTGTAAAAATGATTGATCGTGTAATAATCACTTCCAAAATCCAGAATATCAAAAGCCGGGATCGTTTCGGAGTCGGTAGCATTCCATGATTCAGTAGAAGTCACAAGAATTTTTCCATCGGTATCCACGACATAAATATCTGCATTCAGATAGCTGCCTATTGCATAAAGTTGCTTTTGGAACTGTGTCAACGTCATATCGGAACTGTAGTAGTTGGTTCCGAAGGATGTAGCGATCAGATTACTTTCCCGGCGCAATGCAGAGGCAAAGTGTTTTTCTAGATATTTTTGATTGTAACGGGCAGTAAAGGTGGATATCATAATAAATCCAAGGACTGCAAATACAAGATAGGAAAATATCATTCTGAAAAGTGTTTTATGTTTCATATGAAATAAATGCGGTTAGCGGCGTTCGAATTTATATCCGATGCCCCATACCGTTGTAATCCCCCAATGTTCATGATCTTTGATTTTTTCGCGGAGACGTTTGACATGCACGTCAACGGTACGTGTGTCACCCAGATACTCATATCCCCAGATGTTGTCCAGAAGCTGTTCTCTGGTGAATACCTGATTTGGAGAAGAAGCAAGGAAATACAAAAGTTCCAGTTCTTTAGGCGGCATATCGATAATCTGTCCGTAATACATGACAGAGTAGTTGGTCAGATTAATGACCAGATCCGGATATTCCACACATTTGATCTCTGATTCTGCTTTTTCTGGTTTCATGACCTGGTAACGTCTCAGTACTGCCTTGACTCTGGCAACTAATTCCTTAGAATCAAATGGCTTAATAATATAGTCGTCAGCGCCCAATTCAAGACCAAGTACTTTGTCAAATACTTCGCCTTTGGCAGAAAGCATGATGATCGGTACGTTGGACTGTGTCCGAATCTCACGGCAGACCTGATATCCGTCGATTCCCGGGAGCATCAGATCCAGCAAAATGAGATTTGGCTGATAAGTTTTAAATTCGCGCAGAGCGGATTCTCCGTCTTCTACGATCTTCGTGTCATAACATTCCTTCAGCAGATACAATGAGATCAGCTCAGCGATATTGGCATCGTCATCTACGATCAGAATTTTCTGTTTGACTGCCATAATATTTCCTCCTGTTTACCTTCAGAACTGTCATTTCGAAATCTTCATGGCTCTGAAGTTATTCAAATTCGGCGATTGTCACACCGGCATCACCTTCGCCAAATTCGCCAAGATGATAAGATTTTACATATTTCTGTTTCTTTAAATGATTCTGAACCGCTTTGCGCAGCGCACCGGTTCCTTTTCCGTGAACAATGCGTACAGTTTTTAAATGTGCAAGATAAGCATCATCCAGATATTTATCCAGTTCCATCAGGGCTTCATCAACCGTTTTACCGATCAGGTTGATTTCAGGAGAAACGGATAAGGATTTTGCCATTTTCAGTTTTCCGGCACCGGTTTTCGTATTGTGAACTGTCGGAGTGGCATCCTCATTTACCAGAACAAGATCACGGATGTTGGTCTGATAACGAAGAATACCGGCTTGTACGAACAGGTTTCCTTTTGCATCCGGAAGGGTGTGAACTGTGCCCTTTAAATTCATGCTGAGAATCTTGACAGAATCCCCAAGACGCAGCTTCTTCGGAACGTTGTGATTGACGGCAGCGTTCTTTTTCATGGAAGACTTGGACTGCGCTTTGTCTAATTTCTTGCGGACTTTCTCACGGTCTTTTTCCATGGCAGCAGCATCTACATGGGTTTTGCCATATTTATGGAAGTTGCGGATAGTTTCGTCTGCCAGATCTTTTGCTTCTTTTAAAATAGCTGCGGCCTGCTGGTTGGCGTCCTGTAAAATACGGTCGCGGCTGCGATTTAATTTTTCTTGTTTTTCTTCTAATTGTTTCTTTAAAGATGCGGCTTCCTGTTTGTAACGGTTGATCTCTGCCTGTTCTTTTTCAATGGTGAGGCGGCTCTGCTCCAGATCAGCGATCACGTCTTCAAAACTTTCATTTTCCTTGGTAATGCGTGTTTTTGCATCTTCAATCAGATCAGCTGGAAGTCCAATCTTGCTGGAAATGGCAAAGGCATTACTTTTGCCCGGAATACCGATCAGCAGACGGTAGGTAGGGCTTAAGGTCTGTACACTGAATTCGCAGCAGGCATTTTCTACACCTTCAGTTGAGAGGGCGTAAAGCTTGATTTCACTGTAGTGAGTGGTTGCCATGGTACGAATATTGTCCCGGCGCAGATGGTCGAGAATGGAAATTGCAAGGGCAGCCCCCTCATCGGGATCCGTACCGGCACATAACTCATCAAAAAGAACGAGAGAGTGCGGGGTAGCATGTTTCAGGATAGAAACGATGTTTGTCATATGTGAGGAAAAGGTACTCAGACTCTGCTCAATACTCTGTTCATCTCCGATATCTGCATATACATCATCAAAAATAGCAAGTTCGGAACGATCTTTTGCCGGGATGTGAAGTCCGGCCTGTCCCATCAGGGTGAACAGACCGACGGTTTTTAAGGAAACGGTTTTACCGCCGGTATTCGGTCCGGTGACGATCAGCAGGTTAAAATCATCGCCCAGATGAACGTCGATCGGAACAACCTTTTTCTGGTTTAACAATGGATGCCGTCCCTGACGAATCCGGATACGACCTTCTGTATTGAAGATCGGAGCCATGCCGCTTTGGATTTTTGCCAGATTTGCCTTTGCAAAAATAAAATCGAGATCCGTCAGGATATGGTAGTTATCCATCAGAAAATCTGAATACTGAGCAGTCAGATTACTGAGTTCTGCCAAAACGGCTTCGATGGCTTCCTGCTCTTTTAAGAATGCTTCTTTTAAATCATTATTTAATTTTACAACGGACATTGGTTCGATAAACAGGGTAGAACCGGTAGCAGACTGATCATGGATCATACCGGGAACCTGTCCTTTGTATTCTGCTTTGACTGGCAGACAGTAACGTCCGTTTCGCATGGTGACAACCGTATCCTGCAAATAAGAACGGGTGGTGGAACTGTTTAACAGATTGTTCATGGCACCGTGGATCTTGTCATTGATATTGCGGATGGTACGTCGTACACTGTGCAGAGCAGGACTTGCATCGTCGCTGATCTCATCTTCCGCTAAAATGCAGCGGCGGATTTCTTCCAGTAGCGGTGTCAGTGGCTCCAGCCTTGCAAACATATCGTCCAGAGAATCTTTTGGCAGATCGTCGCGGTTTTCTCTGGAATAGGATTTTGCACGTTTTGTAATTTCCAGCAGGTTACAGACGGACAGAAGTTCAGCTGCGTTTAACGTACCGCCGATTTCCAGTCGTTTCATCTGAAATCCCGGATCTTTTAAGCCGCCAAAAGCCAGATTGCCCTTGCGGAAGATGCGGGAAAGCGCATCTGAAGTCTGTGTCTGTGCCTGTATGATATCTTGCTTATCCGTCATTGGCTTTAATTCGAGACAGCGTTTTTTGCCGGCATCGGAAGTTGCCTGATCTGCAAGCAGGTGAATGATTTTATCATATTCTAAAACTTTTAATGCTTTTTGATTCATATGTCCTCCATAACATAAACAACATAAACGAAATTAAGTCGCTATTATCTGTATTTTAACGCATAATCAGGAAAGTGAAAAGAGAAGATTGCATTAATTTTGTTACAGTTCCACCACAGTTTCCCCCATCACGGGTATTCAGGTAATAATCAGGCTTGCATAAGAATTACAGAAAACGTATAATAGTTCCATAAGACTTATATGCTGAGGGTGTTTCTGAATGTGTGGACGCTGAAATAACTCAGAAAGGTGTTTGACCATGGATAAGAAAAAGCAGGAAGAATATCATTTTGTAAAAGAGCATATCAAGAAGATCCCGCCGGATCGAAAGCGACGGAGAATGAGTCTGGGATGGACGATTCTTTTGGCAGCTGTGTTCGGTATAGTTGCGGCGCTTGTATTTTGTGCAGTAAAACCGGCAATCGAGAAGTTATTCCAGTCCCCAAATGAGCAGGTTGTATTGTCCGGTGATGAGACAAAAGAAGCGGATACTACTGATGAACCGGTATATATTACAGAAACGCAGCAGATGGATCTGAACGATTATCAGATTTTGCAAAATAAATTGTATGCGGTTGGCAGGGAGGCAAACAAATCGGTTGTGTCCGTCAAGGGAATCGGGCAGGCAACGGACTGGTTTGATACAGAGCATGTGATGGAAAATCAGGGTTCCGGTATTATTCTTGCTGATACAAATGGCAGATATCTGATTGCCACGGAACGAAAACTGATCGCAGAAGCAAGTCAGATTGAAGTCAGTTTTTACGATGACAGTACTGCGGAGGCAGAACTGATTGCCTATGACGGAACGACTGGAATTGCTGTTTTAAGTGTACAGAAAAGTCAGTTATCAGAGGACACGCAAAATCGGGTAGCAGCAGCAACTTTGGGAAGTTCTTCGGCACTGACACAGGGAACGATCGTGATCGCAATCGGAAGTCCACTGGGAGAGCCTTTTTCTGTTCTGACGGGAAATGTGACGTCCAGCAGTCATGAAGTGACAGCTGTCGATGCAAATTATAAAGTGATTTCCACAGACATCAATGCCGGTGAGGGCGGAAGCGGTGCCCTGATCAATTTAAATGGGGAGGTTGTTGGACTGATCTTGCAGAGTTTTGGTACGGAGGCAGCACAAAGTACCGTTACAGCGATAGGTATTACCGAAATCCGCGCGTTGCTGGAAAAATTGTCAAACGGGGATACTCCGGCGCATCTTGGTCTGGAAGTGAGTACGGTGACAAGTACCATCGCAGAAGAGAACAAGATTCCGAAAGGGGTATATGTGAAAAATGTCGTACAGGATTCGCCGGCGATGCAGGCGGGACTTCAAAATGGCGATGTGATCACCCAGATTGGCAATACAGAACTGATTTCCGCGGAGCAGTATCGTACCTGTTTGTTACAGGAAAAGGAAGGGCAGCAGGAAAAAGTCACACTTCAGCGTATGGGCGCGGACAAAAAGTATCAGGAGATGACGGTGGAGGTAACGTTTGATGCGGCAAAATAGTCGAAGTGACAAGCGCATAAGCATAGAGGGGTGAAAATAAGTCAGTCAGAGCAAGACAGAAAATACAATATAGCAAGAAAAAGACAGTATGAATTAGTATGAAATAGAAAGGACCCGACAGGGAATGAGTGAATTATGAAATATATTGAAGAACTGCGTGAGGGAGAACGAATCGGAGAGGTATATCTGTGTAAACATAAACAGACTGCGACAACAAAAGCGGGAAAACCATATGATTCTCTGATTCTTCAGGATAAAACAGGCACCTTGGATGCAAAAATCTGGGATGTCGGTTCCAGCGGAATTGAGGAGTTTGACAAACTGGATTATATCTATGTGGTTGGAGATGTGACCAGCTTTCAGGGGGCATTACAGCTGAATGTCAAACGTGTGAAAAAAATGTCAGAGACCGATGTCAATCCATCCGATTATCTGCCAGTCAGTGAATATAATATAGAAGAAATGTATCAGAAACTGTTAGCATATATCGCACAGATGAAGCATCCATATCTGAAACAGCTGGCAGAGTCTTTCTTTGCAGATGCGGATTTTGCAAAACGTTTCCAGTTCCATTCCGCAGCCAAAAGTGTACATCATGGATTTGTGGGCGGATTGCTTGAACATACCTTACATGTGACACAGATCTGTGATTTTTTCAGTAAATTATATCCGATGCTAAACCGCGATCTTCTGCTGACGGCAGCGATGTTCCATGATATCGGAAAACTCACAGAGCTTTCTACCTTCCCGGCAAATGATTACACGGATGACGGACAGTTACTGGGACATATTATGATTGGAGCTATGGAAGTACAGAAACATATTGAGCAGATCGAAGGATTCCCGAAACGGACAGCTTCTGAGCTGATTCACTGTATTCTGGCGCATCATGGAGAACTGGAATACGGTTCCCCGAAAAAACCGGCACTGGCAGAGGCGATTGCGCTGAGTTTTGCGGACAACTCCGATGCAAAACTGGAAACTATGCGGGAAGCATTGTCCAACATTCCGGAAAACAGTTTGGAGTGGCAGGGATTCAATCGTTTCCTCGATTCCAATATCAGAAGAACAAGTAAGTAGACTTGCAGAGATGCACAGAAGAATATGTCATGCGTTGCATGACGTGCATCTGGCAGCAAGAATGCTGAAGGCATTCTTGAATAGATGAGTAAAAATAAGTGCTCCCGATGCTGTTGTGTCCGGAGCACTTGATTTCTAAGAAAATAGGATGATATTTAATTTGCAGATTTCTGAAAAATGCAACGGTATTGGAAAAGAATAAGGCGTGAAATGATGCGACGATATTTATGATTGGTGAAGTCTGAAAATGAAGTCACTTTTAGAAAGGGTAACTATGCAGAAAAACGATGAATTGATTTTGAAAATAGAGGATATGGGCGTGGACGGAGCCGGCATCGGAAAAGCAGACGGTATGACATTTTTTGTCAAAGATGCCGTTATTGGCGATGTGGTGCGGGCGAAGGTCATGAAATTGAAAAAGACTTATGGCTATGCCCGTCTTATGGAGCTCCTGGAGGCGTCGCCGGATCGTGTGGAACCGAAATGTCCGTATTACAGACAGTGTGGCGGCTGTCAGATTCAGGCTTTGTCCTATGAAAAACAGTTAGAGTTTAAAGAGCGTAAAGTACGTAATAATCTGGAACGTATCGGTGGATTTTCGGAAATCCCGATGGAACCGATTGTTGGCATGGAAGAATCGTATCATTATCGGAACAAGGCGCAGTTCCCGGTGGGAACAGACAAAGATGGCCATATCGTGACCGGATTTTATGCGGGACGCACACATACGATCATTCCGAATCGTGACTGTGCATTGGGACTTCCTGTAAACCGGGAAATTCTGGATATTGTCATTGATTTTATGGAAAAATATCATGTTTCCGCGTACGATGAGAAAACCGGAAAAGGACTGGTGCGTCATGTGCTGATTCGCTGTGGATTTACCAGTCAGGAGAAGATGGTCTGTCTGATCATCAATGGAAAAAGTCTGCCACACAGCGAAAAGCTGGTGGAAGCGTTGCGCGAAATTGATGGAATGACAAGTATTTCTATCAATTGTAATACTGAGCGTACCAATGTAATTCTTGGACGAAAGACCATCGTGCTCTGGGGACAGGAATATATCACAGATCAGATTGGAGAAATTTCTTATGAGATCTCACCGGTATCTTTTTATCAGGTAAATCCGGTGCAGACAGAGAAACTTTATGGTCTCGCGTTGGAGTATGCCGATTTGCACGGAGAGGAAACTGTCTGGGATCTGTATTGCGGTATCGGAACAATTTCACTGTTTTTGGCGCAGAAGGCAAAACAGGTGTATGGTGTGGAGATCATTCCGCAGGCGATTGAAAATGCAAAACGAAATGCAGGGAAAAATGGCATCGAAAATGCAGAATTTTTTGTTGGAAAATCCGAGGAAGTACTGCCGGAGTTTTATGAGAAAGAGGCGGCAGCAGGACGGAAGGCACATGCGGATGTGATTGTGGTAGATCCGCCGAGAAAGGGATGCGACGAAAAACTGCTGGAGACGATTGTGAAAATGGCACCGGATCGTGTGGTTTATGTAAGCTGTGATTCTGCGACACTGGCGCGGGATCTGAAGATATTGTGTGAGCAGGGGTATGAATTAAAACGTGCCCGTGCGGTGGATCAATTTTGCCACACTGTTCATACAGAGAGTGTTTGTTTAATGGAAAGAAAAGATAAATAAGGGAGCAAATTGCAGAAAAGGAGAATGTGATGTACAGACCATCAATGTATAATAAACACGATGAATCAATGTATGCTTTTGCAGAATTGTTTAATAATTGTAAGGTTTGCAATGATGTCATAATGAAGCCGAATGATGAAGAAACTTATGGAAATGATGGATATTTTATTCATAGCAATGGTCAAAAAATCGGTTATGATTGGGAATATAGAGACCGATATTTTTCAAATTGCAGGCTGCAGTTTGATACATTGGGACAATACGAAAGAAAATTAAGCAAAGATTGTATCCAAATAGCAATACAATGTGACTCTACGGAAACGGGAATTGCCGTTGGGTGGCATGAGGATTGGTTAGTGGAAGCAAAAGAAAATCGAAGTTTGGCAACTGACTTTGAAAGAAAAGAGCAGGGTAATACAAGATATACGCACAAGTATAAAATATTTAGTTATGAAGAAGTAGATAATTTTAAGCGTATGATTAGTACTGCCATGAAATTACATGTATATTCCTATGAAATATACAATATAATGTCTGGCGGCGAAGCAGTACAGGATTTCGTGACAGAAAAACCGGCAAGTGAAATCAATTGTTTAGCAGATTACATAGAGGAAAATATTAAGTGTGAAAAATGTGGTAAAAAGCTTGACTTGGTTCGAAATGCAAAAGATCGGTGTTATTTAAAAGGAAAAGAATGTAGTCATGTGGAATATTTGACACCTGATGAAGTAAATAACTATATTGTTAAGTATCAACGACTTTGCCCAATTCACCATTGTCCGATTACCAGTGGATTGAGCAAAGATGGTGTTTATGTACGCTGTGAGCAGGGGCATTTTATGAAACCGGATGAGATATAGAACAAAGGAGCGAGAATGTGGACAGGCTGAAAATGCATACAGAAAATGGTACAGATAAGAAATTTGATATACTGAAAAACTTGTTTCCAAATGCAATAACGGAAAAAATAGCCGGATATGATATGAAGGGGAATCCTCTGATAGAGCGGGCTATTGATGCAGATATACTTAGACAGGAAATATCGACGAGTGTTGTTGAGGGAAAAGAAGAAAGATATCAGTTTACCTGGCCGGATAAAAAGAAAGCGATAATTCTATCAAATGCTCCTATTTCCAAGACTTTACGACCGATAAAAGAAAAAAGTAAAAATTTTGATCATGCGGAGAATCTCTATATTGAAGGTGAAAATTTAGATGTTTTGAAACTTCTCAGGGAAACATATTTGGAAAAAATTAAATTAATTTATATAGATCCTCCGTATAATACGGGCACTGATTTAGTATACGAAGATGATTTTTCAATAGAACTTAATACGTATAAATCAATGAGTGGGCTTGTAGATGAAGCAGGAAACAGATTAGTTAAAAATCTGAATAGTAGCGGAAGATTCCATACCGATTGGTTGAATATGTTGTTTCCAAGACTAAGAATTGCAAGAGATTTATTGTGCGAAGATGGACTCATTATGATCTCTATGGATGAAAATGAAAGTACAAATTTGAAGAAGATGTGCGATGAAGTATTTGGAGAAAGCAATTATATTGGGGAGATTATTCGCAAGACAAAGTCAATGACGGCAGATAATGGAAATGGATTTAATACACAGCATGAAATACTGGTACTTTATGCAAAGAACAAACCGCTTGTTGTATTGCATGGAGAGGAAAAGGAATTCAGTAATTATTCAAATCCGGATGATGATCCGAATGGAGATTGGTGTCCGGGTGATCCCAGTGCCAAGAGCGGGGGAGCGACGACTAGCTTTGGAATCGAAAATCCATATACCCATCGTATCGATTACCCACCATCCGGAAGATATTGGGCATTCTCTAAAACTACATTAAAAAAATATATTGCGACTGGAAAAATAAAGTTTAAAACAGCCTATGGGGAGAAAGAAAGAGGTTTTATTTTTAAGAGATATAAAAAGGATGCAACCTCATATTATGATCCTGTTCATAGTTTGTTCGCGACAGAAAATGAATATATGAATCAGGCGGCTACAATTGAGATCAAGAAATTGTTTGGTGATAATGTTTTCAGTTACCCAAAGCCGGTAAGCTTCTTAAAAAAACTGATCCAATATGCAACAGATGAGGAAGATATTGTTCTTGATTTCTTTTCCGGTTCAGCAACGACAGCTCAGGCAATCATTGAATTGAATCAGGAAGAGGAGACAAATAGAAAATTTATTATGGTGCAGATCCCGGAAGCATTAGAAGAAGGTTCCATTGCATACAAGCAAGGATTTCAAACATTATGTGAGATAGGTTGTGCACGAATCGATAAGGTACTATCTGAATCAGATTCAAAGGAAGGATACAGGTATTTTAAACTTGATTCTTCAAATATGAAGGAGGTTTTTTATCGCCCATCAGAAGTAGAACAAGGATCGTTTGGTTTATATGTAGACAATATCAAAGAAGATCGTTCTTCGGAGGATTTGCTTTTTCAGGTTATGCTTGAGATGGGCATTCTGCTGTCAAGTCAAATGAAAGAAACGGAAATAGCAGGTAAAAAAGTATATAGCGTTGCAGATGACTTTTTAATCGCATGTTTTGACAATGATGTTACAGAAGAAACCGTAAAGGCTGTTGCAGAGAAAAAGCCACATTATGCAGTATTTAGAGACAGTTCCATGGCAAATGATAGTGTTGCATCCAATTTTGACCAGATATTTGCATCTGTTAGCCCGAAAACAGTAAGGAAGGTGCTGTAATATGAAGTTCAATTTTAAGATTCAACAGTATCAGACGGATGCGGTTGAAAGTGTGGTTCGCTGTTTTAAGGGCCAGCCATATGTTGATTTTGTGTCTTATCGTAGAGATATTGGTAATATAAATCAAACGAAAGAGATATCACAGATTGATATGAAGTTTGATGATGATCAAATTGCCGTTGGATTAACAGATGATTTTGATGATACCGGATTCAAAAATGAAAACATGTTGATTACATCCGATCAGATTTTGTCTAACATCAATGAGGTACAGCAAAATAATAATGTTATGATATCGGATACGCTTGTTGATAGCATGGGAGCATGCTCTTTGGATGTAGAGATGGAGACTGGTACCGGCAAGACATATGTGTATATAAAGACAATGTTTGAACTTAATAAGTGTTATGGCTGGTCGAAATTTATTGTGGTAGTTCCTTCGATTGCAATCAGAGAGGGCGTCAAGAAGTCCTTTGAAATCACACAAGATCATTTTATGGAGCAGTATGGAAAGAAAGCAAGATTTTTTGTATATAACAGTAGTAATCTAAACCGGCTGGATGCATTTTCAAGCAATGCCGGAATCAATGTTATGATTATCAATATGCAGGCATTTAATACATCCTTGAAAGAGGACGGAAGAAGCAAGGAAGCACGCATTATTTATGGTAAGAGAGATGAGTTTAACACCAGACGGCCAATAGATATTATAAAAGCGAATCATCCGATTATCATATTGGACGAACCACAGAAAATGGGGGGGACGGCAACACAGAATGCACTGAAAAATTTTGAACCGTTATTTACCTTGAATTATTCTGCTACACACGTAAAACATCATAATCTTGTATATGCACTGGATGCCGTGGATGCATACAATCAGCATCTTGTAAAGAAAATCGAGGTTAAGGGATTTAAGGTCAAGAATTTTCGTGGTACCGATCATTATCTGTATCTGGAAGAAATTATCATATCCCCGAAGCATGCGCCAAGAGCCAGAATTGAGTATGAGAAAGACTATAAGACGAAGGGAATTAACCATGAGTCACGCATGTTTGATGTAGGTGATAATTTATATGAGATTTCAAATAACATGGAGCAGTATAAAGGCTACCGTGTATCTGAGATTGATCCCATTGCCGGAACGGTTACGTTCACAAACGGCGAAGTGATTCACCGGGGAGATGTGGTTGGGGATGTGTCTGAAAAGGATATGCGTCGTGTACAGATCAGGGAAACCATTAAGTCCCATTTGGAAAAGGAAGAGGAACTTTTTAACAGAGGAATCAAAACCTTATCTCTGTTTTTCATTGATGAAGTGGCAAAGTATCGCCGGTATGATGAAGATGGGGAAGAACTTCTTGGAGAATATGGGGAGATATTTGAGCGGGAATATAATGATATTGTGAACGAGTATATGACCGATTCTGACACACCATATCAGAAATATCTGAAAAGTATTGAGGTAAAAGATACCCACAAGGGATATTTTTCTATTGATAAAAAGGGACATGTTGTTGACAGTAAGGTGAAAAGAAACTCAGATTCTTCCGATGATACATCTGCATATGACCTTATCCTAAAAAATAAAGAGAGGCTTCTTAGTTTTGAAGAACCGACCAGATTTATCTTCTCACATTCAGCACTGAGAGAGGGATGGGATAATCCGAATGTATTTCAGATTTGTACTTTGAAGTATAGTGGTAGTACGACCGGAAAGAGGCAGGAAGTCGGCAGAGGATTAAGACTTTGTGTTGATCAGAATGGTTTCCGTATGGATGAGCAGAGTGTTGGAAAGTCATTGGTGCATAAAATCAACAAACTTACGGTTATAGCAAGTGAAAGCTATAGGGATTTCGTAACAGATCTTCAAAAACAGATAAAGACAGATTTGTATGACAGACCTAGAAAGGCAACGATTGATTATTTTACCGGTAAAACAATAATGGTCAATGGAAATGCAGAAAAATTGAAGAAACAGCAGGCTACCATGATATATCAGTATCTGGTAAAAAATGATTATGTAACAATGGATGGCAATGATAATATTACGGATCAATACTATTCGGATTTGCAAAATAATCACCTGGCACCACTTCCGGAACCGTTAGCTGCGTATACGGAGGGCATTCATAAATTGATTCAGAGTGTATTTAATGAAAAAATACTTGATGATATGATTGACAATGGCAATGAATCAGAGGTTCAAGATAACGATCTGAATGATAATTTTTATAAGAATGAATTTCAGACTTTATGGGAATATATCAACCATAAGTATTCCTATACGGTATCATTCGATAGTAAGGAACTTATAAAGAAATCAATAGAAGCAATTGATGCAGAATTATATGTGTCAATGCTGCAGTATACAACTGCGATTTCAGAACAGAAGGATACATTGTCTGCCGAGGGGATCAAAGCAGGTGATTCATTCAAAGGTGTAAAGTCTAATACAACGACACTTAAGCATTTTGAGACTGGTCAGGTAAAATATGATCTGATTGGAAAAGTTGCAGAGGCAACCGTGCTTACAAGAAGAACTGTGGCGGCTATCCTCCGGGGAATCCGTAAGGATAAATTTGATATGTATCAAAATAATCCGGAAGAGTTTATTGTTAAAGTTACGCGATCCATTAAGGAACAGAAAGCAATGCTGATCGTTGACAATATTTCTTATGTCCAGCTTGAAGATAAGTATGATAGTGGGATATTTACAGCTCAGAAGCGTACAGCAATCAATAAGGCTTTCAGAGCAGAAAAACATATTCAACCCTATGTATTTACAGATGGAAATGCTGCTAAGAGTGTAGAACGCCAATTTGCTGAGGCGTTGGATGGAGCAGCAGAAGTATGCGCATATGCGAAACTTCCGAAAACATATGTGATTCCGACACCGGTAGGAAATTATAGTCCTGACTGGGCAATTGCATTTAAGGAAGGAACGGTTAAGCATGTATTTGTTGTAGCTGAGACGAAGGGAACGATGGAATCTTTGCAGCTTAGACCGATTGAACAGGCAAAAATAATGTGTGCAAGAAAGCTCTTTAATGAGATTTCTACAGACAATGTAGTTTATCATGATGTTGATAGCTACCAGAGCTTGTTGAATATATTATACCTTCAATAGAAAAGAAGTTTGTGGATTGATCAGGAAAGATAATGTAACAGATGAATTTGTGTATTGATTAGATTAAAAAAATGTCATGTTTATCAATTCCTATCTTTACAGTATGATATAAAAATGCTAAACTACCTGTTAAGAAAATTTATCTTAAGTTAAGGCATTGATAGTTACTGAAAGAAGGAATTGGCAGACATGACATTTGTGCAATTAAAATATATATTGACCATAGCAGAAACGAAATCACTGAATAAGGCGGCAGAACAGTTATATGTATCGCAGCCGTCCCTGACTAATGCGTTAAAAGAACTGGAAAAAGAAGTGGGAATTACCATCTTTTTTCGTACCGGGCGTGGTGTCACATTGACAAACGATGGTGTGGAATTTTTGACGTATGCCCGTGAGATATATCGAGAGTATGAACAGCTGATGCAGCGTTATGGGGATGGTGGCTCTTATAAAAAGAAATTTGCGGTGTCTACGCAGCATTATTCCTTTGCAGTAAAAGCATTTGTGGATGTGGCAAAAAAGCTGGATATGTCCAAATATGAATTAGCTATCCGTGAGACCAAGACAGCGGAAGTCATTCAGGAAGTAAGCACGATGAAAAGCGAGATTGGCGTGTTATATCTGAGCGAATTCAACCGGAAATCTATGGAAAAGTTATTTAAGTCGGCAAATCTGGAATTTCATCCACTGATCACATGCAAAGCGTATGTGTATTTGTGGAAAGATCATCCGTTGGCGAAAGAACCATATCTGACACTTGAACAACTGGAACATTATCCATGTCTGTCTTTTGAACAGGGAGATGCCAGTTCCTTTTATCTGGCAGAAGAATTGTTCCCAACGAATGAATATAGTCAGATCATTCATGCCAATGACAGGGCAACAATGTTGAATCTTATGGTTGGATTAAACGGATATACACTGTGTTCCGGTTTGATCTGTGAGGAGTTAAACGGCAGCGATTACCGGGCAGTACCGTTTCGAAGTGAAGAACAGACCGATGATACACAGGAAGAAAATCAGATGGAGATTGGGTATGTGACCAGAAGAAATTTGATTTTGAGTAAATTGGGACAGGAGTATGTGGCAGCACTGCGACAGTATTTGGCGCAGTAGTTTCGGGTAATTGTGTGGTTCGTAGTGCACGATGGCGCAAAAATTTACTGATATCACTTTGCAGATGAAGACCTTCTGTATTTTTTCTCAAGGAGCGATTGGTAGCGACGGAGACAAAATACAGAAGGTCTTTTATTAAAACCTGAATAGTAAATTTTAAGCACCAACAACCAGATATAGCAAAAAACTATAACTGGCTATTTTTTTTGTGTATTAGACAGTCCTTATTTGATGTGTTAGTATCAATGACATGCAAAACCTATTAAGCAAGTATGAATAATAGGAAATATAAAAACGGGAGGAAAAACGAATGACAGATGTTCTGATCATCGGAAGTGGACCGGCAGGTATGACTGCAGCAATTTATGCAAAACGTGCCAACCTGGACGTATTGGTAGTAGAAAAAGAATATGAAGGAACCGGTCAGATGGCAGAGAGTAGCCGCATTGACAACTATCCCGGTTTTTATGGAAGTAACGGTTATGAATTAGGCGAAAAAATTCGGGAGCATGTGGAAGCACTTGATGTTGCATTTTTCGAAGGTGAAGCAGTTTCCTTTGAAAAAACAGATGCAGGATTTAAAACCACATTAGAAAACGATGAGGTATTAGAAAGTAAAACAGTAATTTACACCGCGGGAGCAGCCCATCGGAAACTTAGTGTTTCGGGAAGTGAAAAATTCGAAAATAAAGGAATTTCTTACTGTGCATCCTGTGACGGCGCTTTTTACCGGGAAAAAGGTGTGGCAGTGATCGGTGGAGGAAACAGCGCGTTAGATGATGCTTTGTTACTTTCCGAAATCTGTAATAAAGTTTATCTGATTCACCGCAGAGCAGAATTTCGCGGAGCTGCATCGACACTTGAAAAACTGGAGCAGAAAGAAAATGTAGAAATCATCCGAAATGCAAAGGTACAGGAAATCACCGGTGAGAAGAAAATCGAAAAGCTTTTGTTAGATACAGGAGCAATACTTGAGATTCAGGGTGTTTTCGTAGCAATCGGCATGATTCCTCAGACAGAAACCGTCAAAGATCTGGTGGCACTGGATGAGAGCGGATACATCAAAGCAGGTGAAGATGGTATCACTTCAGAAGATGGATTTTTTGTAGCAGGTGATGTCAGAACAAAAGAACTCAGACAGATCATCACCGCAGCAGGAGATGGTGCAAATGCAGCAAATTCAGCAATTCAGTATATTATCAGAAAATAACGTAAAAATAGCACACTGAGTAAGAATACAGGGTGGAGAATTTAAGTCAAACATAGGTGAGACTTGGCGCGTGATTCTGGTCAGCGTAAGCTGACATATTTTTCTCAAAATCACTGTGCATTTTCGCGGAGCGTTTTAACCCAGGATGAGATAGAAAGGAAACAACAGCATGGTAAACGAATTGACCAGAGAAAATTTTGACAAAACAATCAGAGAGCACAGCACTGTCGTTGTGGAATTCTATTCTGCAACCTGTAAGCACTGTAAGAAGCTGGAGGCAGGTATCGCAGAACTTTCCGAAGAAGCAGGAAATGATGTTTATTTCGGAAAAGTACTGATTCCGGATGAACTGTCTCTGGCAGACGAATATGAAATCAGTTCCGTACCGACATTGTTATATTTCAAGGACGGAGAGATCAGAGAAAAATCCGTAGGATTTACACACAAATTAATCATTGCAGAAAATATCAAAAAACTTTAGACCGAACTGCCTTTGTGAGTGATACTTCTTTACACGTGTTCAAGAAAGGAGAAAGGTCAGATTTACATAATAGAACAGGAGATAAGTAAAATGGGATATCCAAGTATTTTTCCAACAGGAACATTAATTTACGATAAAGACAAAACATTCAACGGTTACACCGTTTTTCCATCCGCAAAAGGAGCACTCTTGATCGACATGAACGGCCGTGAAGTTCAGCTCTGGGCAGGACTTGGCGGATTTCCAAACAAAATCCTGCCGGGCGGATATGTAATGGGAACCACGGGAACCAGACCTGGTAAAAAGGCTTACCAGGATCAGATCGATCTGGTTCAGGTAGACTGGGACGGTAATATCGTATGGAAGTTCGATAAAACAGAGCTGATTGCCGATGGAGATAAAGATCCGGTTTATATGGCAAGACAGCATCATGATTTCCAGAGAGAGGGATCTGCCGTGGGATACTATTATCCGGGGGGAGAGCCAAAAACAGACAGTGGAAATACGTTACTTTTGACACATGAGAACTTGTACAATCATGATATTTCCGACAAACGACTGATCGATGACAAGATCATCGAAGTAGACTGGGAAGGAAATATTTTATGGAGCTGGCGAGCAAGTGATCATTTTGAACAGCTTGGATTTGACGAAGCAGCAAAAAATGCATTGTTCCGTAATCCATGCCTGCAGGGCGAAGCCGGCGGCGACTGGATGCACATCAACAGCATGTCCGTATTAGGCGAGAACAAATGGTATGATCAGGGCGATGAGCGTTTCCATCCGGATAATATCATCATTGATGCACGAAATTCCAACATTCTTGCCATCATCAGCAAAGAGACCGGTGACATTGTATGGCGCGTGGGACCGGATTTCAATGAGAACGAAGCAACCAAAAAACTTGGATGGATCATCGGACAGCATCATTTACATATGATTCCGAAAGGACTTCCGGGAGAAGGTGATCTGCTTGTATTTGATAACGGTGGTGAAGGCGGTTACGGTACACCAAATCCTGGTGCATTAACCGGTGTCAACAACGCAAGAAGAGATTATTCCAGAGTATTACAGTTCAATCCGATCACACTGGAGATCACATGGCAGTACACACCGTTAGAAGCAGGAAACCTGTTATTTACAGATGCATCTAAATTTTACAGCTCTTACATCAGTGGCGCACAGAGACTTCCAAACGGAAATACACTGATCACAGAGGGATCTGACGGACGTCTGATCGAGGTAACACCGGATCACGAGATCGTATGGGAGTATATTAATCCGTATTTCAACACCATTCTTGGACAGTTTACCAACAACATGGTATATCGTGCATACCGTGTACCGTATGAGTGGATTCCACAGGTGGAGAAACCGGAAGAGATTTCCGTAGAGCCGATCGATGTAGAGACTTTCCGTGTGCCGGGTTCTTTAGTAGGAAACGGACTTGGAAAAGTGACAACCATCGATGGTGTAGATCCAAATGCACGTCTGATGACAGGTGGCGGCGCATCCGAGGATGGAGATGAAGAAGTAAACTTCTGTGTTGCAACTGTAAAGAAAAGTGATCTGATCAAGAAATAGGAAGATTATCTGTTTCACAAAGAAATAAATAATATAGAAACAATAGATACATAACACAGGCAGGTGGAAAAAGATATCTGTTTGTGAAACAAATGAGAGTTAAAAAGTAGAATTCCGCAGAAAGGGAGTGAAGGAAAATGAAAAGCAAAAAAATTACTGCAGCAGTTTTAGGTATCGTTCTTACATTAGGTCTGGTGGTCAGCGGTTGTGGAAGCAACAACGGAACATCCTCTGATGGAAGTGCGAAAGCAGAAAAAAATAAAGATGGTTATGAGGTTGTCAACATCGGTTTTCCAAGTGCCGGATATGAATGGGCAGAGGGAGCACTGGCAGTGGCAGAGGAAAAAGGATATCTGGATGAATATCTGAATCCGTTAGGCTACGATACAGACCTGATTCCGTTTACAGGAGCAGCACCGGCGATTCATGAGGCGTTAGTATCCGGAGATCTGGATTACGCATATTATGCGGGGTTTGCAGGAATCATGGCAAAATCAAACGGCATTGATACGAAATTACTGACCGTGACAAGTTTTGGTTCTGTATGGCAGCTTGCAGTCAGCACTGATTCCGGTATCACTTCCTTACAGGATTTAAAAGGAAAAACTATTTCTTATCAGAGAGGTGCAACACCGCAGATGTATGTTCTGAAAGTATTAGAAGAAGCCGGTCTGACAGAAAATGATGTACAGCTTGTCAACAGCACGATTCCGGAAGGATTATCCAGCCTTTCTACCGGAGCCGTAGATGCAGCAGTTGTTACATATGGACAGGCAGATACTTTAGTTGAGCAGGGCAAAGCAACCATTTTGCATAAAGGTGTAGAAGCTGATCCGGATGTATTCTATGAGCCAAATGTATTGATTGGAAGATCTGAGTATGTCAGTGCAAATTCAGATGTGAGCGTAGCAATCATTAAGGCAATGCTGAAAGCAAAAGATGATATCGTATCTGATCCGGAAGCATTCTATGAGTTATCTGCTGAAAAGAGCGGAAGAACGTTAGAACAGGTAAAATCTGTAGCTGTATCTGATCTGGAACTTGGATATCCGATCAGTCTGGACGACAGATATATCACTTCACTGAAAAATATTGAAGAATTTGAGCTGAATAACAACATCATCAGCAATCGGGTAGATTTTGATTCCTGGATTGATTCCTCCTATCTGGAAAAGGCAGTGCAGGAGTATCAGGGAACCGCACAGTAAGGAGGCCGTGTGAGCATGTACAAAGGAAATAATGTATTTATACAAAAACTGTTGATTTTTATAAACATGATCATATTGCCGATCATCATTGTGCTGGCGTGGCATTTTGCTACATCCACCGGTGCGATGTCTACACTGATCCTACCAAAGATCAGTACGGTGCTTGAAACCTTAAAAGAACAGATTGCAAACGGCACATTACCGGGAGATATCGGCATCAGTTTAAGCCGTATCGCAAAAGGTTATGCACTGGCAGTTGTTGTAGGTATCCTGCTTGGCGTGCTCATGGGAATGAACAAATTTGCAAACAGATTTTTCATGCTGACATTTACCGCAATCCGTCAGATTCCGATGATCGCATGGGTTCCGATTCTGATCATCTGGTTTGGTATCGGCGAGGAATCAAAAGTAGCCGTTATCTTTCTGGCAGCATATTTCCCGGTTCTGGTCAACACCGTCAGCGGTATTGAGCGTACCGATCCGAAGCTGATCGAAGTTGGAAAAATGTATCATTTGAACGGCTGGCAGCAATTTACAAAAATCTATCTGCCATCTGCACTTCCATCTATTTTTGTTGGATTAAAACTGGGACTCAGCGTATCCTGGATGGCAGTGGTAGGTGCAGAGATGATCGCAGCTACTTCCGGTATCGGTTTCCGTATCAACGATGCACGAAGCCTGATGCAGTATCCGGTTGTATTTGCAGGAATCATCGCCATCGCAGTAGTTGGTGTAATCATGGATCTGGCAATCTCACTGATCGGTAAATTATGCACACCTTGGGAAAAAGGCAGGTAAGCAGAAATGGGAAAGACATTATCAATTCAGAACGTAAATAAAAGCTTTACTGTCGATGGACAGAAAGTGGATGTATTAAAAGATATCAACCTTGAGATTCGGGAAGGCGAGTTTATCGCCATCGTTGGTCACAGTGGCTGTGGAAAAAGTACTCTGTTAAAAATCATTGCAGGACTTGAGAAAAACGACACTGGTCTGGTAACTGTGGACGGAAATGAAGTCAAAGGACCGGGCATGGATCGTGGCATGATCTTTCAGGAGCACCGTCTGTTTCCATGGATGAGCATTGAAAAAAATGTGCAGCTTGGATTAAAGGGCCTGGGCAAAGAGGAAAAAACAAAACTTTCCGATCAGTATCTGGAACTTGTGAAATTGAGCGAGTTCAAAAAAGCATATCCGAGTCAGCTTTCCGGTGGTATGTCACAGCGTGCTGCTATCGCAAGATCACTGGTGAGCCAGCCGGAAATCCTGCTCCTTGACGAGCCGTTTGGTGCACTGGATGCGCTGACCAAGATCGAGCTGCAAGAAGAGTTGCTGAAAATCCGTGAGCGTTTCCATAATACAATGATCATGGTTACACATGATATCGAAGAAGCTGTATTTTTGGCAGATCGCATTGTGGTAATGTCCGCAAGACCGGGACGTATCAAAGATGTGATTAAAGTCGAACTTGGAAAATACCGTGACCGTGGTGGCAGCGATTTCGCTCACTACAAGAAGAAAATCTTTGACTATTTCTTCGAAGAAAAGACAGTTGTACCGGAGTACAACATTTAACTATTATGAAAAATCTCTGTTGTCATATTTATTAGAAAAATATGATAACAGAGATTTTTTCGGTTGACAGGAAATGATAAGACATTTTCTGTCAAAAAAGGAGGATAAGAAAAAATTAAGAAAATTATGGGGAAGGAAGTATTTGATTTCCTTGCATAACATCATCGAAGCAGATAATATAGTTATGTAACCTTTGCAAAGAAAATATTGATAAAGGAAAAGAAAATGCTTGGACTATATCTTGGAAACGCCTGTTTTTTATTAGTGATATTGACAATTTTGCTTGTAAGAACAGGATCCTATATTGAAAAAATACAATGTAAATATTATGCGATGCTTTTTATCGGCGCAGTAGAAGCATATGTAATTATGGATGCTCTGTTTATGAAATGTTTTTTGACAGATGGCGGAAGTGTAACGGGATTTCGCACCACTGTGTTTCTGTTTTATCTGGTGTATGTTACAATGCCATATATCTGGTATTTATTCATGCAGAGCTATATGGAAATAGAGCGAAGCAAAGCAAGAAAAATAGTGGAAGCAATCCCATTGCTGCTGCTGTTGCTGGTTGTGATTGTTTTAGAATTTACTGGTATTTTGTGGAAGATAGATGACAGCGGTAAATATGATCGTGGACCAATGTTCAATCTGTTTGCCGTGCTGAATCTGTTCTATTATGGATATACATTTGCACAGACGTGTTATATGTTGATGAAACGAAACAGTGCAGGAAAACACTATATTTTGAAATCATCCTTGTTTTCGGCACTTCCATTGATTGGAATTCTGATAAATACCTATATCATACCATTGTATGGTGCATATCCATTTCAACCATATTGTCTGGTGGCGGGAGTTCTTCTGGCGTATCTGTTTATGGTGGAACATCAGAAAAAGCAGCTTGAGCAGGAACAGAGGGAAAAATTATTGTTGGCACTGGAACATGAGAAAGAAGCTACCAGAAAGGCAAGGGAAGCCGGAGCGGTGAAAGCTACGTTTCTGGCAAACATGTCTCACGACATTCGTACGCCAATGAATGCGATCCTTGGATTTTCCGATATCATTGCAAAACATCCAGATGATGAAGCGGTTGTCAGAAATGCGGTGACAAAGATACAGGCATCGGGCGAAGTGCTGATGAAGCTGATTAACGATGTGCTGGATTTATCCAAAATTGAGAGCGGAAAGCTGACGATGGAGGAAATTGCTACAGATCTGAACCAGATATCGGAAAAACTGGATATGATGATGGAATACAGCATACAAAAGAAACAGATTCAGTTTCAAATTCTTAACGGATTGCAGCATTCCAGCGTGTGGTGTGATGCGACAAAGCTGCAGCAGATTCTGGTCAATATACTGAACAATGCTGTGAAATTTACACCTGAGGGTGGAAAGATTACATTAGAATATGAAGAGACAGCGGTAAATGAGGAAGTCTCAGAATATCGAATTGCTGTGCAGGATACCGGTATCGGTATGGATGAAGAATTTCAGAAACATGCCTTTGAAGCATTTGAACGCGAACGGACTTCCACAGAAAGCAAGACGGAAGGAACCGGACTGGGACTTGCCATTGTAAAGAAACTGGTTGAGCTGATGGGCGGACAGGTGAGTATTCAAAGTAAAGTAGGGCAGGGTACCAAAATTACCGTTTGCCTGCATCTGAAGATTGCGGGACAGGGCGATATTATCGATAAGCAAAAAGAACCGGCAATTGCCGCAAATGCGGAACTGGCGGGAGTGCGTGTCCTTTTGACAGAAGATAATGAGCTGAATGCGGAAATAGCAAAAGAAATTCTGACCAGTGCAGGAATGATGGTGGACTGGGTAGAAGACGGAAGTGCATGTTTAAATCGTCTGAGACAGGTGGAGGTCGGATATTATCAGTTGATTCTGATGGACATTCAGATGCCGAAAATGAACGGATATGAAGCCACAAAACGTATTCGTGAGCTTCCGGTTTCAGGAATGGCTCATATTCCGATCATAGCAATGACAGCGAATGCATTTTCGGATGACCAGAAGCGGGCATTGGAGGTTGGAATGAATGGATTTATCACAAAACCGATTGATGTGGAACGGATGTTGAGGATAATCCGGGAGACGCTGCAAGGCTAAGTAGTCAGAAAAAAATAGGATTGCTATTTTAGGAATATTATTTACTTCTTAAAATAGTGATCCTATAATACTTTAAAAAGGAAAAATATGGAGGGGTAAAATGGAACAGAACAGAAACCGAATAGACAATATTATAAAAAAACTGATAGAAACTCATACGACCATTTCAACAATGGAAAGTTGTACTTCCGGCATGATTACATCTATGATCACTGATACGGAAGGAGCATCAGCAATCTTTCCGGGAGGATTTGTTACTTATTTGAATGAGACAAAGATTCTGATCGGTGTGGATGCAAAAGTAATTGAGAAATACGGTGTATATTCCAGAGAATGTGCAGAGGCAATGGCACAAACTGCACAGGAAAAGTTGAACACGGATGTTGCCATTGGTATCACTGGCACAACCGGAAATGTAGATCCGAATAATGCTGACAGTGTACAGGGGCAGGTGTATTTTTGCATTCGGATTGGAAATCAGGCGCACACATTTGAACTGCAGGCAGAGGTGGCGGATGTGAGCAGGCATGAGATTAAACAGATGTATGCGGATGAGGTGTTTGAAAAATTAGGAGAGTTACTTGGAGTTTAGCAGACAATCCTATTGGAATCCTTGCGAAGAAAAGAAAAAGCAGTTATACTGATAAATATTAAAAAAGTGGAGGAAATCCATATGCCGAAAAAATTTTGTGTTACTGGAACCTGTATTCCAGAAAAAAATTATATGGTAGATATCAGCAAGCGAATCGATACGATTATGCATGATTATATTGAAAACGGACAGTATTTTACCATCAATCGGGCAAGACAGTATGGGAAAACAACGACACTTTATTTGTTGGAACGACGTCTGCAAAAAGAATATCTGGTACTTAGTCTGAGTTTTGAGGCGGTAGATGAGTATTTTGAATCTTTAGAAAATCTGGCAGAAGGACTGGTAATGGATATTGGTACATGTTTGCAGGAACAGAATGTTGCAAAAGAAATTTTGGAAGAATGGAATCGCCCTTTGTCAGTTAAATTTCCAATGCGTTCTTTGGGAATGAAAATCAGTAATTTGTGTAAAGCATCACAGAAAAAAGTGGTTTTAATGATTGATGAAGTGGACAAAAGTTCTGACAATCAGATTTTCCTTTCTTTTTTAGGCTTGTTAAGAGAAAAATATCTACGATGGCAGCAGGGAAAAGATGTGACATTTCAGTCTGTTATTTTAGCTGGCGTATACGATGTAAAAACGTTGAAATTAAAACTACATCCACAGGAGGAATCAAAATATAACAGTCCATGGAATATTGCTGTGGATTTTCAGATTAATATGAGTTTTTCTGTAAAAGATATTGAATCTATGCTGAGTGAATATGAAAATGAGCATCAGACGGGAATGGAGATTTTGGATATAGCAACGGTATTATATGAATATACTTCGGGCTATCCATATCTGGTATCAAGAATTTGTCAGTTGGTGGATGAAAGAGTAGGCGGTACAGCACAGTTTCCAGATGTAGCATCAGCTTGGACAAAAGAGGGGATTTTATCTGCAATCAAACTATTGTTAAAAGAACCGAATACATTATTTGATGATATGACGAAAAAATTGCTGGATTATCCACAGCTAAAAGAAATGATACAAAATATTCTTTTTAGTGGTGTTGATTTCCCTTTTAAGAGGGAAATGCCACTGATTGATCTTGGCGTTACATTTGGCTTTTTAAAAGATCGGGATGGAATTGTTGCTGTTTCCAATCGAATATTTGAAACACAATTGTATGATATGTTTTTGGCAGAGTTGGCAGTTAATAATAAGCTGTATATGGAAACCTCTGCAAATCGTAACCAGTTTATCGTATCTGGCATGTTGCAGATGGATTTGGTTATGCGAAAATTTTTCGAGTATTATGAAGAAATATATGGAAATAATGATCAGAAATTTGTGGAAGAGAATGGACGAAAATTATTTTTACTATATTTAAAACCAATTATCAATGGAACAGGGAATTACTATGTTGAAGCGCAGACCAGAGATTACAGGCGAACAGATATTATTGTGGATTACAAGGGAAAACGTTTTATTGTTGAACTCAAAATCTGGCATGGAAATGAATATCATATGCGTGGAGAAGAACAGTTATTTGAATATCTGGATTATTATAGGGAGGACAAAGGGTATTTGTTAAGCTTCAATTTTAATAAGAAAAAGAAAACAGGTATTCAAGAGCTGAACTATAACGGTAAAAAAATATTAGAAGTTGTAGTGTGATTTTCTGCGCTTGATTTTTAAAAACTGGTGTTAAAATATATTTCGCTGAAAAAAGGAATAAAACAGAATACAGAAATAACAGCGACGTTAAATAGTGTCGCGGCTCTTGTCTGATGGCTGCGATGTATTTGATGTCGCTTTTTTGTTATGAAGTGTAAAAAAAGTATAAATTGCATCAAAGCAGTTGAGCTGCCAATCAGTTTACGGTAAAATATTTCGATAGTATGGGAAAAATCTGCATTCACATTCGACGGCATGACAGATTTCTGAGAGGAAAATTTATAGTAACAGAAAGAAGGAAAGAAATGTCAAAATTTAGCGTTAAGAAACCCTATACCGTATTTGTGGCGGTGGTAATCTGCCTGATCCTTGGCGTGGTAAGTTTTACCAGAATGTCTACGGATCTGTTACCGGAGTTTTCATTGCCCTATGTTGTGGTGGTGACGACTTATCCGGGTGCTTCGCCGGACAAAATCGAGAGTACGGTGACGGAACCATTGGAATCCGGACTTGGAACGGTCAATGGTGTGGAAAATGTCACAAGTACTTCCAATGAAAACTATTGTACGGTTATGTTGGAGTTCGCAGAGGATACAAATATGGACAGCGCCATGGTAAAATTATCCAATGCATTAGATCTGATTACATTGCCGGATGGTGTCGGAAAGCCGATGATCATGGAAATGTCCATGGATATGCTTCCAGTCATTTACGCCAGCGTGGATTATGATGGAAAAGATATCTACGAACTCAGTGATTTTGTGGAAAACACCGTTGTTCCGACCATGGAGCGCCAGAATGGTGTGGCCAGTGTCGATACAACCGGAGTCATCGAGAAAACAGTAGAGATTCGTTTGAATCAGGAAAAAATCGATGCGCTGAATGATAAACTGGCGGGGCATGTGGACGATCAGCTTGCAGATGCAAAGTCTCAGATTGACGATGCAAAGAGTCAGATGAACAGTGCAAAAGCGCAGCTGGAGAGTTCCAAAAAGGAACTGGAAGATAAGCAGAATGCTACCTCCGGTGAACTGGCGCGGAGCAGCAAGGCAGTAGATGCGGCAGTGGCCACACAGTCTGCATATAATGCGCAGCTTGCAGGTCTGCAGGCTTCTAAAATGGCACTGGAGACAGAGAAAAAAGCGTATGATGATGCCGGTGTTGAGGCACAGTATCAGCAGGTAAATGAAAGTTTTGCCTCTATGCAGAAAATGGCAGCAGGCTATGGCATGGATGCTTCCGCTTATCCGACGGATATTTCCGACGCATTGAAAAACCCGGAGAAATTAGAAGCATTAACTGCTTTTATGAAACAGATTGGTCAGTCAGATGCAGCGACATCACTGACAGCAGACAATTTGAAACAGATGGATCAGATCGTAAATACCCGTCTGCCGCAGATTAACACAGAATTAGCAAACTTGGAAGTTGAGATTCAGGCGGCACAGGCCATCGTGGATCAGGTCAACGAGCAGGTGAAAGCAGCGACAGACAATTACGAAGCGCTGGAATCCGGAAAGATTTCCGCAGCTGTTGGTTTCAGCACCGGTGCGGCTCAGATCGCAGATGGAGAAGCAGCATTGGAATCTAATCAGGAAAAATTAGATGATGCGCAGACTTCCTACGAGCAGGGCAGAGATACGGCGTTGAAAAATGCAAATCTTGATTCTTTATTAAGTCTGGATACCTTATCCCAGCTGTTGTCTGCACAAAACTTTGCAATGCCAGCGGGAACTATTTATCAGGGAGAGGATCAGTATCTGTTGAAAGTCGGTGATGAATACGCTTCCGATGGAGAGTTGGAATCTTCCGTACTTTGCAATATTGATGGACTGGGGGATGTGCATGTGTCTGATGTGGCAGATGTCACATGGATTGATAATGCCGGAGATGCTTATGCGAAGGTAAACGGGCGTGACGGAATCGTTCTTTCTATTTCAAAATCAAGTACGGCGGGAACTGCTGATGTGTCGGATACCTGTAACGCAGCAATCAGCCAGCTGGAAAAAGATTATGACGGACTTCATATTACAAGTCTGATGGATCAGGGAGATTACATAGATCTGATCGTACAAAATGTATTGTCAAACCTGATCGTAGGTGCGATTCTTGCAATCATCGTGCTTGCAATTTTCCTGCGCTCCATCAAACCGACGATTGTCGTGGCATTCAGTATTCCGTTGAGTGTACTGGCGGCAATTGTGCTGATGTATTTCAGCGGCGTGACCTTAAACCTGATTTCCCTGTCGGGATTGGCGTTGGGAATCGGTATGCTGGTGGATAATTCCATTGTTGTAATTGAAAATATTTACCGTCTGCGCGGACTTGGCGTACCATCAGCCCGGGCAGCAGTTATGGGTGCAAAACAGGTGGCAGGTGCCATTGCATCTTCCACATTGACAACCATTTGTGTATTTTTGCCGATCATTTTTGTTAACGGTCTTGTGCGTGAATTATTTGTCGATCTGGCGCTGACCATTGCGTACAGTTTGGTAGCGAGTCTTCTGATCGCACTGACGGTTGTTCCGGCAATGAGCTCCACAATGCTGCGGAATACAGAACCAAAACCACAGAGATTGTTGAATAAAGTACTGAATGTTTATGAAAAAGTATTGCGTTTCTGCCTGCGAAGAAAATTTATACCGTTACTTATCGCGGTTGGGCTTCTGGCAGGATGTGTATATAAGGCAGTAAACACCGGTATGATTCTGTTCCCGACCATGGGTGGTGACCAGATGTCTGTAACAATGGAGGCAGATGAGGATCTGACCGATGAGGAGACCTTTGCACTGGCAGATCAGGCGATGGAAAAAATGACTGCTATTGAAGGTGTTACTTACGTTGGTATGATTTCCGGTTCTTCCGGTGCGTCCGAAAGTGCATCTTCTATGATGATGAGCAGCGGTGGTACACACAACCTGAACGTATTTATATTATTGGATGAAAAAACTGCCAGGGACAACAGTTCGGTGGCAAAACAGCTGGAAAAAATCTGCAAAGATCTGAAATTTAAAGATTACAGTGTATCGACATCTAATATGGATATGTCCTCTTATATGGCCAGTGGACTTACCGTTAATATTTACGGAAGTGATACCGATCAATTGCTTAAAATCAGCAATGATGTGATGGATATTGTATCTGACGTAAAAGGATTTACAAAGGTGACCAATGGACAGGAGAGCGGAGATAAGACCATTCAGCTGACCATTGACAAAAACAAAGCCGCAGAACAGGGGCTGACGGTGGCACAGATTTATCAGGAACTTGCCGGAAATCTGACCACGGAAAAAACAGCAACAACCCTGACCATGGATGGCAAACAGTATGATGTGGAGATTGTCAATGAAAATGATGCGGTAGATGTGGATTCTCTGATGAATTATGAGTTTTCGGTGGATAAACAGAAAGCTGACGGAACCACAGAGACAGAAACTCATAAACTCAGCGAGTTTGCAACTATGAGCGAAGGAGTCAGTCTTGCTTCGATTAAAAGAGATAACCAGAAAACATACATCAGTGTGACTGCGGAGACAGAAGATGGTTATAATACCACATTATTGTCACGTACTCTGCAGGAAAAACTGGATAAGTATGAGCTGCCAGATGGCTACAGCCTTGAAATTGCGGGTGAAAGTACCGAAGTTAAGAATGCCATGAGCGATATTTTCCTGATGATCGGTCTGGCGATTGCCTTTATTTACCTGATCATGGTGGCACAGTTCCAGAGCCTGTTATCTCCGTTTATCGTCATCTTTACGATTCCATTGGCCTTTACCGGTGGTTTACTGGGACTTTTTATCGGCAGACAGGAAATCTCACTGACCGCCATGATGGGATTCCTGATGTTGGCGGGTGTCATTGTAAATAATGGTATCGTGTTTGTGGATTATGCGAATCAGTTGCGTATGGGCGGCATGGAAAAACAGGAGGCTCTGGTAGAGACCGGAAGAACCCGTATGCGTCCGATTTTGATGACCATGTTGACAACTGTACTGGCAATGTGTACCATGGTATTTAGCACCGATGCAGCGGCAGAAATGAGCCGTGGTATGGCGATCGTTGTAATTGGCGGACTGCTGTATGCCACACTTATGACACTGTTCGTAGTTCCGGTACTGTACGACTTTTTATTCCGCAGAGAAGTGAAAAAAGTAGATATTGGCGACGAAGAACTTTTAGACGAGAAATTATAAATCAGGCAGATGTCTCTCTACGAATGAAAGCGTAAAATGACGGAATTTTACAAGATAAGAGACTATCTCATTCAGAGTAATCGTATCTAAAAGCAATATAATAAATAATAAGCTTATTCTTCTGAATATTTTATGGAAAGAAGGAATCGATTTGGGAAAAGAAGCAAAAACAAATGCCATGCGTATGCTGGATAAAAAGAAGATCTCATATGAGGCACTGACTTACGAAGTAGACGAATTTATTGACGGTATGCACTGCGCTGAGATCACCGGCGCACCGGTGGATGCATCTTACAAGACTTTGGTCATGCAGGGCAAAAGCAAACAATACTATGTGTTTGTAATTCCAATCGCATGCGAAGTAGATCTGAAAAAAGCAGCCCGTTCTGTTGGTGAAAAATCTGTGGAAATGATCCATGTGAAAGATATCACAAAAATCACTGGTTACGTGCGTGGTGGATGTTCCCCGCTGGGAATGAAAAAATTATTCCCGACAGTAATTGACGAAAGCGCAAAAAAATTTACAGAAATTTATGTCAGTGGCGGCCGGATCGGACTTACGTTAAAAATGAGTCCGCAGGATTTAGCTGATGTAACAAATGCACAGCTTGCTGATATTCAGGCAGAGTAAATAGTAAGCGCTGAAAAGCATTCAATCACAAAAGCGAACTGACGGAAGAAAAGTTTTGGGATATAGAAATAGCTTTATTAAAAAATAGTCTGCCTTCTGGGTGGACTTGAGAGGAGGACAAAATGTCTGAATTATTTCAAAAGATTAAAAAAGAATCTATGATCACATCCATCATCTGTATCGTATTTGGCGTGATGTTCTGTATCTGGCCGGGAACGATCCTTGTTACCTTGTGCCGTATTGCGGGCTTTGTATTATTAGCAGCAGGAATCGTATTGCTGATTCAGGGAATTCGTATTCAGGAAATGCTGGGACGTTCCGTATGGTTACTTCCGGCAGTGGTTTGTGTAGTCATTGGCATCTGGATTCTGGCAAGACCGGGCGTATTTGTATCATTGATCCCGATTCTTATCGGTGTCATGATGGCTTATCATGGAGTGAAAGATCTGATCTTCTCTCTGGAAGTGAAAAAGGGCAACAGTCCGCGCTGGTGGATTGGATTTCTGATAGCAATCGCAACCATTATCATTGGAGTGATCCTGATGCTTCATACCTGGCTGGCTCTGGAAATTGGGATGATGGCAGTCGGTATTATCCTGATCTATGATGGTATCAGCGGACTGTGGCTGAATGGTCGTGCTGGCAGAGCATACAAAAACTATCATAATCCTGAAGATGATATCATTGACGTAGATTATAAGGAAGAAGATTAGTCATTATGCGAAGAATGGAATTTAAAATGGAGCGGACAGGATTGTTGGAAGTGGGCGATGTACTTCCGGTGACAGAGAGCAAATTGCCAAACTCATGGTATTATACACTGGGCAGGGCTTACGCCATGTCTGCCAATTACGAATTTCGTGAACGCCTGAAATCACGAGAAGGAACTGTCGTAGAGGTAAAAGAAACCCCAAAAGGCTACTATGTAATCGTAGAGTTTGATGAGTAGATATATTACGACATGAAAGGAATGTATATTGTTAGAGAAAATCATGCAGTTACTTTTTCGAAATCATAATTTTGCGACAACGTAAATTTTGGAAGATTTCACAACGTAAATAAGCCGGGGAGTCAGAAACTAATACAAGCGTGCGTCTTAGCGCGCGGTATTCTTTTCTGATTCCCCGGCTTTCATTTAATAACCGTTTAGCCAACTTGCTATTTTTCAAAAAATGAAATACACTGTATATATTTAAAGATAGAAAAGAGGAGAACCACATGTCGGTTGTAGCCACCAGCGTATTTTTATTATTCGCCCTGATTGTTCTGGGTTTCCTATTAGGAAAACGAAACATCATACATAAAGAAAGCATTCCGGATTTTTCCGCTTTGGTTTTAAAAGTAACCATGCCGGTGACTGTCTTTTGCTCCATCATTGATCAGGACAGATCACAGCTGTTTGCTTACGGAATCCAGACCTTTGTAACAATCATTCTGTTACATCTGTGCGCTTTCCTGATCGGATTGTTGCTGGTAAAGGTCATGAAAGTCGCAGATTCGGATCAGGGTGTGTGGATTTACTGCATGCTGTTTTCAAACAACGGCTTCATGGGAATCCCACTTGCATTATCCATCTTTGGCGGCAAAGGAATGTTCCTGATGGCACTTGGAAATGTGGTCAGCAATTTTCTGATCTTTTCCGTTGGAATCAAATTACTCACATGGAAATATCCGATCAAAGAAAAATTAAGTATCCGAAAAATGGTACTCAACAATATTAATATCGCAGTAATCCTTGGATTTATTGTATGTATCCTTCAGATCCCAATGCCGGATATAATCGGAAAATTACTGGCATATCTGTCCAATATTACAAGCGGAATGTCTATGCTTGTAGTTGGACTTTCTCTTTCCAGACTTCCGGTCAAAGCCGTTTTCCAGGATCGGAAGATGATTATTCTGACGCTGATCAAACAGATTGCATTTCCGTTGCTGATTCTTGGAATGTTACGGATCGTTCCGGTTACATTGGATGATACATTAAAAAATGTCATGATCCTGACCGCTGCCCTTCCGGCTTCTTCGGCACAGTCCATGATCACGGAACAGTATGGAACAAATACAACGGGAGCCGGTCGGTCCGTATTTATGACAACCTTATTCAGTGTGATCACGGTTCCGCTGATTATGATGATTGCTTTTGCCTGAGTATATATTAGACGAAAAATGATTTTTTCATAGGAAATGAGCAATAATTTTATATCGTTCTATTGAAAAAATGTCATGCAGAGTTTTCAAATTTAGACAAAATGACAGATTTAGAGAAATCTCATTGATCGATGAAAAAAAAGTAGATTTCTGTCGCCAGAGGTTGTATAATAAAACCTGTATGTAATTTCATCTCTGATTGAGTTCACACTCAGCCTGAGATCAAACACTTTACCAAAATTACAGTGAATGAAGTAGAATAAAAATCCCATTTGAGGAGATAAAATAAACACAGGAGGAAGAAACAATGGCAGTAAAATATGTATTTGTTACCGGCGGAGTAGTATCCGGACTTGGAAAGGGAATCACTGCCGCATCACTTGGCCGTCTGTTAAAAGCACGCGGATACAAAGTGACCATGCAGAAATTTGACCCATATATCAATATTGATCCGGGAACTATGAACCCGATTCAGCACGGCGAGGTTTTCGTTACCGAGGATGGTGCTGAGACAGATCTGGATCTGGGACATTACGAGCGTTTTATCGACGAGAATCTGAGCAAGAGCTCAAACGTGACAACCGGAAAGGTATACTGGTCTGTATTGCAGAAAGAGCGCCGCGGTGATTACGGCGGAGGAACTGTACAGGTAATCCCGCACATCACAAATGAGATCAAGAGCCGTTTCTTCCGTGATTTTACAACTGAAGAGACACAGATTGCCATCATCGAGGTTGGTGGAACTGTCGGTGATATCGAGAGTCAGCCGTTCCTTGAGGCAATTCGTCAGTTCCAGCATGAAGTTGGACATGAGAATGCGATCCTGATTCATGTAACTCTGATCCCGTACCTGTCCGCTTCCGGAGAGTTAAAGACAAAACCGACTCAGGCAAGCGTAAAAGAGTTGCAGGGAATGGGAATTCAGCCGGACATCATCGTATGCCGTACCGAGCATGAACTGGATCGCCAGATTCGTGACAAGATTGCATTATTCTGTAATGTACCGAAAAAATGTGTACTGCAGAATCTGGATGTAGAATATTTATATGAAGCTCCGCTTGCAATGGAGAAAGAAAATCTGGCTCAGGTTGCATGTGAATGCCTGAAACTGGATTGTCCGGAACCGGATCTGACAGACTGGATCGACATGGTACAGGCTCTGCGTAATCCGAATAAAGAAGTGGAAATTGCATTGGTTGGTAAATACATCCAGTTACATGATGCCTATATTTCTGTTGTAGAGGCATTAAAACATGGTGGAATTTTCCAGCATGCAACCGTAAATATCAAATGGGTTGATTCTGAGGAGCTGAACGAGGAGAACGTAGCAGAAGTTCTTGGCGATGTACAGGGAATTCTTGTGCCGGGCGGATTTGGTGATCGTGGAATTGACGGAAAAATCACTGCCATCAAATATGCAAGAGAGAACAATGTACCGTTTCTTGGTCTCTGCCTTGGCATGCAGCTTTCCATCGTTGAGTATGCACGTCATATCTGCGGTCTGGAAGATGCACACAGTATCGAACTGGATCCGAATACAAGCGCACCGGTAATCGCACTGATGCCGGATCAGAACGGAGTAGAGGATATCGGTGGTACCCTGCGTCTTGGATCTTATCCTTGTGTGCTTGCAAAAGACAGCAAAGCATATGAATTATACGGCACAGAGACGATCCATGAGCGTCATCGTCATCGTTACGAGGTCAACAATGATTACCGTGCAATCCTGACAGAGCATGGAATGGAACTTAGCGGTCTTTCCCCGGACGGAAGAATCGTAGAGATGATCGAGATTCCGACACATCCGTGGTTTGTAGCTACACAGGCACATCCGGAGCTGAAATCCAGACCGAACCGCCCACATCCGTTATTCAAAGGTTTTGTGGAAGCTGCTATTGAGTACAAAAATAAATAATACTGATTGATTCAGTGCCAGAAGTCCCGAATAGGAAGTTGTCGTATCCGGGACTTCTTTTATAAATATTTTATAAAAATCAAGAAAAGTTCACGATTATATTATTGATTTCTATACAAAATAACCATATAATAAGACAATGCAGGTCAGACATTTTTGAACTATGAGCTACGGGCTTGCACACGGGAAATCAGAGAAAGGATTGTGTATACGGTTTCTTCCCGGTTTGACAGGTGGAACTGTTGGATCAGAACCGGGCATACACAGGAATGAGAGATAAGAATGGACGAGAACAGAGGAAACAACCAGGGAGGAAATAACAAAGGGCGTAAAAATGGTCAGAACATGCTTTGGTTTGTACTTGCGACCGTTGTGGTACTTCTCCTTGTGACAATGATTACAAATGGAATCGGAAGTCTGACAAATCAGGAAATTACGTATTCTAAGTTTCAGACAATGGTAAAGGAACATAAAGTAAAAAGTGTTGTCATTACCAACAGTCAGATTGATATTGAGCCGGTAGAGGATAAAAAGAGCTTATATCAGGTAACTTATTATACAGTAAACCTGAAAGATGACCGTATGTATGAAATGCTGGATGAGTACGGAGTTGATTATACCGGTAAGAACAATACGACTTCTGCCTGGGTATATCAGATTTTGAGTTTTGTGATTCCAGTCGCTTTAGTCTGGATACTGCTTGGACTTGCCATGCGGAAAATGGGCGGCGGAGGCGGCGTCATGGGCGTTGGCAAGAGCAATGCAAAAATGTATGTGGAGAAATCCACCGGTGTTACATTTCGTGATGTAGCGGGACAGGACGAAGCAAAAGAATCCCTGCAGGAAGTAGTAGATTTCCTGCATAACCCACAAAAATATACAGCTATCGGTGCAAAACTGCCGAAGGGAGCATTATTAGTAGGACCTCCTGGTACCGGTAAGACATTACTGGCAAAAGCAGTCGCAGGTGAGGCGGGCGTGCCGTTCTTCTCACTGGCAGGTTCTGATTTCGTAGAGATGTTTGTCGGTGTCGGAGCATCCCGTGTCCGTGATCTGTTCAAAGAAGCACAGAAACAGGCACCATGTATTATTTTTATCGATGAGATCGACGCTATTGGTAAAAGTCGTGACAGCCATTACGGCGGCGGAAACGATGAGCGTGAGCAGACATTGAACCAGTTACTGGCAGAGATGGATGGTTTTGATACGTCCAAAGGTCTGCTGATCCTGGCAGCTACCAACCGCCCGGAAGTACTGGATAAGGCACTTTTGAGACCGGGACGTTTTGACCGTCGTATCATCGTGGATAAACCGGATTTGAAAGGTCGTGTGGAGACGCTTCGTGTACACTCCAAGGATGTTAAAATGGATGATTCTGTAGATCTGGAAGCAATCGCACTGGCTACTGCCGGTTGCGTAGGTTCCGATCTTGCAAATATGATCAACGAGGCCGCCATCAATGCAGTTAAGAATGGCAGACAGTATGTGACGCAGGCAGATTTATTCGAGTCTGTAGAGGTTGTTATTGCCGGTAAAGAGAAAAAAGACCGTATCATGGGACCGAAAGAAAAACGACTGGTTGCCTACCATGAAGTCGGTCATGCACTGGTTACTGCGTTACAGAAAGATGCAGAGCCGGTACAGAAGATCACAATTGTACCGCGAACTATGGGATCTCTGGGATACACCCTGCAGATGCCGGAGGAAGAGAAATATCTGGAGACAAAAGCCGAGCTGGAAGCACGTCTGGTTACCTATATGGGTGGTCGTGCCGCAGAGGAAATTATGTGTGATTCTGTGACAACAGGCGCATCCAACGATATTGAGATGGCTACAAGAATTGCCCGTGCAATGGTAACACAGTTTGGTATGTCCGATGAGTTTGGCCTGATGGGTGTAGAATCTGTGGAGAACAGATACTTAGATGGACGTGCCGTGACAAACTGCGGTGATGAGACTATTGCAAAAGTAGATGAAGTAGTAAAAGTAATGCTTCAGAAAGCTTATGATACAGCAAAAGAAATGCTGTTAAGTCATCGTGAAGTTCTGGAGCGGATCGCCGGATATCTGTATGAACATGAGACCATTACCGGTAAAGAGTTCATGGATATCTTCAAAGAAATGACAGAAGGAGAGCAGCCGATCGATGTAGAAGCAGAAGAAGTAACTGCGCAGGCAGATACACAGTCTGCACCGATGAAAGAAAATGAGACAGAGTTTTCCGGAAATGAGCCGGTTGCGCCGGATGAGGCTTTTGAGGAGTAAGAAAACGAATGCGATCAGATTTCTTACTGCAAGAGAAAAAAGAATAATATGACAGAAACGGTCAGAGTAGAGAAGCAATTTTCTGCCCTGACCGTTTGGGGACTTCAAGAGGATTGAAAAGCTTATGGGAACAGAGAAACTATTTGATATTCAGGAGGAATTGAAAAAACTGCCGGATCATCCGGGCGTGTATATTATGCATGACGATCGGGATGCAATCATTTATATCGGAAAAGCCATCAGCCTGCGAAATCGGGTGCGTCAGTATTTTCAGACGAGCCGAAATAAGGGACCAAAGATTGAGAAGATGGTCACGCATATCGATCATTTTGAATATATTCTGACAGATTCCGAACTGGAAGCACTGGTGCTGGAATGTAATCTGATCAAGGAACATCGTCCGAAGTATAATACGATGCTGAAGGATGATAAGACTTATCCGTATATCAAAGTGACGTTGGGTGAGGCCTATCCGAGAGTGCTGTTTTCCCGTCTGATGAAAAAGGATAAATCAAAGTATTATGGACCTTACACCAGTGCAGGAGCGGTAAAGGATAGCATTGATCTGGTGCAGAAGCTATTTCAGATCCGAACCTGCAACCGGACGCTTCCGCGGGATATTGGAAAAGAACGTCCCTGCCTGAATTATCATATTCATCAGTGTCAGGCGCCCTGTCAGGGATATATTTCAAAGGAAGATTACCGTTTACAGATCCGTAGTGCTATGGAACTGCTGAACGGAAATTTTGCACCGGTGATCAAAAATCTGGAGGAAAAGATGCAGACGGCATCGGAGGCACTGGAATTTGAAAAAGCCATGGAATACCGTGATCTGCTGACCAGTGTGCGGCAGGTGGCGCAGAAGCAGAAAATCACCAGTTTTGATGGCGAGGACCGTGATATTCTGGCACTGGCGATGGATGACCGTGATGCGGTTGTGCAGGTATTCTTTGTCCGGGAAGGCAGGCTGATCGGCAGAGAGCATTTTCATGTGACAATCGGTGCAGAGGACACGAAAAAAGAGGTTCTTTCCACATTTATCAGTCAGTATTATGCGGGAACGCCGTTTGTGCCCAAAGAGATCATGCTTCCGATGGAAATTAACGATGCGAATGTGGTAGCAGAGTGGTTGTCGGCAAAGCGCGGACAGAAAGTATATATTCGCGTGCCGAAGAAAGGTCAGCGGGAGAAACTGGTAGAACTTGCAGAACAAAATGCGGTGATGGTACTGACGCAGGACAAAGAAAAAATCCGAAGGGAAGAAGGGCGGACCATCGGAGCGGTCAAGGAAATTGCAGATCTGCTGGATCTTGGCTATGTCAAACGAATGGAGGCTTATGATATTTCCAACACGAACGGTTTTGAATCTGTTGGTTCTATGGTGGTTTATGAACGGGGAAAACCTTGCAGAAGCGATTATCGTAAATTTAAGTTAAAAACCGTAACCGGACCGGACGATTATGCATCCATGCGGGAAGTGCTGACGCGGCGTTTTACCCATGGAATGGAAGAACGGGCACAGAACAAAGAAAAGAGTCTGGCGCAGGAATACGGCAGTTTTACCAAATTTCCGGATCTGATCCTGATGGATGGTGGAAAAGGACAGGTTAATATTGCGTTGGAAGTGCTGGATGAATTGAAACTTGCTATTCCGGTATGCGGTATGGTAAAGGACGATCATCACAGAACCCGTGGACTATATTTTAATAATGAGGAAATACCGATCGATCGACATTCAGAAGGGTTTCGGCTGATTACCCGGATTCAGGATGAGGCACACCGTTTTGCCATTGAATACCATCGTTCTCTGCGAAGTAAGCAGCAGGTGCGGTCGATTCTGGATGATATTCCGAATATCGGTGAGACGCGGAGAAAGGCATTGATGCGGAAGTTCCGGTCTTTGGAAAAAATCCGGGAAGCATCCGTGGAACAACTGCTGGAAGTGGACGGCATGAATGAAAAAGCGGCACAGTCCGTATACCAATTCTTCCATAAGGAATAAAAAAGTGGTATACTTACTGTACCTATTGATAAAAACTGGAAAAACTATGTAACAGATACTAGATGTTATGCGATTATTCAGGGGAGCAGATTTCGCTCTGAATAGTTGCCAAATAATACAGAAATGGAGAAAAATATAATGCAGGGAGTCAGTGTACAACAGTTGGCAGAAAAAATGAAATTTAAGTGTTTTACGCCGTGTGTGGATATGTCAAAACGAATGATCACCACCCCGGAGATTAACCGACCGGCATTGGAGCTGGCAGGATATTTTGAACATTTTGCGGAGGAACGTATCCAGATCATTGGAATGGTTGAGTATTCTTATCTGGAGACTTTATCTGAGGGGGATCGTGAGGAACGCTATCGGAAACTTCTGGGATTTAATGTGCCATGTGTCATTATGTGTCGTGATTATGAGCCGGATGAAGTCGTATTGCGGATCGCAGGAGAACGTGGGATTCCAATCCTTGGTTCACCGGATGCAACCTCCAACGTGGCAGCGGAAGCAATTTATTTTCTGACCGGCAAGCTGGCACCGTGCATTTCCATTCATGGTGTACTGGTTGATATTTACGGCGAAGGTGTCCTGATCATGGGCGAAAGCGGTATTGGAAAAAGTGAAGCTGCGCTGGAGCTGATCCGGCGTGGACATCGTCTGGTTACCGATGATGTGGTAGAAATCCGCAAGATCAATAATAATACACTGATCGGAACATCGCCGGATATTACCCGTTATTTTATTGAGCTGCGCGGTATCGGAATTATTGATGTAAAGACGCTGTTTGGTGTAGAGTGTGTCAAAGAGCAGCAGACCATTGATCTGGTCATTAAGCTGGAAGACTGGAAGAAAGACAAAGAATACGACCGTCTGGGACTGGAAGAAGAATACACAGAGATTTTGGGTAACAACATTGTGTGTCATTCCATTCCGATTCGTCCGGGACGGAATCTGGCAGTCATCTGTGAGGCAGCAGCTGCAAACCACAGACAGAAAAAGATGGGCTATAATGCGGCGAAAGAATTGTATCGAAGAGTAGAAAATAATCTGAAAAACGGAAATTCTACGGAAATTTAACCAAATTAAGCAAGTCTCCTGATTTTATTGCGTAGAGCAATAAGCAGGAAGGAATTGCTTATATCAGAAGAGTTAGAATCCTTCTGATAAGCAGCATAGCAGCTATTTGGTTATGAGCAAGTAGCGTGAGCGGATCGCGAAATATTCGCTTGAGATATTAATAAAAAATCAGAATGTCTGCTTCTCTTACGGAGCACATTCAAAAGGAGTGTAACAATATGGAACGAAAAAATGCATGGAAAAAATATACAGAGGAAGAAAAAGCAACAGTATTTGCTTATGGTGAAGAGTACCGTCAGTTTATCTCTGACTGCAAGACAGAGCGTGAGTGTGTGACTGAATTAAAGAAACGTGCAAAAGCAGCAGGATTTCAGGATATGGAAGAAGTGATCGCGAATGGGATCGCTTTGAAAGCCGGAGATCGTGTATTTGCAGACAACAAAGGCAAGAGTTTTGCTATGTATATTATTGGTAAGAAACCAATGCAGGAAGGTATGAATATCCTTGGTGCACATATCGATTCCCCGCGTCTGGATCTGAAACAAAATCCATTATACGAAGATACCGATATGGCATTGCTTGACACTCACTATTATGGTGGCGTAAAGAAATATCAGTGGGTAACACTGCCGTTGGCAATGCACGGTATAATTGCGAAAAAAGACGGTTCTGTCGTAGAAATCAACATTGGTGAGAAACCGGAAGATCCGGTATTTGGTGTCAGTGATCTGCTGATTCATCTTTCTGGCGATCAGTTGGAGAAAAAAGGTGCAAAAGTCATCGAGGGTGAGGCTCTTGATATCTTAGTTGGAAGCATGCCGCTTGAAGCTGAGACAGAGGAAGAAAAGAAAGTAAAAACACTGGTGCAGGCAAATGTACTGAAAATTTTAAAAGAGACTTACGGTGTGGAAGAAGAAGATTTCCTTTCTGCCGAGATCGAGATCGTTCCGGCAGGTCAGGCAAGAGATTATGGCTTTGACCGTAGCATGATCATGGGCTATGGTCATGATGACCGTGTGTGTGCATATCCGTCCTTCTCTGCCATTATGGAAATGGAAGCACCGGAGCGCACAAGCGTATGCCTGCTGGTAGATAAAGAGGAGATCGGAAGCGTTGGTGCAACCGGAATGCAGTCCCACTTCTTTGAAAATATGACAGCAGAAGTAATGAATGCATGTGGCGATTACTGTGAATTAAAATTGCGCCGTGCATTGCAGAATTCCAAAGTACTTTCTTCTGATGTAAGTGCTGCCTTTGATCCGAACTATCCGAGTGTTATGGAGAAGAAAAATGCTGCATATTTTGGAAGAGGTCTGGTATTCAACAAATATACCGGTGCCAGAGGAAAATCCGGTTCCAACGATGCAAGTGCTGAATATGTAGCTGAAATTCGTAAGATCATGGATGAAAATGAGGTTTGCTTCCAGACAGCGGAGCTTGGTAAAGTAGATCAGGGCGGCGGCGGAACGATTGCTTATATCCTTGGAAACTACAACATGCAGGTAATCGACAGTGGTGTGGCAGTACTGAATATGCATGCACCATGGGAGATCATCAGCAAAGCAGATCTGTATGAAGCAAAATGCGGATATAAAGCATTCCTGAAAGATGCATAAATTGGAGCTGAGTATGAAAAAAGAAATATATGAAACGTTATGTCAGATCTGTGGTTCTGATCAGGTGTTTTGTGAGGAATCAATGAGCCGGCATACTACATTTCGAACCGGTGGACCTGCAGATATTCTGGTGACACCGAAGGCAGAACAGATCAGTGAGATTCTTGCCTTGTGCAAAAAAGAGCAGATTCCGTGGACGGTGATCGGAAACGGAAGCAATCTGCTGATAGGCGATGGCGGTATTCGTGGTATTGTCATGGAAATCGGTAAACAGATGGCAGAGATCTCTATAGAAGGGACAAAGATTACTGCAGGGGCAGGCGCGATGCTTTCTGCTATTGCATCAAAAGCTGCCGCACAGGAATTGACCGGTCTGGAATTCGCTTCTGGAATCCCGGGAAGCCTTGGCGGAGCAGTCGTGATGAACGCAGGTGCTTATGGCGGAGAGCTGAAAGATGTTCTGACAGAAGCGACAGTACTGACACCGGAGGGAACGTTTCTGACACTTCCGGTGGCAGAGCTGGATCTGTCTTACCGGCACAGCATTATTCCGGAGCGTGGATATCTGGTAGTATCTGCGGTTCTGGAACTGCATCCGGGCAAAGCAGAAGAAATTCGTGCGGTCATGGAAGATCTGAAAGAAAAACGTGTGAGCAAACAACCGTTGGAGTATCCGAGCGCAGGCAGTACGTTCAAACGTCCGGAAGGATATTTTGCAGGAAAACTGATTCAGGATGCAGGACTTCGTGGCTTTCAGGTGGGCGGTGCTCAGGTATCCGAAAAACACTGTGGTTTTGTGATCAATCGGGATCATGCTACATCGGCAGATATCTGTAATCTGATGGATCAGGTTTCAGAGATCGTTTTTGAAAAGTTCGGTGTGCGTCTGGAAGCAGAAGTGAAAAAAATCGGGGAGTTTTAGTACGTTTGAAAAGTCGGAAAGAAGTCTTTGGCGAATAAGGATAACAAATAAGATTTGTGAAAGGAAATGTGACAGGAATAGGACATCAGGAGTAAGGTGAACAGTATGGAATATGTAATCGTGACAGGAATGTCGGGGGCAGGAAAATCAACGGCGTTAAAAATTATGGAGGATATCGGGTATTTTTGCGTGGACAATTTTCCAATCCCCCTGCTGGAAAAGTTTGCGGAATTTGCTGCTTCCGGGGAAACACAGCTTAAGCGGATCGCTTTTGGTATGGACATCCGGAACGGAGAGGCATTACAGCAGTTATCCGGAATCATTCAGAATCTGCGTGCACGCGGGAATCATGTGCAGATTTTATTTATGGACGCATCGGATGAAGTGCTGGTGAAACGATACAAAGAAACCCGCCGGGCACATCCGCTGGCAGGAACTGACCGGGTGGAAAAAGGCATTGAGCTTGAGCGCAAGCAGGTAAAATTCTTAAAGGAGATGGCAGATTATATCATTGATACCAGTCAGCTTCTGACCAGAGAATTGAATGCTGCGATCGGTGACATTTTCCTGGGACATCAGGAATATGAAAATATTTATCTGACGATCCTGTCTTTTGGGTTTAAATACGGGATTCCGTCAGATGCAGATCTGGTATTTGATGTGCGTTTTCTGCCGAATCCTTATTATCTGGAAGAACTGCGTCCAAAGACCGGAAATGATCCGGAAATCCAGCAGTTTGTTATGAAAAGCCCGGAGGCGGGAGAATTTTTGGATAAATTGGAAGATATGGTGCGTTTCCTGATTCCAAATTATATCAAAGAAGGAAAAAACCGTCTGGTGATCGCCATTGGATGCACTGGCGGAAAGCATCGATCGGTTACATTGACAAATGCACTTTACGAAAGATTAAAGAAAAATCAGAAATATGGTTTGCGGGCAGAACACCGCGATATTGATAAAGACGCAAAGCGTGGAAAGTAGTTGAGGAAGTAATATGTCTTTTTCTGGAGAAATGAAGGAGGAGATTGCCCGTCTGATTCCGACGCAGGAAGCGGATGTACGGGCGGAACTTTCTGCCATTATTCGTTTCTGTGGAAGAATTATCCGGTTAGAGGACAGCGTGGCGGTTTTGGTGGAAACGGAAAATGTGGCACTGGCAAAGACGTTTGTAAAACTGATCAAGAAAGCATTTGACATTCAGGTGCAGCTGGAAATCCGCAGACACGGGACCGGAAAAAATAATCAGTATTTTATATTGCTGTCGGAGCGACCGGAAGATATGCTTTATTCGGAGGAACTTCCGGAGCGTCAGAAGCTTCAGCAGGCGCTGCGGGATATCTGTATCTGGAGTGCACAGGCAGAACCGCGTGACTTGCTGCAGACGTTAGGAAGCAAGCGGGCTTATATCAGAGGAGCATTCCTTTGTGCCGGTTCCATGAGTGATCCGGGTAAATCCTATCACTTTGAGCTTGTCTGTGAGGATGAACAGATGGCAGCATTTTTGAAAGAACAGATAGCAGCATTTTTTGTACATGCAAAGATTATCCTGCGAAAGCAGAAATACATTCTGTATCTGAAAGACAGTGAGGAGATCATTCAGATTCTGAACGTGATGGAAGCACATAAGTCTTTGATGGAACTGGAAAATATCCGTATTATCAAGGAAATGCGAAACAGTGCAAACAGGCAGTCCAATTGCGACTCTGCCAATATTAATAAAATGGTGCGTACGGCAGCGCGGCAGGTGGAGGACATCCGTTATATTGAGGAAACCATCGGATTGGAACAACTTGCTCCGGCATTGCGGGAAATGGCGCAGGTACGTTTGGATAATCCGGATGTATCTTTACAGGAACTTGGAACCTATCTGGATCCGCCTGTTGGCAAATCGGGAGTAAACCACAGGCTCAGAAAACTGAAAGAGATTGCAGAAGGCTTAAGGACTGAGGAGGGTGAATAGAAATGGATAAGAAAAAATTATTATTTATATTTAATCCACATTCCGGAAAAGGACAGATTCGAATGCAGTTGGTGTCGATTGTTGATACTTTTGTCAAAAATGGCTATGAGGTTACAATCTATCCGACACAGGAAAAGAAAGATGCAATCCGTAAAGTGGAAGAACAGTCAGAAGAATATGATCTGGTTGTGTGCAGCGGTGGTGACGGTACTTTGGATGAGGTTGTTACCGGTATGATGCGGTGCGATGGAATTGTTCCGATTGGTTATATTCCGGCGGGAAGTACCAACGATTTTGCCCAGTCTTTAAAAATACCGAAAAACATGCTGCGGGCAGCAGAAATCGCAGTCAGCGGGCGCCAGTTCCCGTGCGATGTAGGTGTGTTTAATGAGGATAATTTTGTATACATTGCAGCTTTTGGCTTATTTACAGATGTCTCTTATATGACAAATCAGAAACTGAAAAATATTTTCGGACATGTAGCTTATATTCTGGAAAGTGCAAAGCGCTTGTATGACATACCATCTTATTATCTGGAGGTGGAGGTAAATGGTGAGACGATCCGGGACGAATTTATTTACGGTATGATTACAAATTCGGTTTCTGTGGGTGGCATGAAGAACATGACAGGAAACAATGTAAAACTGGACGACGGTGAATTTGAGGTGACGCTGATCAAGATGCCGCAGAATCCGATCCAGTTAAATGAGATTTTGTCTAATCTGGTGATGCCAAAGGATATTGAGACACCATATATCTATACCTACAAGACAGATCATATCCGGTTGAAATGCGAAGATTATGTTCCGTGGACGCTGGATGGTGAATTTGGCGGAGATCATAAAACGGTAGAAATTTATAACCGCTGCCGTCGAATTAACTTTATGGTGGACAGATTTTAGCTATCAGATGAAAAATAGGACTTCCATTTTTTGTCTGATAAGGTTATAATGTTATTATATTAACAATATTTTTTTAAATAAATGGAGGATCTCATTATGTTAGTTTCAGCAAAAGAAATGCTTGAAAAAGCAAAAGCAGGTCATTATGCAGTTGGTCAGTTCAACATCAACAATCTTGAGTGGACAAAAGCAATTCTGTTAACCGCTCAGGAGAATAACTCCCCGGTTATTCTTGGTGTTTCCGAAGGTGCCGGCAAATACATGACAGGCTACAAGACTATTGTTGGTATGGTAAACGGAATGCTGGAAGAATTAAATATCACAGTTCCGGTTGCATTACATCTGGATCACGGCAGCTATGAAGCTTGCTACAAATGTATCGACGCTGGTTTTTCATCTGTAATGTTTGACGGTTCTCATTATCCGATCGAGGAGAATGTTGCCAAGACAAAAGAGCTTGTTGCTGTTTGCAGAGAGAAAGGATTATCTCTTGAGGCAGAAGTCGGTTCCATCGGTGGCGAAGAAGACGGCGTAATCGGAATGGGCGAGTGTGCTGATCCGGATGAGTGTAAAGCAATCGCTGATCTTGGTGTAACAATGCTTGCAGCAGGTATCGGAAACATTCACGGTAAATATCCGGAAAACTGGGCTGGCTTAAGCTTTGAGACTCTGGATGCAATCCAGCAGAAGACAGGCGATATGCCGTTAGTACTTCATGGTGGTACAGGTATTCCGGATGACATGATCAAGAAAGCAATCTCTCTTGGTGTTGCAAAAATCAACGTAAATACAGAGTGCCAGCTTGTATTCGCTGAAGCTACAAGAAAATATATCGAAGAAGGCAAAGACCTGGTAGGTAAAGGATTCGATCCTAGAAAATTACTTGCTCCTGGATTCGATGCTATCAAAGCTAAAGTAAAAGAGAAAATGGAGATTTTTGGTTCTATCAACAAAGCCTGAGAATTTGTAAAAAGTTACGAAAAATTAGCATTTTACAACTCATAATTGTTGAAATGGACAAAAATGTTTTCGGCCTCTTGCAATTTTCGGAAATTTGTACTATGGTAGTTGCAAGACATGAATACGTGCTGAACAAGGGTGTTCCAACAAATGGTGGAATACCCTTTTCTGCTATAAAAAGATAAAATTGATCATTTAACCAAATAAGCAGTGTAACGGTTATTGGGTTATGAACAAGTAGCAGGAACGGATTGTGAATATCTGTTGCCTATAGCAGAATTGCTCCGGATACATAATAAAATAAAAACGAGAGCAGATCAGTATATACTCAGGGGACTGTAAAAATATGAGAAAAGAGAGGAATCAAGAAGATGAGTGAATATTTCAAAGTCGCTGATATTTTTGGCGAAAATGTATTCAATGACACTGTGATGAAGGAAAGACTTCCAAAGAAAGTGTATCAGAAATTGCAGGAGACCATCAAAGAGGGAACAGATTTGGATCTTGCAACTGCAGATATCATTGCACATGAGATGAAGGAATGGGCAATTGAGCAGGGCGCAACACATTATACCCATTGGTTCCAGCCGCTGACAGGTGTGACAGCAGAGAAACATGATTCATTTATTACTGCTCCGAATGAGCAGGGTAAAGTACTGATGAGCTTTTCAGGTAAAGAACTGATCAAAGGTGAGCCGGATGCATCTTCTTTCCCGTCAGGCGGACTTCGTGCAACCTGCGAGGCAAGAGGTTATACAGCCTGGGATTGTACTTCTTACGCATTTGTAAGACATGATGCAGCAGGTGCAACACTTTGCATCCCGACCGCTTTCTGCTCTTACAAAGGTGAGGCACTGGACCAGAAGACACCGCTTCTTCGTTCCATGCAGGCAATTAATACACAGTCTTTACGTTTACTGAGATTATTCGGAAATACAACTTCTAAAAAAGTTACTCCATCCGTTGGTTCCGAGCAGGAGTATTTCCTGGTAGATAAAGAGAAATATTTAAGAAGAAAAGATCTGATTTATACTGGTCGTACCTTATTTGGTTCCATGCCGGCAAAAGGTCAGGAAATGGATGACCACTATTTCGGAAGCATTCGTCCACGTATCGCTGCATTTATGAAAGATGTAAATGAAGAACTGTGGAAACTGGGGGTTCCGGCTAAGACACAACATAACGAGGTTGCTCCGGCACAGCATGAGCTGGCACCGATTTATGAGACATGTAATCTTGCCCTGGATCACAACCATCTGGTTATGGAAGTACTGAAAAAGAAAGCAAACGAGCATGGACTTCAGTGCCTGCTTCATGAGAAACCATTTGATGGCGTCAATGGTTCCGGTAAACATGACAACTGGTCCATCACAACAGATGATGGCATCAATCTGTTAGAGCCGGGCAAAACACCACATGAGAATATTCAGTTCCTTCTCGTACTTGCCTGCATCCTGAAAGCAGTAGATGATCATGCAGATCTTCTTCGCTGGTCTGCAGCAGACGTAGGAAACGATCACAGACTTGGAGCAAACGAGGCACCGCCGGCAATTATCTCCGTGTTCCTTGGCGAGCAGCTTGATGATGTAATTACACAGCTGATCAGCACAGGTTCTGCAACTCACTCCTTAAAGGGTGGCGTATTACAGACAGGTGTAGATTCTCTGCCGGATTTTGCAAAAGATGCAACAGACCGAAACAGAACATCACCGTTTGCGTTTACAGGAAACAAATTCGAGTTCCGTATGGTTGGTTCTCAGGATTCTATTTCTGCACCGAATGTTGTATTAAATACCATCGTTGCAGAAGCTTTTGAGGAAGCTTGTGATGAACTGGAAAAAGCAGAAGATGTAAATGAAAAAGCACATGACCTGATCAAGAAATATCTGATAGATCATCAGAGAATTATTTTCAATGGTGATGGATATTCTGATGCATGGGTAGAGGAAGCAGAGCGCAGAGGATTACCAAATATCAGATCCATGGTAGATGCTATCCCGGCACTGACTACAGAAAAAGCAGTAGTTATGTTCGAAAAATTCGGTGTATTTACAAAAGCAGAGTTAGAGTCCCGTGAAGAGATCCAGTACGAAATCTACGCAAAAGAGATCAACATTGAAGCAAGAGCGATGATCAACATTACAAGCAAGACACTGATTCCGTCAGTTATCAAATACATTACTTCTCTGGCTGAATCTATCAATGCAGTAAAAGCTGCCTGCGATTGTGACATCAGCGTTCAGACAGAGTTATTACAGGAGGCATCCGGATTATTATCTGATGCAAAAGTTGCTTTGGCAAAACTGGAAGATGTAACAGACAATGGTCTGACCATGGGTGATGGTGCAGCGCGTGCTGCTTACTATCGTGATGAAGTTACAACTGCTATGGCAGAACTTCGTGCACCGATCGACAAACTCGAGATTATCGTTGATAAGAAAGTATGGCCGATGCCATCTTACGGCGATCTCATCTTTGAGGTTTAAAAACGGTATTATCTAATCCCCTTAGTTAGTATATACATCAATCGAAAAAGAACCGGAATTTAATTTCCGGTTCTTTTTCAATACATAAATCTGGAGGAAATTTCTGATGTTATTTTCTGTGACTTATTTTTGAATAGGAAGAAAAGAACAGCTAGTGCGAATGCGAGTATGGCAGTTATTAAAAAATCGTCAATACCATGATCTTTATGATTATACAGGAGTTTATAATAAATGCTCCAGACGTACATATGGATCAGATACAAAATCATGCTGGACTGACGCATAAAATGATAAAAGCGGTGCTTTTTCAGGGAAAAATGTTCTATAATGCCGAAAAAGCTGACTGAAATAACGATCAGCAGAGAGGCATTGATGACGGATGCATGAATCAGAAAACTGGCAATAAATCCGATGGGAAGCAGAAGCCTGTTTAGGAAAACGGGAAGTTTTCGATTGGCAAGCAGCATTCCAAGAGGAAGATAAATACCACCGGTAAAAATACGTCCATGTTGCACGGTATTATGTATTAGCGGTAAAAGAGCCTGCATAGCTGTCGGAAAGTGGTCTGGCGAGGCAAGCAAGGCATCAATCGAAAAACTGATGAACGCAGCTATTCCACTTACAAGCAGAAATATTGTGGGTGGAGCATTATATTTTAGTAACAGTAATAAAAGTGCCAGTGTATAAATGGTAGACAGAAGATACCATAAAGGCCAGGAGTTATATTGCTGACCAACAAAAAAGAAGCCCTGAATATAGAGCTGAATGGCACGCTGCAATGTTTTTCCGGTGGCAATGAAATGCCAGAGCGCCATGGGAAAATAGAGAAGCGTCCATATCAGGTACATTTTTAAAATTTTAATTATATAGCGTCTGATTTTTGAAAAGTTGTCCGGATTGGAAAGTGGGTATTGCAATTTGCATGCCAGCAAATATCCGGAAGTAAGAAAGAAAAATGGAACTGCCATGGACAGAAGCAGATAGCCGATTCTGGACATGGCAGCATTGCTGCAGTCAACCAGTGGATCTGTGTGAATAGCAATGACTGCAAATGCCATGATGAATTTGCACAGATCCAGACTGTATTTTTCTGCAGGTCTGTTATTTGATTGATTCATTATACCCGTCGGATTCCTCTGTCAGTAAATTCAATCAGACGTTCTTTGTAAAGATGACCAACAGCACGTTTAAATGCATTTTTACTCATATGAGCTTCACGCTTGATGATCTCCGGTGAAGCTTTATCATTAAACGGCAGGACACCGCCGTATTCATCAATGATCCTCAATACATCTTCGGCATCTTTGTTCATCTGAACATAAGCTTTTGCACGAATGGTTAGATCCAGTTTCCCATCCGGTTTGCGGTTGGTAACGGTTGCTTCAATCATATCACCGATTTTTAAAGCAGTTGTATTTTCAAAGCTTGGGATGCGGGCTGAATATTTGTCATCTACGGCTACGAAGGTGCCAAAATTTTCACTGAATTCGTATACGCGTCCGGTTACCGTGTCTCCTTTTTTGTATGGAGAATCTGTGGAAAGCAGATGATAAATGCCTTCCATGGTAGCGCAGAGACGATTACTTTTGTCAATATAAAGAGTAACAAGTACTTCATCACTTTCTTTTACTTTGCGAAGCTGCTCTTTAAATGGAAGCAAAAGGTCTTTTTCCAGCCCCCAGTCAAGAAATGCTCCGATCTTGGTTACCTGAAGAACTTTTAGTACAGCGAAGCCTCCCAGTGTCAGCTTTGGTTCATTCGTAGTGGCAATCAGACGATCCTTGGAATCTTTATATAAGAAGACGTCCAGCTTGTCATGCAGCTTTGTTCCTTCCGGAACCTGCTTTGCCGGGAGCAGTACACGGGTTTCGTCATCCTGCTGTTCTGCGAGGTAAACGCCGAAGTCTACCTGCTTTACTACGGTAAGTGTCTGTTTTTCTCCTAGTTTCATGTTGTGTTTCCGTCCTTTCTGGTGGCGTAAAAATATTTCACTGGTTATAGGTTGTTTCTTATTCTGTTTCTATACGTATGTTGTATTACCTGTAGAATTATAGAAAGCAGTTTTAAAGATGGTACGTTTATATTCTGCATATGTGTCAGCTTTGAAACTCTACAATGGCATATGGTTTGCCATTCGCATCATTGAGGGACACTTTCAGGGTATCGCCTTCCTGATGATATAATGGATAAATCGTATCACCGTATACAGCGGAATTACGATATTCTACCCGAAGTTGACGGATGGTAAAACCATCTGGCAGACATTCCATTGCCATTGGCACATAGCGTTCATTGTTGACATGGTTATTGGAATCAATGTCGTATTTATGCACATGAATTGGTGCAAGGCTGATGCCTTCTGTGACAGGGGCAATCTTGCGTGAGGCTTCCTGCATAGGAATTGCCGGTTCAGAGGCGTATAGGTCGCTGATCTCTTTTGGAATCCGTTCCGGGCGTCCGGTTTTGATATTCATGTAAATCCAGTTTGTGTTGGAATATGCCAGAACATTGCCGTTGGCATCCTCCATTTTAAAATTACGGTATCCGAAAAATGCTTTCCATCCATGTGCCCAGGTACTGATCGTGATTTCTTCGCCAAATCTGGGGTAGCGGTTAATAATGATCTGCCAGGAAGAAAGAATCCAGGCATAACCCTGTGCCATCATGACTTCGATACCCTGTCCGATAGAATCGGAGTGAAACGTGCTGCAATCCTGAAAATAGTTGATGATGGATGGCAGTGTCATATTGAGCTGACTGTCTACTTCACTGAATCTGACGCGACTTTTAAACTGATACATGAAAATCGTCCTCCTTAAAAAACAGGATAGCGGATATTCCGCATGTTAGTTTTGAAAAAAGAAATGCCATGGAAATAGCATCTTTCTTTTAGTTAACAAAAAAGCACCATTTTCATGGTGCTTTCTGATAACTGGCCCACAAGGATTCGAACCTTGAAATGACGGAGTCAGAGTCCGTTGCCTTACCATTTGGCGATGGGCCATTACTTGTTGCCGAAGACTTTGTTTTGAGTTGTTTGCCTCATGTCCTGTCGACAAGTGTTATTATAGGGCAAGTTTCCAAGGATTGCAACCCTTTTTTTGAAAAAAACGCGTTTGAATTTTTGATATATTTTTGCTAATAATCTGACATTTTGCGGGTAAAAATAAAAAGTGAGAAAAAAACCGGTTAAAAAATGATTTCACCGTCAACAATGCCAAATTCCTCTAAATCTTCGGAAACCATGATGGCGCGTCCACTGGTGGATTCTGTGATCTGAGTGCAAAAATCCTTGAATTTTTCCTCAGGAACCATCAAATCCAGGGTAACATTATCGGTATATTGGGTATTCAGCGTAAAAATCTGGTTCTGTGCTACCAGATATTGCAGTTTTCCGATGCCATTATAATCGGTGGTGACATGTAATTTGTGCCCGAACTGTTTTTCAATGATGGTACTTGCTGCCAGTCCGGCTTGAGTGGCTGCCTGATAAGCCCGCACCAGTCCACCGGTGCCAAGCAGTGTGCCACCGAAATATCGGGTGACAACAACGATGCAGTTGTGGATTTCTTCCCGGAGCAGTACATCCAGAATCGGACGACCGGCAGTACCGGAAGGTTCTCCATCGTCACTGCAGCGGGTACATTCATTGTTCTTTCCTATGGTATAGGCATGGCAGTTGTGACGTGCATCCCAATATTCTTTTTTTATCTTATTTAAGAAGGCAACCGCTTCTTCTTCTGAAGTAACCGGAAGCGTATGTGCGATGAAACGGGATTTTTTTTCTTCGATTTCGTCCTGACCGGCCTGGTATAATACTTTATAACTCATGATATTCCTTTCTGTTACAAATCAATAGAATTTTTATCTCAGTCGAGAAGATTCCCACTTTTACAAGTGGTGAGTAATAACAAGTATATCTCAGTGGGAGTCCAATCTCTGACTGAGATAAAACGCTCCGCGCGGGCGCACATTGTCTGGGAGACAATGGTTTTGCGCCGACCGAAACGGAGTGTAGAGTGCAGTGATTCTGAGAAGAATATGTCAGCTTACGCTGACCAGAATCACGCACCAAGTCTCACGTGCATTCGACTTGAATTTTGAAAAATTGCTCTCCAAGATGGTGTTTTTCTGCTTGTGGTGTTCCTCTGGTTTGGTCAAATGTGAGGGATCCACATCTGATGTAGACAAGTATATCGCATTAATGGTAATATAAGCAATATAGTTGTTTGACTTTTATATCAGTCTGAGTTGGGAAGACTTATACCAGATGAGAGAGGACTCCTGCTTTTATGGGCGGTGAGCAGCAAGAATGATGAGGGCATTCTTGAATGGAGGGAATATATGAATTATGGCAGAAAAAATGCTGCGCGAAAGAAATGGGAACTGACTTCCCGTGGAACAGTCATGCGCAGGAAGATTTCTTCGCTGGCTTTATTGATCGTGTTACTGCTATTTGTTTCAGGGCTTGGATATGTCGGCTATCAGGGTTATCGCTTTGTGGAAAAAATAATCGCAGAAGCGCCGGATATTAATGAGATTGATGCGACACCTTCCGGGTATATGTCCACAGTGTTGGATGCAGATGGAAATGTGACCGCGCAGCTTGTTGGAACCGGTTCCAATCGTGTCTATGTGACATTGGACGAGATTCCGGTAGATCTGCAGCATGCATTTGTGGCAATCGAGGATGAGCGCTTTTATGATCACAACGGCATTGATCTGAAAGGAATTGCCCGCGCAGTTGCGAAAGGTGTGACAACCGGACATCTTACAGAGGGAGCCAGTACGATCACGCAGCAGTTATTGAAAAATAATGTGTTTGAAGGATGGACCACGGAGGATTCTTCACAGCGTATCGAGCGAAAACTGCAGGAACAATATCTGGCAGTGGAACTGGAAAAGAAAGTTTCCAAAGACTGGATCATGGAAAATTATCTGAACACCATCAATCTGGGACAAAATACCTTGGGGGTGCAGGCCGCATCCAGACGTTATTTTGGAAAGGATGTCTCAGAACTGACACTGTCAGAGTGTGCGGTAATTGCTGGAATTACCCAGAATCCGTCCAAATACAATCCGATTTCGCATCCAGAGGATAATGCAGCGCGTCGTGAGAAAGTTCTTTTAAATATGAAAGATCAGGGGTACATTGATGATGATCAGTATCAGGAGGCACTGGCAGATCCGGTATACGACAGGATTCAGGATAATAATACCAAGTGGCAAAGCAGTGATATGAACATTACTTCTTATTTTGTAGATTCTCTGACTGAAGAAATTGTACAGGATCTTCAGGATGAACTGGACTATTCGGAGGCACAGGCATATAAAGCGCTGTACAGCGGCGGTTTGACCATTTATTCGACACAGGATCCGAAGATACAGAAGATCTGTGATGATCAGGTGAATAACGACAGTAATTACTCTGATATTGCAAAAAAAGTATCTTTTTCCTATGCATTGTCGATTCAGAAGCCAGATGGTTCCGTGGAACATTACAGTGAACAGAATCTGCTTTCTTATTATAAGAAAGAATACGAGACCTATGATCTGAATTACAAGAGTGAAGCATCCGCACAGGATGCGATTGACCGGTATCGGGAAGCCATGATCAGTGATGGTGGAACAGTACTTGGGGAAAATGTGACATTCACTGTTCAGCCGCAGACATCGGTAACGATTATTGACCAGAGTACCGGGCAGGTGAAGGCTTTGGTTGGCGGCAGAGGTGAAAAGACGGCAAGTAAGACGTTAAACAGAGCTTCCGGGGTGACGCGACAGCCGGGTTCTACATTTAAAATACTGAGTGCTTACGCGCCGGCATTGGAAAGTGGAAAATATACATTGGCGACAGCGGTACTGGATGAACCAATTACGTATTCTTCCGGTCAGACAGTGCATAATGCAGATGGCAAGTATCGTGGCTATACGAGCATCCGGGAGGCAATTCAGGATTCTGTCAACGTAGTGGCAATCAAGACGGTGGAAGATATCACACCAAAGACCGGTTATGAGATGGTGAAGAAATTTGGCATATCTACTCTGACAAAGGACGATATCGTGGAATCATTGCCGCTTGGTGTCGGTGGAGTCAGCAATCTGGAGCTGGCAGCAGCATTTGAAGTAATGCCGAATGGTGGAAAATATAAAGAACCGGTACTGTATACAAAAATTCTGGATCAGGATGGCAATGTCCTTCTGGACAAGACTCCGAAAACACATACGGTGATCAAGGACAGCACAGCATATCTGCTGATATCAGCAATGGAAGATGTTGTAAAATACGGAACAGGAAAATTGGCAGATTTTGGTACTATGCCGATTGCCGGAAAAACTGGTACTGCAGGAACGACGGAAGCAGCTCGCGATGCATGGTTTGCGGGCTTTACGCCATATTACACCTGTGTGGTATGGGGTGGTTATGATGATTACTCAGAACTGGAATCTACAAAATATCCGAAAATTCTGTGGAACCGTATTATGGGACAGCTTCATGAAGGACTGGAATACAAAGACTTTGAGATGCCAGAGGATGTACAGGAATATACGGTATGTGCAACTTCCGGAAAAATTGCGATTCCGGGTGTCTGCTCTAAGACAGTGACGGAATATTTTGCAGATGGAACCGAACCGGAGGAAAAATGTGATCTGCATGAGACGGCGGTAATCTGTAAGGATTCCGGTCTGCTTGCAGGAGAATATTGTCCTGAGAGCAGCAAAGTGAAGAAAACTTATGTGAAGGATGCCTCCGGTGAAGATGCAATGCCGACGGAGGTATGTAATGTGCATACCAGTCACGGTTTGTTTCAACAGTTGATTGATGCGCTGACACCGAATCATAGTGGACAGAATGCTCAGACGGATACAAATACTCAGAATTCTCAAAACGCATCACATTAAGAAAAATAAGAAAGGGCACAGAAATATTACAATTCTGTGTCCTTTTTTGCGCCTGCAAATAAACAATAGATTTGCAAAAATTAAGTAAAAAAGTATGAAAAAACAATAAAATGGAGGATGAGAGAGGAAACTCATATTGACACTATGATACAGATTTGTTATAATCGGACATGTTGAATGTAACAAATTTGTAATAAATAAGATAAAAAGTAACAATAAAGAAATAATATGGAACATACGGAGGACAATATGAAAGTCAGAAATAGAAAATTTGCAGCCTGTTTATTATTAAGTGCCATGGTACTGACCATGGGAGCAGGAAGTGCACAGGCGGCAGAGACAGATAATACAACAACCATTAGTAATACGGTAGCACCGGCTTCCGGAATTTCATTTCTTGTTGCGCAGGCAGATACCGCAGAGCAGGCAGCAGTTGCAAATCTTGGTGTGACACAGACGGACAGCTACATCAATATTCGTAAAGAAGCAACAACAGACAGCGAGATTGTTGGTATTATGAAAAACAATGCGGTAGCAACTGTTACCGGTACAGAGGATGGATGGTATCAGATCACATCTGGCTCTATCAGCGGATATATTAAAGCAGAATACTTAACCGTTGGTGATCAGGCATTACTGGATTCCGTTAAGACAAGAACTGCTACCATAGAGACAGAAACTTTGAAAGTAAGAAGCGAAGCAAGCACAGATGCTTCCGTTGTAACTTTAGCCGGACAGGACGAACAGCTTACAGTTACCGATGAGCAGACACCGGGCTGGGCAAAAGTGGAGACTTCTGACGGTGAGGGATATATTTCTACAGAATATGCAGAAGTGGCAGATACTTACCAGTATGCAGAGAAACCGGAAGTGGAGAGTGCACAGAGCAGTTCCGGAAGTTCCGTGATCAGCTATGCAAGTCAGTTCCTTGGTAACCCGTATGTATGGGGCGGGACAAGCCTGACAAACGGTGTAGATTGCTCCGGTTTTGTAATGCAGGTATATGCACATTATGGTATTTCCCTTCCACATTCTTCTTCAGCATTACGCAGTGTGGGACGTGGTGTAAGTTATTCTGAGGCACAGCCGGGTGATATTATCTGCTATAGTGGACATGTTGCCTTATATATTGGCGGTGGGCAGATCATCCATGCAAGTAATCCAAGCGATGGAATTAAAATCTCACCGGCAACTTATACAAATATTCTTGCAGTGCGCAGAGTGTTAGGATAATTTGGATACAATACAGAGGTTTGGCATAATTTGGACAGAATGATCGGATTTTGTGGATAATGTGCATAACCTTGTTTATAACATCAAGAAAGAGGATCTGAATGTGATGAAAAAACAGATCCTCTTTTTGTTGCAGAATGCGGTGATTCTGAGAAGAATATGTCCGCTTTATATTATTAAGAAAATTTGACGTTTTCTGTCGTTCATTTTGTTTGACTGTGGGAATATACTTGACGGATGGGAACAATTATTGTATAAAGATTCAATGGAGATTTGATTTCTGATTGGTAATTATAAATAAAAATGTGTGGAATTGTTGCGAATAAGTATAAAAGAAATGGAACAAAATGAGTAGTAGAAAAGAACTGGCAGGAGTGCGGATTGATATATGCAGTCTGCGGGAAGCACTTCATAAAATTGAACATTATCTTGCGTCGGACGGACTTCATGCGGTGGAGACCGTTTCTATGAAAACAGTGGTAACAGCAGGAGAGGATGAACAGGTCAGACAATGTCTGGAAAATATGGATCTGGTAGTTCCCTCTGATAAGGAAATCCTGATGGAGCTCGGCGTGACATCCAGAAAATGGCTGGATGAGGCGCGGGAACATCGTTTTGCATCTGAAGCTCTGCGGGGGGTGATCCGGGCAAAATACAGTGTTTATCTGCTCTGTGAGACAAGGACACAAATGGATACACTCTGCAAATTTTTGAGAAATTCCTTTGGAAATGTACCTTATGTCTGCGGCGATGCAGTCTGGGAGGAAGCCGGCGAGGATGTGGAGCAGATTGTCAATGAGATTAACGCGGTATCACCACAGATGATTTTTTCTATGTTATCTACTCCAAGACAGGAAAAATTTCTGGCAGAGCACAGACAGATGCTGAATGCACATCTCTGGTTTGGTGTTGGAAGCGAGAATACTTTTGTCAATGGAAAGAAGAAATCGGTGGGAATCTGTAAAAAACTGCTGGCGCGTCATAAAATGAAACGTCAGATTCAGTCCTATGAATCAGAGGAAAAAACGGACGAACTGTAAAATTGCCGGAGCTTTTATCTCAGTGAGAGACAATCGTTTTACTGAGATATTTTTGTTACATGAATCGTTGCCGGAACGGCAGTGGCAGTTAAAAGCTCTCGCTGGCAGGTCTCAAAGCAACTGCGTTCATGAGCAAGTAGCGAAAGCGGATTGCGAATGTCCGCTTTACCTAAAAAAGATGGGGGGAGTGTTATGAAAAAGTTAGCGAATAAAAAGGCATTTCAGGATCTGCTGCTGATTATTATCGGATCTGGACTGACGGCTTTGCCGGTCAAATGTATTTATGATCCGCTGGATATGGTTACCGGAGGATTTTCTGGTCTGGCAATCATTATCAAAGCGTTGACATCCTGGTTTAGCGCAGGGGGAATTCCATTGGGTGTGACCTCTTTTATATTAAATGTGCCGATCTTTATTGCGGCATATATTAAAAAAGGAAAAGAATTTGTCGGAAAATCTTTTCTTGCGATGGTTTTACTGTCTGTATGGCTGGTGATCATTCCACCTCTGGATCTGGCTGAAAATGATTTTGTCATCGGTACGATCCTTGGTGGATGCCTGATGGGACTTGGAATCGGTCTGGTACTCCGTGCAAACTGCACCACCGGTGGAACGGATATGTTGGCGGTGCTGATCCACAGCAAATGGAAGCAGTTTTCCGTGGTGCGTCTGATCCAGATCATTGATGCGCTGATTGTGGTGAGCGGTTTGTATCTGTTTGGATGGAAAAGTGGACTGTATGCGGTTTTTTCAATCGCAGTTGCCACCAAAGTGTCAGATATCACACTGGAAGGTCTGGATGTGTCCCGTGCAGTCTATATCCTGTCTGACGAGGCGCAAAAAATTTCAGATATGATCCTGTCGGAGATGGATCGAGGTGTAACTGGTATTCAGGCGAAAGGTATGTACACAAAACAGGAAAAATGTATGTTACTGTGTGTGGTATCCCGCAAGCAGATTGTCTGGCTGAAGGAGACGGTCATGAAAATTGATCCGCAAGCTTTTCTGATCATATGCGATGCAAGAGAGGTCTGGGGAGAAGGATTCCAGTCGTATTCGGAGAAAATCTAAAAAAAGTGTGAAATATGGGGAAATGCATAAAAAAAATTGCATTTCCTCTTTACTTTTTTGGGTGTTTTGTCTTAAAATAAGAATGCACAGTAAAAATATACGAGAAAAAGAGAATTGGTTATTGTGAATGTTGTATAAGGAAGTGTACAGGGGGGCTTTTCATTATGATTTCAAATCAGATATTGCAGAATACAATTGATGGATTAAAAAATATTACAAGGATAGATTTGTGTATCATTGATACGGAAGGCAAAATCCTGGCAACGACATTTTCCGAGGCAGATCGGTATGTCAGTCCGGCGATGGCACTGGTAGATTCGCCTGCCGACAGTCAGGTAGTATCAGGATGTCATTTTTTTAAAGTATTTGATGAGCATCAACTGGAATATGTGCTGTTAGCAAATGGCGACAGTGACGATGTTTATATGGTTGGACAGATCGCAAGTTTCCAGATTCAGAATCTGCTGGTTGCATATAAGGAACGATTTGATAAAGATAATTTTATCAAGAACCTGTTGCTGGATAACCTGCTTCTGGTAGATATTTACAATCGTGCCAAAAAACTGCATATTGAAACAGATGTGCGCAGAGTGGTATATATTATAGAGACCAATCGTGACAAAGAAGGCAACGATCTTGAGAAAGTGCGTAGCATCTTTGAAGGAAAGAACCGGGATTTTGTTACAGCAGTAGATGAAAAAAATATTATTGTTGTTAAAGAAGTAGACGAGATGGACAGCAATCAGGATCTGGATAAGACCGCAGAAGTAATTCTTGGTCTGTTCAAAGGTGATGCGGATGTGCATATCGCATATGGTACGGTAGTTGGTGAGATTAAAGAAGTCTCCCGTTCCTACAAAGAAGCGCGTATGGCACTGGATGTTGGAAAAATCTTTTTCGAGGATCGCAACATCATTGCGTACTCCGCACTGGGAATTGGCCGTCTGATTTATCAGCTGCCTATCCCGCTTTGTAAAATGTTTATCAAAGAGATTTTCGGTGGCAAATCTCCGGATGATTTTGATGAGGAGACACTGACAACAATCAATAAATTCTTTGAGAACAGCCTGAATGTGTCTGAGACATCAAGACAGTTGTACATTCACAGAAATACACTGGTATACAGATTGGATAAGCTGCAGAAGAGCACGGGACTGGATCTTCGTGTGTTCGAGGATGCGATCACATTCAAGATTGCATTAATGGTTGTAAAATATATGAAATATATGGAAACATTAGATTATTAAATTGCTAAGTGTTTGGGGGCACAAATGGTGAAAGCGTTCGTGCCCCTTTTTTTGCCTGACAGGAAAAATGAAGTTTTTCTGTCGAATACAATTGGAAACAGATAAGTTGAAGTATGGTTTGAAGTGATTTCGAAGGAGGATAAAATGATTACTTTAAAAGACGTAAGCAAGTCATACGTGGAAGGTGCCCCGGCACTTGCTGATGTAAATATTCAAATCGAAGAAGGCGAATTTGTATTCGTGGTAGGTGACAGTGGATCAGGAAAATCAACACTGATCAAATTGTTGTTAAAAGAACTGGAGCCTACTTCCGGGTCGATTATTATCAATGACAAGATTCTTTCACAGATTCCGCACAGACAGGTTCCGCGTTTCCGCAGGAATATTGGATGTGTGTTTCAGGATTTCCGTCTGTTAAAAGACCGTAATGTATATGAGAATGTGGCATTTGCGCAGCGGGTCATCTCTGCACCGAACCGTTCTATCAAGGAAAAAGTACCGAAAATGCTTTCGCTGGTAGGTCTGGCAGCAAAATACAAATCAAAACCAAATCAGTTATCCGGTGGTGAGCAGCAGCGTGTTGCGATTGCAAGAGCACTGATCAATGAGCCAAAGATCCTTCTGGCAGATGAGCCGACCGGTAACCTGGATGCAAATAATGCATGGGAAATTATGAAATTATTAGACGAGATCAACAAACGAGGCACAACCGTGCTGGTAGTCAGTCATAATATGGAGATCGTTGAGGCAATGAAGAAACGTGTTATCACACTGCAGCAGGGACATGTGGTCAGTGATGTACAGATGGGCGGTGAAGAAGATGAAAATTAGTACATTTGGATACACTATTAAACAGGGTATCAAAAATATATGGACAAATAAAATGTTTTCCATTGCGTCTATCGCAACGATGGCAGCATGTATCTTTATGTTTGGTATGTTTTACTCTATCGTAGTGAACTTCCAACATGTAGTCAAAGATGTGGAGTCCGGCGTAGCGATTACCGTATTCTTTGATGATGGTACGACACAGGATCAAATTGATGCCATTGGTCAGGAGATCGCAATGAGACCGGAAGTATCAAGTTTTAATTATGTTTCAGCCGAGGAAGCATGGGAAGAATACAAATTAGAGTATTTTGACGGTGATGAGGCAGCGGCAGCAAGTTTTGGTACCGATAACCCGCTGGCAGGAGAGTCCAACTATGAGATCTATATGGAGGATATTTCCCAGCAGAGCAGTCTGGTATCTTACCTGGAAGGCTTAGACCATGTCAGCAGAGTCCGTCAGTCAGAGATGGTTGCGAATACACTGACTGATTTTAACCGACTGGTGAGTATCGTATCTGCGGTTATTATCCTGATCCTGATCTGTGTGGCAGTATTCCTGATCAGCAATACGGTTCGTACCGGTATCGCAGTTCGAAAAGAGGAAATTGGTATTATGAAAGTGATCGGAGCAACGGATTATTTCGTCCGTGCACCGTTTATCGTGGAGGGTATTCTGATCGGCCTGATCGGAGCGGCAATTCCGCTGATCATCCTTCACGCTATGTATGGAAGAATTATTGAATATGTTGCAAATCGTTTCGGATTCCTGAACAACCTGCTGACTTTCCTTCCGGTAGATACTGTGTTCCAGATCTTGTTACCGGTTGGTTTGATCCTGGGTGTTGGAATCGGATATATTGGCAGTCGTGTAACTGTAAGAAAACACATCAATGTATAAGGTACGTGAGATGCAAATAATTGATATAAATAGCAGTTTATATCATATAATGTAGCAGAAAAAACAGGAGATTTGATGATGAAAAAACATCCAGACAAATCGCAGCACTAATATTGTGGAACTACTATTGGCGGCGGCACGTTTCGGAACTGTAACCGAAAGTGTCGGCGCTTCTGCTGATTTTTGAAAAAAATAGAGGAGATTTGACAATGAATCAGGAAGAACGGGATTTTGTAGTAGAAGTAACAGAGGAACCTTCTGAAACAAAATCAGGAAAAAAGAAGCGTAAGAAGAAACAAAATGGGTTTGAAAAAGGTTTTTTTGCCGGTGTTGTTACAATGGCACTTCTTTCCGTTGTTATTTTTGGTGTGTATGAGCATGTTTCTGGTGTTTCGGTAGGTGTAAGTGGGTTGTTAGACCGCACGACCTCAAAAAAACTTCAGACCCTAGCAGCTTATATTCAGACAAATTACTATGAAGATGTAGATACGGATACCCTGCAGGAAGGAATGTATGCGGGGTTGTTTGACAATCTGGATGTTTATTCCCAATATTATACAGCCGAGGAAGCAAAACAGTTATATGATACAAACGTATCCGGTACTTATTGCGGAATCGGAGCAAGTCTGCAGCAGGATGCAGATACAAAGGTTGTTACAGTCATGCATGTGTATGATGGTTCACCGGCACAGGAGAGTGGACTACAGGAGGGAGATGTAATCGTTTCGGCAGATTCTTATGAGGCTGCATCTACAGATTTGAGCGAGTTTATCACACATGTCCGTGGAGAAGAAGGTACGCAGGTACATCTGGTGATCGCACGATCCGGAGAATCAGATTATTTGGAGTTTGATATTACCAGAAAAAATCTGGTGTTGCCGACGGTTACCCAGAAAATGCTGGGAAACCAGACTGGATACATACAGGTAACGGAGTTTACCGAACATACCGTAGAGCAGTTTGAAGACGCACTGACTGAATTACAGCAGGAAGGCATGACAGCTCTGATCGTCGATCTTCGTTCCAATCCGGGTGGTATGCTTACTTCCGTATGCAGTATGCTGGATGATATTTTGCCGGAAGGTCTGTTAGTCTATACCGAAGATAAAGATGGAAACCGTCAGGATTATAATTCTACGGATGATAAAACATTGGATCTGCCTCTGGCAGTTCTTGTAAATGGAAACAGTGCCAGTGCATCGGAAATTTTTGCTGGTGCGATCCAGGATCGGAAAGCAGGCACCATTATCGGTACTACAACGTATGGAAAAGGTGTCGTACAGTCAATTCTGTCTCTGAAGGATGGAAGTGCTTTCAAACTGACAACCAGCCGTTACTTTACACCAAGTGGAACCTGCATTCAGGGAATTGGTATTGAGCCGGATGTAGAGATTGAATATGAATTTACCGGTCCGGAGGATGCAACATACAGTGAAGAATATGATAATCAGATTCAAAAAGCGCTGGATGTATTGCAACAATAAGTATAGTATGGTATGATACAAGACGGTAATAATTATTGAAAAAACAATATAAATTGTTGAAATAACAACTATAAAATGGAATGTGCAGTTTTGCACAGAAGAAGATGAAAAGATAAGGAGAAACAGTCTTATGTGTGGAATCGTAGGATATATCGGTGAGCGGCAGGCTGCACCGATCTTGCTTGCAGGACTTTCCAAACTGGAATACCGCGGTTATGATTCAGCCGGTATCTGTGTTCGTGATGAGTCAACCGGAAATATTGAAGTGGTAAAAGCAAAAGGTCGTTTACGTACCCTGATCGAGAAAACAGACGAGGGACGTTCTGTGATCGGTACTAGCGGTATCGGACATACACGTTGGGCAACGCACGGTGAGCCGTCTGAGAACAATGCACATCCGCATTGCTCTGATGATAAAAACGTTGTTCTGGTTCATAACGGAATTATCGAGAATTTTCAGGAGCTGAAAGAAAAATTAGTAAAACGCGGCTATACATTCTATTCTGAGACAGATACAGAAGTAGCTGTAAAATTAATTGATCATTATTATAAAAAGACAGAGTCACCGCTGACAGCAATTGCAACGGCAATGCTTCATATCAGAGGTTCTTATGCTTTTGGCGTTATCTTCAAAGACTGCCCGAACAAGATTTTTGCAGCAAGAAAAGACAGTCCGCTGATCATTGGAAAGAGCGAGCATGGCTCTCTGATCGGTTCTGATGTACCGGCAATCTTAGATCAGACACGTAATGTATATTACATTGACAATATGGAGATTGCAGAGCTGACAAAAGATGAGATTCATTTCTTCAACATGGATGAAGAAGAAATTGAAAAAGAAATGGTTCAGATCAAATGGGATGCTGAGGCAGCAGAAAAAGGCGGCTATGAGCATTTTATGTTAAAAGAGATCCATGAGCAACCGAGAGCCGTTCAGGATACCATTGGTGCATATGTAAAAGATAACACTGTTGATTTCTCTGAAATCGGGCTGACGGATGAGGAGCTGGCAGGTATTGAGCGTGTTTACATTGTTGGATGTGGATCTGCTTATCATGTAGCTATGGCAGCAAAATATGTACTGGAAGACATGACACGGGTTCCGGTTGAGATTGACATCGCTTCCGAGTTCCGTTATCGTAACCCGATTCTGGTGAAAAATTCACTGGTTGTCATCATTTCTCAGTCCGGAGAGACTGCAGACAGTCTGGCAGCCCTTCGTCTGGCAAAAGAAAAAGGCGTAGCTGTTCTTGGTGTTGTAAACGTAGTAGGTTCCAGCATTGCCCGTGAGAGTGATCACACACTGTATACTTATGCAGGACCGGAAATCTCTGTAGCAACAACAAAAGCTTACAGCACACAGTTGATCGCGATGTATCTGTTTGCAATGCGTCTGGCACAGGTAAAAGGTCTGCTCAGTGAAGAAGATTGTACAAAGATGATTGCAGAGTTAAATGAGCTTCCGGGTAAAATCCAGAAGATTCTGGATGATAAAGAGCGTATCCAGTGGTTTGCAAGCAAATATGCAAATGCAAAAGACATGTTCTTTCTGGGACGTGGTCTGGATTATGCCATCAGTCTGGAAGGCAGCCTGAAGATGAAAGAAATCAGTTACATTCATTCTGAGGCATATGCAGCAGGCGAGTTAAAACATGGAACCATCAGTCTGATCGAGGACAATACACTGGTTGTTGGTGTATTGACTCAGAGTGATCTCTATGAGAAAACTATCAGCAATATGGTAGAGGTAAAGAGCCGTGGAGCATATCTGATGGGACTGACCACTTACGGAAACTATGGTATTGAAGATACTGCAGATTTTTCTGTTTACGTACCGAAGACAGATTTACATTTTGCAACTAGTCTGGCAATCATCCCGTTACAGTTATTGGGATATTATGTCAGCGTAGCAAAAGGTCTGGATGTAGATAAACCGAGAAACCTTGCAAAATCTGTAACAGTAGAGTAAACAGATTCAGGAAAAATAATAGAATCAGAATAAGTATGGCAAGCCCGGATACGGAGTACGATGTATCCGGGCTTGTTTTTGTGCATGAATGAAAAGCAAAATATATGGTTGAAAAAATATGGTGCTGCGATAAGTGATACTTGTGATTGTTGAAAAACTATGACTTGTAAAATGTGCGAATTTTCAGAAAAAAACATATAATTTCGAACTTTAATTTTTTGTGGAAAAAGCGTTGACAGAAAGGGGATTATCCTGTATATTATGTCTTGTGTTCAGCAAGAGCACAAAACAATAAGAAATGCGCGAGTGGCTCAGTTGGTGGAGCGCGACCTTGCCAAGGTCGAGGCCGCGGGTTCGAGTCCCGTCTCGCGCTTTTTTCACGCAAAGAGATATCCGATAGGATATCTCTTTTTGCATGAAATGAGCCCTGCCGGGCTCAAACAGGATTTATAGAATCCAGTTCGAGGTCTCAGAGGATCTAAAGACATCTTCGGTCGGTGTTATTGGTCTCCCAGACCAATAGTGCCGTCTCGCGCACAATAAACGAAACGTTAAAAGAATGTGCAATTTGGCAGAATGGAAAGGTTAAGAAAAAAGTAGAAATAAAGATTTGCATTTTGTATTAACAACAGATAATGTATCTGCGGCAACTCAAAAAAGACCGAAAGAGAAAAACCACTTTTAACATTTAAGCGGGCATCTTAGCCAGTGTGATGTTAAAAGTGGTTTTTTGATTCACTATGTAAAGTAAATTGTTGCCGCTTCACAAATTCACTAATCTTGTTTGGATTTTTTGCGTAGCAGTATGTGTTCCATTAAGAGTGCTACGATCAATCCCATGATCAGTCCGTTGGAAACAATATAGCGCAGCATCTGCGGTAATGTCATAAAAGCATCTGCATTCAGGAACATGATACCTGCACCGATCATAAAGGAAATTCCAATAATGAAGCCTTCACGATTGGTCAGTTCTACTTTTTTAAACTCCTGAATGCCTTGTTGGAGCATCATTGCAAAGACGATCATCATGGCAGAATATCCAACCGCCGGCGGAATTGCTGCAAAGAATGTACAGATCGGAGCAATTACACCAAGAAGCATCATAAAGAGTCCACCGATGATAAAAGGTCCTCTGGCAGCAACACGTGTCAGTTTTGTTGTACTTGGTGCAGAAGCAAATGGCACAAATCCGGTAACCGGGAATATACCACAGAGTATGGCGGTACAACCAAAGAGAACGGTACTTCTTTTTACCTGTTTTGGTCTGTTTTCTGTTCCAAGTAATTCGGACATTCCGTTAAGGCTGGTTGCAAAGTTGGAAAACAGCATAAATTCACCAATCAGGCATGTAATGATAACACTTGGATCAATGGTAGGAGTTCCCCAGGCAAATGGCTGTGGAACGGCAATGAAACCATTTCCGGAAGAAATGAAATCCGGTGAAATGCCAAGCGCATATGCCATGATCCATCCACATACAACGCCGATCAGGGTTGCAATGGACTGCAAAAATCCTTTAGCTTTCAGGTTAATTACCAAGATCACTGCAGTTGTAACCAGAAAGACGATAAGGAATTTGGGCTGGATGGATTTGTATCCAGAAGAAATACCAGTTGCACCTTTTATAACTGTAGAGCTCATCTGCATAACCATGAGGATAAGAAAGGTTCCGTTTACAATGGGGGTAAATACCTTAAGAATTTTATCTGCCAGTCCGGTCAGGGCAACAATGATAACCATGATACCGGCAATGATCATACCAAGTTCCATATTAGTTCGTAAAACGGCAAGATCCTGCCCGAAAGAGGTACAGGTCTCTGCAAGAATGATCAGAAGCCCCATCCACAGTCCGGCAGGTCCGTCAATAATCGGATAACGGTGTCCGAGGCCTGCCTGCAAAATGGAAATACCGCCACTGAGTAAAAAGGTTCGCTGCAGCATTTGCGCGATTTCTGCCTGGTCCAGTCCAAGATATGCACCTATGATAACTGGCATAATGGCACTTCCGGCAAGAAAGTAAACCAGATACTGTACGCCATAGATGACAGATTGTCCGGCGGGGACTTTATCTTCCAGATCATAGAGCATGCCATGCTTGTTTAAAGTTGTCTGTGTTTGATTCATAACATTATCTCCTTGTTAAAATGGTATACCATGAGTATGCCATTTCAAATAGAAAAAAGCAATACATACCTTTTGGTTACCTGAAGAAGATGGGGTATGACACTATTTTTAAAATTTTGCAAAGAAATCTACATATAATGCAATGAGCGCAAGAGAGTCAGAATGTGCTTGCACAATTATGAGGAGCGACGAAATTATTGAGTGATGAAATCACGATATAATAGGAGAATACTTTTCGTTTGACAATTTATTTTGCATCCCTTATAGTGTTTAAGGTAACAAGATGACATAAAGCTAATCTGTCATATGAGGATAATAAAGCGGATTTTATCTCAGTGCGAGTCAAGATTTTGTCATTTCGATGGGTAACTTCCGCTTGATAAGTAAAATTAAATTATTTCAAGGAGGAAACAATTATGATTTCAACACCTTCCGCATGCATCGTTGCAGATAAGGAAAAAGTTGCAAAAGCAGTCCTGATGCCAGGAGATCCGCTGCGTGCAAAATATATTGCAGAAAAATATCTGGAGAATCCGGAATTATTCAATACGGTTCGTAATATGTATGGATACACAGGTACATATAAAGGAAAACGTATTTCCGTAATGGGAAGCGGCATGGGTATTCCATCTATGACATTGTACGCACATGAGCTGTATAACTTCTTTGATGTAGATTCTATCATTCGTGTAGGTTCTGCCGGAGCACTTCGTGATGATATGAAAGTACGTGACGTTGTTATCGCTATGAGCGCATCCACTAACTCCAAATTTGATGTACAGTATGGTTTCCCGGGAACACTTGCTCCGACTGCCGATTTCGATTTGCTGAAAGATGCGGTAGATGTGTGTAACGAAAGAGAAGCAAGCGTAAAAGTCGGAAACGTATTCACAACTGATGTATTCTATAATGCAGATTCCAATATTCCGTCTCTGTGCCGTGATCTTGGAATGCTTTGTGTAGAAATGGAAACAGCAGGAATTTACTGGGAAGCAGTAGCTTCTCATAAGAAAGCTTTAAGTATTCTGTCTATTTCTGATCATATGTTCCGTCATGAGGAGCTGACTGCTTTAGAGCGTCAGGAGTCCTTTGATGAGATGATCGAGATTGCACTTGAGACAGCTTGGAGAAGCCTGTAAAGGTTTCTTTTGTGGTTAAAATTTAATATGTGAAAATAAAATCAGAGAAAGTTTCCTCACTTACTAGCCGTTCGTTGAGGAAACTTTCTCTGATTTTTTATTTGTGTTATGAAAATGATAACTATTTATGTAGTGTATTGCGTGCCATGCAGTGCAAGGTGGCGCAAAAATTTACAAATGTCATAGAGTAAATTGAGAATTCCTGCTATTTTTCTCTAGGAGCGATTGGTAGCGACTGAGACAAATAGCAGGAGTTCGGATTAAAACATCAATAGTAAATTCTAAGCCACCTTAATCAAGAAATTCGGTTGCATGTTTTCGGTACCAAAGCGGTAAATGTGTGCGCTGACAACTTGGATTTTTCCGCTCTGCAATTTCAATATGATGAAAAAATGATTTCCACATATCAATAAAAGGATCTGTCATATCTTCGGTATGTTTTAACCGTTGCAATTCATCTGTAGACAACGTGGTAAGATACGTTTCTTGATCGGCAGAATGAATGGCAGCAATGGAACGGGTATCATCGATAATGAGCCAGTTTTCCGAAGGCATCCGATCATCGAAGGCAGGATAAAGCAATGTTAGGATGTTGGATTTTGGTTCAATGTGTGCCACCAGAACTCCGTCGGGAAGTGCCTGAAATCGAACAATTTCCCGGAATATATGAGCTTCATTCATAACGCTTCTGCTTAATGCAAATACAGCATTGACGTAGGGATGTTGCAGCATATCCGTGATTTTATCAGGATAAGCGAATCCCAGGAGCAAAAAGCGATAGATTCGGTCAAGTTTATCCGGTTGTTCGGACATAGCACAGCGATATACCATGATATATGCTGTGTTGGATAATTTGCGCTGGATAGAACGAATCACTTTTTTGGCTTTGGTGGTATCTGTCTGAATCGGGCGGTATTCACAAAATAATTCCATATCGCCTACTGGTTCTGCTTTCAGACGGATATTCTGATGTCCTTTTTTGGAATCCCATGCATCATAGATACACGTCATCATTGCTTCAAATGTATTTTCACAAGTATAGATAGTCATAATTGCCTCCATGACAAGAAAAATATATTAATAGTATTTTATTTGCTAAATTGGTGACAGCTTTGATATGCTGCTTTGTTTTCTTAACGTATATATTTCATTTTTTTCATATGCGTTGAAGAAATTTAATTAAAATAGAGAAAGCTGTTCATAAATTTCGATAGAACCGGCAATCATATAATTGTTTTTTGCATCGGTTGCAGTCAGCTGCCGTGTAATAAAATCTTCATCCAGACGGATCGGTACATGCATTTTCCCGTTGCAGGTAATAAAATATTGTGCGCGTTTTAGGACAACTCCCATTTTGCGAATGCTGCTAAAGGAAAGTGGTCCTAGTCGGCGGGCTTTCAGAATGCGAAGTGCTGATTTGGTACCAATACCGGGTACACGCATGAGGGTGGCATAATCTGCACGGGAAATCTCTACTGGAAACTGTTCCAGATGCCGCAATGCCCAGTCACACTTCGGATCAAGTGCCAGATTAAAATTTGGACGGTCTGGTGTCAGCAGTTCAGAAGCATGAAAACCGTAATAGCGCAGCAGCCAGTCTGCCTGATAAAGACGATGTTCACGCAACAGAGGTGGTGGTGTTCCAATCGCGGGAAGTATGGCGTCTTCATTCAATGGAATGTAGGCAGAGTAAAACACACGTTTTAGGTCAAAATTCTGGTAAAGTGCTTGTGTGGTGGACAAAATTTCAAAATCTGTTTCGCCGGTGGCACCAATGATCATCTGAGTGCTCTGTCCTGCCGGGGCAAAAGGACGGTCTGGGTGACCGTACACGTTCTGAGGAGAAGCAGCTGATGGGAAAGACATTGAAAATGCATCCAAATCAGTTTCGGTATGGTCAGAGAAGCGGCGCTGTGAGTGAACGGAAACAGGAGCATTGTCGGTCAGCGTCGCATACATATCTGTGGTAATGTGCGTAAGGTGAGCAGCGTTGTGTGAATTAGTATACACGGCCGAATTACCAATATGCACAGCATCTGTAAAGATACTGTGATCCAGATATCGGTTACCCTGATGACGCTCCATGGTGGCACTTTTCCCAATGGCAAGCCGGTATCCACTGATTCGCTGCTGCATACTGCGCATGGGCATCAGAATAGAGGCGCGTGTTTTTTGCGGGGCCAACATAGAAAGTCCTTCTGCGGTTGGGAGTTCCAGATTGATGCTCATGCGGTCAGCCAGATAGCCAATCTGTTCCAGAAGTTCATCGGGAGCGTGCGGAATAGCCTTTACATGAATATAACCATTGAAACGATATTTGTTACGCAGCAGGAAAAGAGTCTGATACATCAATTCCATTGTGTGAGTTGGATTTTTGTATACGGCGGAACTTAGGAACAGCCCTTCAATATAGTTGCGTTTATAAAATTCAATCACCAGTGTGCAGATTTCTTCCGGGGTGAAGGTTGCACGCCGGCAGTCATTATTGGCGCGGCTCAGACAGTATTTACAATCGTAGATGCAGTCGTTGCTCTGTAAAATTTTTAGCAGGGAAATACATCTGCCATCACCTGCGAAGCTGTGGCAGATACCGGCAGCACAGGAATTTCCAAGACTTCCCTTTTTCCCACGGCGGTCAACGCCACTGGAAGTACAGGCGACATCATATTTTGCAGCATCGGATAATATTTCCAGTTTTTCATGTAAAGAAAGTGTTGTATCATAAAGTTCCATAATTCGTTTCACCTCAAATCCGCAGTATTTACCTCAGTGCTTCATTTTTGGAAAGTTTGAGGCAGTGTCTGTGTGTTTTCTATATTGACAATATTTATGTGTTATAGTATTATTTTTAAATAAGACACAGAACATCTGTTCGATTACAAAAATAGCATAACACAAAAAATAATAGAATGCAACTGGAAAAACGAACAAATGTTCTGGAGACGGTGGCACAGATGAATATCACTTGCAATTATAAAACCAGTGTGTTATAATCCAAAAATGACTGTAAGTAGTTAAAGTATACCTTTTTCAAAGAAATTACACGTGACTACATATATATAAAGGAGGAAATTGTCAGAATGAGCGTACAGGTGGAAAAGTTAGAAAAAAATACAGTAAAGCTTACCATTGAAGTTGCAGCAGAAGAACTGGAGAAAGCACTTCAGGAAGCATATAACAGACAGAAGAAAAATATCAGCATGCCAGGATTCCGTAAAGGAAAAGTTCCGAGAGCTATGGTTGAGAAAATGTATGGCGCTGGTGTATTCTATGAAGACGCAGCAAACGCATTAATCCCGCAGGCATATGCTGATGCAGCAAAAGAGTGTGGAGAGGATATCGTATCCAGACCGGTTGTTGATATTACTCAGATTGAGAAAGGCAAACCGTTCATCTTCACAGCAGAAGTTGCTACAAAACCGGAAGTAACACTTGGAAAATACATCGGTGTAACAGTTACTAAAGTAGACGGAACTGTAACAGACGAAGATGTAACAGCAGCAATCGACAAAGAACGTGAGAAAAATGCAAGAACAATCAACGTTGAAGATCGTGCAATCGAGAACGGTGATACAGCAGTGATCGATTTTGAAGGGTTTGTAGACGGTGTTGCATTTGAAGGCGGAAAAGGCGAGAACCACTCCTTAGAGATCGGTTCCGGAAGCTTTATCCCAGGATTTGAAGATCAGCTGATCGGTAAAAACGCTGGTGATGATGTAGACGTAAATGTTACATTCCCGGAGGAGTATCATGCAGAAGACCTCGCTGGAAAAGAAGCTACATTCAAAGTTAAAATCCATGAGATCAAATCAAAAGAGATTCCGGAGCTTGATGACGAGTTCGTTCAGGATGTATCTGAGTTCGATACTGTTGATGAGTACAAAGCTGATGTAAAAGCTAAATTAGAAGAACAGAAACAGAACGAGATCAAAAGTGCATACCAGAATGAAGCTATCGACAAGATCGTAGACAAATCCACAATGGAACTCCCGGATGCGATGATCGATACACAGTGCGAGAACATGATCAACCAGTTCGCTCAGCAGATGGCTCAGCAGGGACTGTCCATGGATCAGTACCTTCAGTTCTCAGGACTGACAATTGATCAGTTAAAAGAGCAGGTTCGTCCGGATGCAATCACACGTATCAAGAGCAGCCTTGTTCTTGAGCAGATTGCAAAAGAAGAGAATATCGAGATCACAGATGCAGATGTAGATGCTGAGATTGAGAAAATGGCTACAATGTACAATATGGAAGCTGACAAGCTCAAAGAGTACATGGGCGCGGATGAGAAAGAGAACATGAAACAGGATCTTGCAGTACAGAAAGCAGTTGAACTGATCACAGACTCTGTAAAACCACGTGCAAAAGCAAAAACAAAAAAAGAGAAAGATGTTGAAGCAGAAACAGCTGAATAATTCTCAAATAAAGCAGGTGCGTTAAGTCCTGTATCATAAAATGAATAATACAAAAGCAGATCGTGCCGGCGAGGCCGGTCTGCTTTTCATGTTTTTCAGAAAAACGAGTGTCCGATAAAAAATCGTATGCAAGGGCGAAAAAACTGAAAACAATTAAAATAGTAGGAGGTAGCAATATGAGTTTAGTACCTTACGTTGTTGAGCAGACAAGCAGAGGCGAGCGGAATTATGATATTTATTCCAGACTGTTAAAAGATAGAATCATTTTCCTGGGGGAAGAAGTAAATGAGACGACTGCAAGTCTGATTGTAGCACAGCTTCTGTTCCTTGAGTCTGAAGATCCGGGCAAGGATATCCAGTTATATATCAACTCTCCGGGTGGAGTTGTTTCCTGTGGTCTGGCTATTTATGATACCATGCAGTACATCAAATGCGATGTTTCTACAATCTGTATCGGTATGGCGGCAAGCATGGGCGCATTCTTACTGGCAGGTGGAACAAAAGGAAAACGTTATGCCCTCCCAAATGCAGAGATCATGATCCATCAGCCATCTGGCGGAGCAAAAGGACAGGCTACTGATATTCAGATCGTAGCAGAAAATATCCTGAAGACAAAAGAACGCTTAAATCGTATTTTATCTGAAAATACAGGCCAGCCTTACGAAGTGGTAGCAGCAGATACTGAGCGTGATAACTATATGACTGCAGAAGAAGCAAAAGCTTACGGCTTGATTGATGCCGTAATCACAAACAGACAGTAAGTGTAGCGTGGGAGTAAGATTGAATGGCAGGAAGAATAAATCAGGGCGATAAAATACGTTGCTCTTTTTGTAATAAAACTCAGGATCAGGTACACAAACTGATCGCAGGACCGGCAGGTATCTATATTTGTGATGAGTGTATCGAAACCTGCAACGAAATTCTGGAAGAAGAAATGCAGGATTACGAAGAAAATGATAACATAGATATCAATTTGCTGACACCGGAAGAAATCAAGGCATTTCTGGATGATTATGTCATTGGTCAGGATGAGGCGAAGAAAGTACTATCCGTAGCGGTATATAATCATTACAAACGAATTCTGGCGGAGCCGGATCTGGATGTAGAACTGCAGAAAAGTAATATCCTGATGCTTGGACCGACTGGTTCCGGTAAGACATTACTGGCACAGACACTGGCAAAAATTTTGAATGTGCCGTTTGCGATTGCAGACGCAACCACATTGACCGAAGCTGGATATGTTGGTGAAGATGTGGAAAATATTCTGTTGAAGATTATTCAGGCAGCAGATTATGATGTGTCAAAAGCAGAATATGGTATCATTTATATTGATGAGATTGATAAAATCACACGTAAGTCAGAAAATGCATCTATCACAAGAGATGTTTCCGGTGAAGGTGTACAGCAGGCTTTGTTAAAGATTCTGGAAGGAACTGTTGCGTCTGTTCCACCACAGGGTGGCAGAAAGCATCCGCAGCAGGAACTGATTCCGATTGATACCACTAACATTCTGTTTATCTGTGGTGGTGCCTTCGAGGGTATCGATCGTATTATCGAAAACCGTATGGATCGTGGTTCCATCGGATTTAATGCGGAGCTGGCAGGAGAGAATGACAAAAATATCAGTGAACTTCTGAAAGATGCGCTTCCACAGGATTTTGTAAAATTCGGTATGATTCCGGAGTTTATGGGACGAGTGCCAATTACGGTTTCTCTGGAAGCTCTGGAGCGTGAGGATCTGATCCGCATTTTAAAAGAGCCGAAAAACTCTTTGTTAAAACAGTATCAGAAACTGTTCTCTTTAGACGAGGTGGAACTTGTTTTTGAGGATGATGCTTTAGATGCAGTCGCTGATCTGACCATTAACCGAAAGACAGGTGCGCGTGGTCTGCGTGCTATCATGGAAAATGTCATGATGGATTTGATGTATCGGATTCCATCTGATAAAAATATTAAAAAATGCATAATTACAAAAGACATGGTAGAGGGAAATGGAGAGGCAATCCTTGAGTATCGTAATGGTGCGATTGAAACTGAGAAATAAAAAGAGGGAAATACAGCTAAAAAGTGTTTTCCGTTTTGTAAGGGCGGGGTCAGATATGGCGCCGCCCCTTGTAGCATTTTTATTGTAGTGCATGATTGAATGAAAAGAGATGTAACATGTATGAAAATGATTGGAAGGTAACAAAGACTTGTTTGGAAAGTCTGGAAATAGAGAAAGGAACAACATGGGTGAAATTTTGAGAGAATTACCAGCCGTGATCCTGCGAGGTTCTGTATTGCTGCCGGGCGTGGTATCACATTTTGATATCAGTGCCCGAAAATCCATTCATGCAGTGGAGGCGGCAATGAATGGAGATAACTGCATTTTTCTGGTTACACAGAAAGATATGCAGACTGAAAATGCAAAACAGGATGATGTGTATGCAATCGGTGTCATTGCAGAGATCAAACAGATTGTCAAAATGCAGAATCATATCGTGCGGGTAATCGTTGAGGCGAAAGAAAAAGCCGAGCTGGCTTATTTTATAGACAATGATGAATTGCTGAAAGCACAGGTTGTGCTGGTAGAGGAAAGCGAAGAAAAAGAAGTGCTTGCACCGGAGGTTGAAGAAGCAATGTTGCGTGCATTGCAGGAAGAACTTTTGAAATATTGTGCTTCCAATCCGAAAATCGGAAAAGAATTAAAAAAACAGGCAGATGGATTAAATGAAATTCACAGCTTTATCCGAATTGTTGCCGGCAATCTGCCAATCAGTTATGAAAAACGACAGAAATTACTGGAGACAGAGTCTCTGACAGAACAGTACGAAGCGCTGATGCAGCTTTTGCTTTATGAGACAAATATTCAGCAGATTAAAAACGAACTGCAGGAAAAAGTAAAAGAGCGGGTAGATAAAAATCAGAAAGAGTACATTCTCCGGGAAGAAATGAAAGTCATCCGGGAAGAACTTGGAGAGGATAATACAATCTCCGATATCAAACAGTTCGAGGAAGCTCTGGAAAAACTGGAAGCAGATGATTCGGTCAAAGAACGGATTCAAAAAGAAATTGCCCGTTTTAAAAATGTGGCAAACAGTCCGTCTGAGGGCAGCGTTGTGCGCGGCTACATTGAGACGTTACTGGATCTTCCGTGGAATAAGAAATCAGAAGATAATACAGATCTGAAAAATGCGGAACAGATCTTAAATGACGATCACTATGGTCTGGAAAAAGTGAAAGAGCGTGTGCTGGAGTTTCTGGCGGTCCGTGGACTGACCAAAGGCGGTGAAAGCCCGATTATCTGTCTTGTAGGACCTCCTGGAACCGGTAAAACAAGTATTGCCCGTTCCGTAGCCAGAGCGCTGGATAAAAAATATGTCCGCATCTGTCTGGGTGGCGTAAAGGATGAGGCGGAAATCCGCGGACATCGCCGTACTTATGTAGGAGCCATGCCGGGACGACTGATTCAGGGAATCCGTCAGGCAGGCGTAAAAAATCCGCTGATGCTGCTGGATGAGATCGATAAGATGAGTAGCGACTACAAAGGCGATCCGTCCTCTGCGATGCTGGAAGTATTGGATTCTGAGCAGAATTCCAAGTTTATCGACCATTATGTGGATATGCCGGTGGATTTATCTGAAGTGCTGTTTATCGCGACAGCCAACGATGTACATACGATTCCACGTCCATTGCTGGATCGTATGGAGCTGATTGAAGTATCCAGTTATACGGAAAATGAAAAAATGCATATCGCAAAAGAGCATCTTCTGGAAAAACAGAAAGAGAAAAACGGTCTGAAGGCAGAACAGCTTACGGTTACCGACGAGGCAATGCACCAGATTATCAATGGATACACCAGAGAGGCCGGTGTGCGTAATCTGGAACGAAAACTGGGCGCGATCTGCAGAAAAGCAGCCAGAGAAATTTACGGAGGAAACTGCACCACAGTGCATGTAGAAAAGGATCAGTTGGAACACTATCTTGGAAAAGAGCGCTTCCATGTAAATCACATCGACCATCAGAGTGAAATTGGTATTGTACGTGGACTTGCATGGACTAGCGTGGGTGGTGATACCCTTCAGATCGAAGTTAATGTGATGCCTGGAAAAGGTGAGCTTAAACTGACCGGGCAGCTTGGCGATGTGATGAAAGAATCTGCCCAGGCGGGTATCAGTTATATCCGTTCTATAGGCGAACAATATAATATTCCGGAAGATTTTTTCTCAAAGCATGATATTCACATTCATATTCCGGAGGGAGCGGTGCCAAAAGATGGTCCGTCTGCAGGTATTACCATGGCAACGGCAACGCTGTCTGCTATTATAAAGGAACCGATACGCGCGGATCTGGCGATGACCGGAGAAATTACGCTGCGCGGTCGCGTACTGCCGGTCGGTGGTCTAAAGGAAAAACTGTTAGCAGCAATTGCGGTCGGAATCCGTATGGTATGTGTTCCGGCGCAGAACAAGGCAGATGTGGAAGAACTTTCATGGGAAATCAAAAACGAACTGAAGATTTTTTATGTGAAAAAAATGGAAGATGTGCTGATGATAGCAATAGGTGGAGAAGACGATGATTATTAAAAATGTTTCACTGGAAACGGTATGTGGTTATACCAGTAAATTACCGAAAAACACGAAACCGGAAATTGCCTTTGCAGGAAAATCAAACGTGGGAAAATCATCCCTGATCAATGCGCTGATGAATCGCAAGGCACTGGCGCGAACTTCCGGTCAGCCGGGTAAAACACAGACGATCAATTTTTACAATGTCAATGATGAACTGTATCTGACAGATCTTCCGGGATATGGCTTTGCAAAAGTATCCCAGAAGGAAAAGGAAAAATGGGGCACCATGATCGAAAATTATCTGAACAGTTCCGAACAACTGCGGGCCGTATTTTTGCTGGTGGATATCCGTCATGAGCCTTCCGCAAATGACAAAATGATGTACGAGTGGATGGTATATCAGGGATTTCACCCGATTATCATTGCCACAAAGGCGGATAAAATCAAACGCAGCCAGCTGCAGAAGCAGTTAAAAGTGATCCGCGTGGGACTGAATACAGAAAAAGGAGCCATTCTGATTCCGTTTTCTGCTGAGACAAAGCAGGGAAGAGAGGAAATCTGGGATCTGGTGGATCAGATTTTAGCATCTTCAGGAGAGACAGATGAAGAATAAATATGTATTTACCGGTGTTCTACTAGCTGTAATCCTGTTTGTCGGAAGTGTGCTGACGACAATTTATGTCAGAACGGAGCAGAAGCAGGAACAGGCGAAGGGCGGCAATTTGCTGGTGGTAACCTCTTTTTATCCAATGTATGTTGCGACGGAGAACGTGATCGGTGACGTGGAAGGTGTTACACTGGAAAATTTGAGCGAGCCTCAGACCGGGTGCCTGCATGATTATCAGCTTACGGCAGCGGATATGAAACTGTTATCAAAAGCAGATGTGTTTATCGTAAACGGTGGCGGTATTGAATCCTTTTTATCCGATGTAGCAGAATCTTATCCGGATTTGAAAATTGTTCAGGCGTGTGATGGTATTGATCTGCTTGAATCTGCCGAGGGAACTGAGGAATCTGATTCCAATGACTCCAGTTCTGATACGGGTGCAGATTCAGATGAGCATTTGAATGAAAACGAAGATGCACATGTGGAAGACAATGCTCATAGCGAAGAAACAGACATACACACAGATTCAGATGAACATAGTGAAATTGCTGATACACATATAGAATCAAATGTTCATAATGAGGATTCTGATCATGCTGACCATGATCACTCCGAGCACTCTCATGGGGATGAGAATGCCCATGCTTGGATGAATTTAGATGACTATCAGATTCAGGTTCAGAACATTTGTAATGGACTTTCCGAAGCTGACAGCACTCATGCAGATCGATATGCTGCAAATGCACAGACTTATCAGGCAAAAGTGCAGGAACTGCAGCAGGAGACAGCAGAACTTGCATCACAGATAGCGGCGCAGCCGGTAGTGATTTTTCACGAGGCATACGAATATATCGTGCAGGAATACGGACTGCAGCTGGCAGGAGAGATGAATCTGGATGAAGAACGTCAGGTCAGTGCTGGTGAAGTAGCAGACATTTTGCATGCCATTGAGGACAATCATGTTTCTGTTGTGCTTGCGGAAGAACTGTATGGCACGGATATGGGAGAAATGGTGGCAAAACAAAGCGGCGTAAAGGTCGTTTATCTGGATACACTGACACGGGGGGATTATTCAGCAGACAGTTATCTGGAAGGCATGAAAAGCAATATTGAACAATTGAAAGAGGCATTCCAATGATGAAAAAAATTATGCAGCCCTGTGGCCTGCATTGTATTAAAATGCAGGATATTGGAGTAACGATTGGTGAACAGGTGATTTTGCAACATGTAAATCTTCACATCCACTGTGGAACACTGGCCGCTGTGATCGGAAAAAACGGCGCGGGTAAATCTACGCTGATCAAGGCAATCCTTGGAGATATTCCGCATAGTGGAACGATTGAATTCAAAGATCGTGAAAACGGTCATATGCAGAAAATGAAGATCGGCTATGTGCCACAGACGCTGAATATTGAAAAAAAGACACCGATCAGCGTGTATGATATGATTGCAAGTTACCAGAGCCGTTATCCGGTTTTCTGGAAAAAGAGCAAAAAAGTATATGCAAAAATAAAAGAACATCTGGCAATTTTTAAGGCAGAAGATCTGATTGATAAACAGATATGCAATCTGTCCGGTGGGGAATTGCAGCGTGTGCTGCTGTCCATGGCAGTTATGGATGAGCCGAACCTGCTCCTTTTGGATGAGCCGGTTTCCGGTATCGATCAGAATGGTATGGATCTGTTTTATCATACGATTTCTGAATTGAAAAAACATTATGATCTGGCAATCATTCTGATTTCTCATGATCTGGATTATGTGGCGCAGTATGCAGATCAGGTTATATTGATCGATGGAACTGTGAAAAAGCAGGGAAGCGTGCGTCAGGTATACGAGAGCATAGAATTTCAGCAGGTGTTTGGCAGATTTGATCTGGAAAACTATAAGCCAAGTCGTCAGGTGAAGGAACAGCAGGAAAAAGAAATTACCATGCCGAAACACAGTCATGGTTTATGGAAGGAGGAAGAGTAAGTGAGTGGAATTACCTCCTTGTTTCAGTATGATTTTATGGTCAGTGCGTTTATCGCAGTTTTGATTATCACGCCGCTGTTTGGTATTCTGGGAACAATGATCGTCAATAACAAGATGGCATTTTTCTCTGATGCGTTGGGACATTCTGCCCTGACAGGAATTGCGGTAGGCGTGGTATTTGGTATCCCGGATACGAATCTGTCCATGGTGATTTTCGGTATCGCTTTTGCATTGTTGTTAAACTGGATCAAAAGCAAGAGCACGGCATCCACGGATACGATCATTTCCGTGTTTTCTTCCTGTTGTATCGCCATTGGTCTGGCAATATTGTCCCGTGGTGGGAATTTCAGCAAATATTCCAGTTTGCTGGTGGGCGATATTTTGAGTATTACGCGCAGAGAAATCATATATTTGTTCCTGATTTTTCTGGCTACCATTGTATTCTGGATCGTATGCTATAACCGTTTACAGGCCATCAGCCTGCATCGGACACTGGCAAAAAGTAAACATATTCGGATTCGGTTGATTGAGAACCTGTTTTCGGTATTTATTGCACTGATGGTTATGTTGTCCATTAAATGGGTTGGTATTCTGATCATCAATGCGCTGTTGATTCTGCCGGCGGCATCCAGCCGGAATATTTCGGAAAACCTGAGAGAGTATCATTTCTTTTCGATTTTGTTCTCGATGTTTTCTGGAATCGTAGGATTGTTTATTTCTTATTATACAAACGTGGCTACAGGTCCGATGATCGTGATCATTGCGTCGGTGATTTTCTTCGCAACTTACTTTTACGGTAGAAACCGGTAATCGTTTGTGTGGATGAAAAATTTTTAGAGATTTAGGTTGTGAAAACGCCAGTCAGCAATCTTACCTTTGCGGCTAACAATCGCCCGCCAAGGAAAGATTGCCTGACTGGCGTTTGTGAAAGAAGTCTCCAATTTCGTTTTAAATAAAGTAAATTTCCAACACAAGCCCTGAAAACAAGAATTGCACAAATAATTGGCACAATTCACACAATAACGGTAAAAACTGGAAGATGACCTACTTTGGTAAATCCGCGCGAAATGTGTTGACTTCTGAGGGCAGTGGTGCTATTATAAGCAAGCTGTCGCTGATGCGGCGGTGCAGACAGAAGAAAAG
>ERZ1673739.169-NODE-169-length-101577-cov-116.899007_pt1 | contig 101577 bp, 91 predicted proteins | sample MGYA00580210_ERZ1673739 | MGnify/ENA primary metagenome ERZ1673739 (study PRJEB41218, sample SAMN15661749) | gut metagenome | host: Homo sapiens | place: Canada: London | collected 2015-08-20/2019-03-30 | study: EMG produced TPA metagenomics assembly of... | reverse complement strand
TATATGGAATAAGATAATTCCTGCATGGATAATATATTTGTCTCCTATATTAATATTCTTTATATGCATATTGATGTGTAAAATATTATTTCATCTAAAAATGATTTGATGTTTAAGAGATTAAATATAAAAATCCGCTAACATGGTAAAACCAACAGCAGAACACTGTTGCTCACCAACTTATTACTGACAAAAATAAATCAAGATTTAGAAACAACAGCTTATGAAAAAGATTATTGATTACCTGTTTTACAGGTATTATATGGTTTGCTTAAAAAATAAGGAGTTCCCTCGTTTTGGAGCCACCTGTATATTGGCAGAAATTATTATGATGGCTTATTTATTTGCCGTACTGATACTGTCGTTTCTCTTAACGAGAGATTTCTTTTTACCCAATACATCCGGTAGAGCAAGAATTATAATAGGAATAATAGGCTCGTTTCTTCCTTGGATTGTCATATATCTACATTACAACAAAAAAAGAATAAACGCTTTATTGGAAAAATATCAAAACAATAGATACAATACCAAATATTCAGACAAGGCGGTGTTAAGCCTCAGTTATATAGTACCAACAGTAGGGCTGATTCTGATGCTGTTACTTTATCAGTTCAGATAACAGCGGATTACTGGGCAAATTAAATATCCGATATTCAGTCTTGCCCATAAGACAATATGATATATGTATTCCGAATAGAAACCGTGCATTGATTTTTGTCAGGATTTGGAACAATAGTCCAGGGACTCCACGCTACTTTTGCCGGAAAACCATTATAAACCATTAAAACAGAGAAAGATGAAGCTGAGAATTACAGAAGCGGTGCTTGCGGAGGCATACAGGGCAAAAGTGTGCAGGGAACGGATGGAAGAACTGGCGGTGAGCATACGGAAGTCGGTGAAGGAACGGCACTCGCTGCCGAAGATGAGAATACGGCTGGCGGAGTACGGCAATGACACGGAACTGATGCTGACGGCAGTGAGCGCACTGCGGAAGGATAAGGAAGCACCGTCGGCAAGGGACAGGGATTTCAGGGCATGGATGCTCATGCTGTGCCGCTCACGCGAGTATGAAGTGATCTGCTACATGTGCAATGAACTGACGGATGCATGGGAACGGAAATACCGGACACGGGAAATGCTGGTGCTATGCGACGTGCTGCATACACTGAAAGGCCATGCACGTACGAACGAGATGACAAACAGGGTATGCGACTATTTCTTCAGGGAAAGACGCAACAAGCTGTATGGCAAGACTTTCCGCATAGAGGAAAAGGATATGGCATACGCCGAGAGCAGGCTGCCGGAACTGGACAAGGCGGTATTCCGCATGACAGTGAACCACTACAGCCACCGCACATTTGTGGCGGAAGAACTTGCCGGACTGTGCGGCATGGGCTATTCGCTGATGCGGCGCAAGTTCAAAACATACTACGGTATGGGGCCATCGGAGTGGCTGCGCCGGGAGCGGATAAGGCGCATAGAGGAGGATATGGAATACCGGGTGGAACTGCCGCTGAAGGAAGTAGCCGAGCGCAATGCCTTCGGCTCGGCAAGCAATTTTGCGGACTTCTGCCAGAAGCAGACCGGAATGAGTCCGTGCGAACTGAAAGCCATAGGATATGAGAAATGGGAGAAGCGCAGGATGGATTTCTGGAACCAATAAAAAACGCGCACTGATTTTTGTCAGGATCTGGAACATCCCTTCGGGAAGGTTCCACTAACTTACCGCCTAAAAAACAATCCGAAAATACATGAACAACAATACATTTTCAAGATGGAAGGAATCCCTCCACCTGAAAATCCTGTCGGGCTATCTCATACTGGGACTGCTCGTACTGGGCATCATCACGGCCGTATGGTACGAAAAGCAGGTATTCGAGCAGGCGGAGGCAGAGGAACGCAGCCTGCTCATGCAGCGTGCTGCCGCCAGCGAAGCATACCGGGGACTGATCACACTGTTTCTGGACAATGACCGCGCAATGCTGTGGGACGACTCGGACATGGATACATACGACCGGCGGGAATCGCACACGATGGAGGTGATAGACCGGCTGAAAGGCTACTACGGAGAGCCGGCGCAGACGGCAAGGATAGACACGGTAGTAAGGCTGCTGCACGAGAAACGCAGGCTGATCGAGCGGATGGTGGATATGCCGACCACGGCGTACCGCATGGACAGCCTGCTGGAACGCCACCTGCCCGGACTGGAGCAGACGGCATCGGTACGGACAACGACAGTGACGGAACGCACCGAACCGGAAGAGGAAAAGAAACGGGGCGGACTGTTCGGCCTGTTCCGCAAGAAAAAGAAAGAAGAACCGGCACGCACGACCACACGGGTGAGCACGACACCCAACACCCGGCACATTGAGGAGATGCGGCGGTTTGAGGAAGAGATGCGTACGGCACTGGCAGAGCAGGAACAGGCATTCTCCCATCTGTCGGACTCACTGAAAATACGCAACAGCATACTGAACCGGAACCTTTCGAGGCTGATACGGGAAATCGGACAGGACGAGACGGAACGCATGGAAGAAAGGCACATGCGGGTGGCGGAACTGAGAGAGACGGCATTCGTACTGATATGCGGCATATCGGCGGCAGGTGTCCTGTGTGTGGTGCTGCTGTATGCAGTAGTCCATAGGGACATCCGCCGCCGCACCAGAGACAGAAAACAGCGGGAGGAACTGATAGAGAGCCTGCGCAGGTCGGTCCGGGAGAATGAAGAGCTGATAAAAAGCAGACAGAACATCATGCAGACGGTGACGCACGACCTGCGCTCACCGCTGACCGCCATACGCGGCAATGCGGAACTGATACTGAAGGACGGGAACCGGGAGGCAACGGCGCTACACGCGGAGCATATACGGCAGTCGGCGGAGCGTATGGGGGCACTGATGGAGAACCTGCTGGACTACTACCGCATAGACAACGGAAAGGAGACCGTCAGGGTGAAGCCGTTCAGACTGGCGGGAGTGGCGGAAACGCTGGAAACGGAGTTTGCCGCACGGATGGAAGAGAAACGGCTGGAGTTCAGAGTGAACAACGCCGCTGACGAGGTGGTCATGGGCGACAGGAACCTGATACTGCGTATCGGCAGCAACCTGCTTTCGAACGCACTGAAGTTTACGGAACGCGGGAGCGTGACACTGACCGCCCTGTATGCCGGAGGGAAATTCACGCTTGCGGTGGAAGATACCGGAGGAGGAATAGACAAGGACAAACGGGAACAGATATTCAAGCCGTTCGAGCGGCTGAGCAATGCCGCCACGCAGGACGGATTCGGGCTGGGACTGTCGATAGTGAAAAGCCTTGCGGAACTGATGGAGGGTAGCATATCGGTGGAGAACATACGGAACACGGGCAGCCGCTTCAGCGTGGTGCTGCCGCTGCCCCAGGCGGAGAAAGCCGGAGAGACAGACCGCAAGGCAGCAGCGAGGCGGACAAGACTGGGCGGATGTTCGGTGTTGTCGCTGGACAACGACAGCATCATACTGGGGATGATACACGACATATTCGTGCAGAACGGAGTGCACTGCGACACCTGCACGAGCACGGGGGAAATGGCGGAGAAGCTGCGCGAGGGACACTATGACCTGCTGACCACGGACCTGAAGATGCAGGACGCAAGCGGCTACGAGGTGCTGGAACTGCTCCGCACGTCGGACATAGGCAACTCACGCACCATCCCCGTGATGGTGGTGACCGGCTCGAAAAGCATCACGAAAGAGGAGCTGGCAGGTGCGGGCTTCGGCTCGGTGCTGTACAAGCCGTTCTCCATCGACGAACTGCTGGCAGCCGCGGAAGAATGCATCGGCGAGGACAGTACCCCACGCATAGACCTCGGTCCGCTGTTCGCATACGGCGACAAGCGGCAGAGGCTGGAATGTCTGGTCAGGGAGACGGAGAAGGAAATGGCCGCCATACGGGAGGAAGCGGAAAGGTGTGACAGGGACAGGCTGGACTACTGGATACACCATATCCGCAGCTCGTGGATGCTGATACATGCCGAAGGTCCGCTGCAGGAGCTGTATGACGTGCTCCACGGAAACGGGACGGCAGAAGAAATCAGGGAGTATGCCGGAAAGGTAACCGGTCAGGGCGAAACGATTATCCGGCTCGCCCGAAAGGAAATGGAGAAAACGGTATGGGAAGAATAATAGTGATAGAGGACAACCCGGTATTTCGCGACCATGTCTGCGGAATGCTGGAGAAGGCAGGCTACAAGACCCGCACGGCATACGACTGTGCCGGGGCACGGAGGCTGCTGGAGGAACTGGACGATGGGGACATCATCGTGTCGGACCTGCGTCTGCCCGACGGGGAATGTACGGAAGTGCTGGAGCGGATGCGGGAAGCGGGTATCAGAAACCCGTTTGTCATCATGACCGACTATGCGCAGGTCGCGTCGGCTGTCAGCTCCATGAGGCTGGGAGCCGAGGACTATATCCCCAAGAACCTGCTGCAGGAAAAGCTGCTTCCGAGGATAAGGGAGCTGGTACGCAAATCGGAAAGAAGGCATACCATGCCCATACTGGAGCGCAGAAGTGCCGCATTCCGGACCATCGACCGGCGTATCTCACTGGTAGCCCCGACGGACATAGGTGTGCTGATACTTGGAGAGAACGGCACGGGCAAGGAACACGTAGCAGAAAAGATACATGCGCAGAGTACCCGGCAGAAAGGGCCGTTTGTCGCGATAGACTGCGGTATGCTGACACGGGAGCTGGCGGCATCCGAGCTGTTCGGATACGAGAAAGGCGCGTTTACGGGAGCCATAACCGGAAAGAAGGGCTGCATGGCAGAGGCTGACGGCGGCACGCTGTTTCTGGACGAGGTGGGCAACCTGCCCGCTGAGGTACAGCAGAAACTGCTGCGTGCGCTGCAGACCAAATGCTACCGTCCGACGGGCTGCACCCGCGAGCGGAAAGCGGATGTGCGCATTGTGGCGGCGACCAACGAGAATCTGGAGAAGGCAGTGGAGGAAGGACGTTTCCGGCGGGACCTGTATCACCGCCTGAAGGAGTTTGTCATCAAGATACCGCCGCTGCGGGAGTGCCGGGAGGACATCCTGCCGCTGGCGGAGTTTTTCCGGGAGCTTGCCAACGAGGAACTGGGACGGCATACGGAAGGATTCGACAAGGAGGCGGAAAAGGAACTCATGAGGCGGATGTGGGCAGGAAATGTGAGGGAGCTGAAACAGACGGTGCGTTCCGCCGTCCTGCTGACGGAAGGAAGGCTGATAGGAGCCGACAGGCTGGAAGCGGAAAGTACGGTACAGGCAGGCAGCTCCCTGCTGCTGAAAGACGGGAATGAGGAAAGGGAACGCATCGTGCGGGCACTGGCACAGGCGGACGGGAACCGCGAAATGACTGCCGGACTGCTGGGTATCAGCCGCACGACCCTGTACAACAAGATGAAAGAATACGGTATCATGCAGAAAAAGAGCGAAAAATGAGAAAATCTCGACTGAAAATCCTATCTTTGCATGAACATAGGAGAAATACGGTACGGAGAAACACGGTTTCCCGTACCGATTAAGATATAGTATAGAATAAGACCGCAAGGCGTTTCAAGTGTAAATCTGGTAAATTGAAACTGAAAGAGACAAATTGCGTGATGCTTATGCTATGCCTGGGCATAGCGTGCATTCACATACTCTCTGTAAAGGCTTTACCAGAGCCGTCGCTTGAAAGTAGTGTGAATTGCACGCTACTTTTTTTATATACGGTTTCCGGTCGCAACAGAATGACCGCTATGGCAAAAGTCCGATTACTCGCCGTCCTGACGATGGACGGCTGTCCGGCAGAAACAACCGGTCTGTCCGGGCGATGGCTTGGTTCCGACCAGTACGGGATAGGTGCGCTGAAAGAGGCTGCCACCTGCGTCCTGACAGAAGACACGTCGCTTACACTCCTCTCCAACCGGATGGAAAACACCGGCGATTCCCTGAACTATCTGATAGAAGCAACCGAAAAGACGGCAGGTATCATCAACGGCATGATACGGATGCGGCTTGTGGATGAAATCATCCTCTACATGGTTCCCGTCATTGCGGGAAACGGCAGCAGGCTGTTCCAGTCGTCGCTGCCCGAAAGCGAATGGACATGCACGGGAAGCAGACAATGGAAGGATGGTATGGTAAGGATAGCCTACGGACGGAAAATACCCCGCCAACGGGTGGTGACGTTCGGAAAATGAACGCCCGGTACGTTCAAAAAGTGAACGTACGTTCAGATTCTGAACAAAAAATGAGGCGTCGGGAGAAGCTCCAAAAAATATTTTCAGCAAATATTTCGCTGAATATCAGTGTGATATATCCATGCTTAAAGAAAAACACTCCCGCAGGACCGCTATTTGTCCCATAGTTTTATGTGCGCACACTTCAAACCAAGTGTAATAACATAAAACTGAAAGAAAATGGAACACCTCATATTGACAGAAACCGAATTTTTCGGTCTTATAGACGGGAACGATGAAACAGTTAATCTGAATGCCGCATACAACCGTTTTGTCAGGGCGGTTGTGGAACTGATGCATGACGGCGATACGGACGGGGCGAAGATTGCGCTGGCGTATGCCGAAAACGAACTGCAATACCACCACACGCAGTACATTGCGGGTGTGAGAAGCCATACCGCCCTGTTTGTCCGTAAAGCCCTGTCTTTCATACGTAAGATGCAGAAACATATCCCTTCCAACCGCCCGCAGGTGTCGCCACTATCCACAACCATCCACTCCGAATGTGAAAAGAGAAATAAAGACACAGGCAATATTCCTGCCATGCGTTGGACGGGCAGTATGGCTGAGTTGGTGGAGCTGATTTACGGGCTGGATGCCATGAAGCTGGTAAACGAGGGTGAAACGGGTATCAAGGAATTGCTGGACGGTTTCTGCAAGGTGTTCGGCATGGAAATAAAGGAGAGCCAGTGTTACAATACCTATGCGGACATCAAGCGACGGAAGAACGACAGCCGCACCTATTTCTTCGACAAGGCTGCGGAGAAGCTGAACCGGCGGATGCAGGAGGACGAGGAACGGGAGCGGATGCGGAAAAGATAACGAGAAAATGAGGCATGGGCGTCATAGTCTGCGAAAAATTGCTTACCTTTGCAGAAACAATTATAATACAATAGATTATGGCATTAGAAATTAAACCTATTCCGGTACTTCGCGGCAAGGCGGCGGAGCGTTTCGTGGAAGAAGCGGACAGGAACGCCAGAGAAAGGCGCGGTTCCATAGACTTCACGAAGCAGGTGGAAAAGATGCGTGCTATCCTGAAACGCTCCAGACTGTACAATATAGATAAGGAGGGATAGGACGGTATGCTGGAGTATTGTGAGTTCCGTGAGCTGAATGAAGACGTGCTGCGCGAATGCGGCGGCTTCTTGTGCAAGGACAGGGATATAACCGAGTTCTTCACGAGAGAGTATGCGGATTATGCCTACCAGCTTTTGGGAAAGTCCTACTGCTTCGTGGAGCAGGACAAGCACCGCATCGTCGGAGCTTTCACCGTAGCCAATTCGAGTATCCGTGCAGACCTGCTTCCGAGCAGCCGGCGCAACAGGCTCAACCGTAACATCCCCAACGAGAAACGCCGTCCCCAATATCCTGCGGTGCTGGTGGGGCAGCTTGCCGTTAGTGACGGCTATATGGGACAGCATATCGGCGATGAGATACTGGATGCCATCAAGTCATGGTTCATCGAACCATTAAACAAAACCGGATGCCGCTATATAGTGGTGGATGCCCTGAACAATCCGAAGATATTTGATTTTTATCAGCGGAACGGCTTCAAGTTCCTGTTTTCCACAGAGGAAGAGGAATGGACTTTCCTGCACGGCAGGAGAACGGCAGAAGAACAATCAGCCATGCAGCCCATGCACACCCGGCTGATGTACTTTGACCTGATACTGCTGCGTACCCGATAAGAAGAAACTGTAAAACAGTACAAGAACGTATCTCCCATGCAATTTGCGGTCTATTTTGCATGGGAGTTTCTATATCGTGAAAATGGCAAAGAAAAAGAAAAGACATAACGGACACTATTGTAAAATATGCGGCTGCCGCAAGTCCAACGAGAGCTTTACGGGCAAAGGACACGCACGGCATATCTGTAAGGAATGCCAGTCGCTTCCGAAAGACGAGCAGGCGGACATGATGCGCTGTAACGAAGTGGAGCGTGCCGCATTCCGTTTCCCTATGAGGTGGCAGGATTGGGAACTGCTGGAAAAATATGCCAAGAAATACAAGGACAGGGAGTCCGGACAGTTCGCACAGGAAATGCTTGACATGAAACGCGGCAATTATGCACCGGAAGCGGATGATGAAGAAGCGGATGAATTGTCTGGCAAAATCTACGAAATCGAAGAAACTCCCTTTTCGGATTTGGATGAAGACAACCGTATTGCCGTTGAAGAACTGCTGGAGGACAATATCAACGAGTTCATGATACACAAGGACTATATCCCGGAAGGAAAGGACTTGCAGGATATAGCGGATTGGGTATTGAAAGAAACCAACGCTGCGTTTTATCTGAAAGTCGTCCCTAATGACGCATACCGTAAGCTCATAGACGATACCATCCGGAAGCTGGTCAGGGAATGGAAAGACGACGGTATGGAAATAAAGACCTATACCGAATCGCTTACGGTCATGGAAACCGAACGGCTTATAATCAGAAAAATCACCCGCAAGGACATGGGTGCATTACTCGCCCTTATGAGCAAGCCGGAAGTCATGTACGCATGGGAACACGGATTTGAAAAGAAGGAAGTGCACCAATGGCTGAACCGCCAGCTTACCCGTTACCGTAAGGACGGATACGGGTATTTTGCCGTCATATTAAAGGAAAACAATAAGTTTATCGGACAGGCAGGCTTAATGAAAAGCGTGATTGACGGGAATAATACCGTGGAACTCGGCTACATGCTGGACAATGTGTATTGGCATCATGGTTATGCAACGGAAGCCGCCCGAAGATGCCTGCAACATGCTTTTGAGGAATTGGGATTACAGGAAGTCTGTTGCAGCATCCGTCCCGAAAACTCGCCTTCCCTCCGTGTGGCAGAAGCCATCGGAATGATACCCTGCGGCAGCCACACCATTGTATATAATGGAAAGGAAATGCCCCATCTGTTATATAAAGCAGAAAATATAATTGACAAAAAAGAAAATCCGTAACAGTCAGTGCTACGGATTTTCCTTTTTTCGCCTGCGACGCGTTACTTGTTCTGCAAAAGGTATTGCAGTTCCGGGTCGGACTGGATGCGCTGCAACTCGTCGGCGACAATCTGCCGCACTTCGGCACGGATGCGGTTGTAGTTCTCCTGAATCATCTCCTTCATGCGGTCGTTGCCGTCAGCATCGGTAAAGTCCGTGATGACGGGAATAGGCTTGTAAGCCTGTTCCTCACGCTTGACCTTCTCGGCATCCACCACAATCTCGCAATGGAAAATCTTCTGCTCGATGCGCTCGCTGAAGTTGTCGGCGACCGCCCCGACGAACATGCCCTGCGTGAGCGTGGAAATCTTGCTCGCCGGGATAAGGCTCTCCATCTGCGTGTTAATGGAGGTGGACTTGTCCTCGCGGTTAATGGTGATGCTCTGCCGCTTCTGCAAGATTTTACCGAAACGTTCGGACAGGGTCTTGGCGGTCTCGCCGACCACCTGCCCGGAGAAGACGTTGCCGACGGTGTTCATCACCACGGCGGCCTCCTTGTCGCCGTAGTCGCGCTTGAGCTGCGAGAAGTCCTGAAATCCCAGCAGGGTGGAAACCTTGTTGCTCCGGGCGGTGGCAATCAGGTTGTCCAGTCCCTTGAAGTAAATCGTGGGCAGCTCGTCGATGATAATGGAGGATTTGAGCCTGCCCTTCTTGTTCACGAGCTTTACGATGCGCGAGTTGTACAGCCCCAACGCCGCCCCGTAGATGTTCTGGCGGTCGGGATTGTTGCCCACGCAAAGGATTTTCGGCTCGTCGGGGTTGTTTATGTCGAGCGTGAACTCACTGTCGGACATGACCCAGTAGAGCTGCGGGGAAATCATGCGCGAGAGCGGAATCTTCGCCGAGGCTATCTGTCCGGCGAGCTGTTCCATCGCTCCGCCCTGCCATGCGTCCATGAACGGGGAAAGGTAGTTTTCCAGTTCGGGGTAGCTGGTCAGAATGGGAAACACGTCCTCGTAGCGGCGGTTGAGCAGCTCGATGGCATGGGGAAAGGTACAATACTTGCCGTCTTTGTAAATCCTTAAAAACCAAATCACTGCGGCGAACAGGATAATCGGCGACTCCACGAAGAAATCCCCTTGTTTCTGCACCCAAGTCTTGTTCAAATTGAGCATTATCGTGTAGGCACTCTCGTAGGCATCGGTGATGTCCTCCATGAAATCCGGGTGTATGGGATTACAGCGGTGCGAGCGGCGCGGGTCGTCGAAATTGATTACATAGAACTTCGGCTTGACCTTGTACCCGTCCGGATAATTCAACAGATGGTTGTAGGCAATGGTCGATAAGTCGCTGAATTTGAAGTCATAGATATAGAGCGCGAAACCTTTCTCAATCTGCTGCTTTATGAAGGAATTTACCACGGCATACGACTTGCCGCTGCCCGGCGTACCCAGCACGATGGAAGCACGGAACGGGTTTACCACGTTGATAAATCCGTCGTTCCACTTCTTCTTATAGTAAAAGCGGGTAGGCAGATTGACTGAATACTCGTTCTCCATGAGGCGGGTTTCCTGCATAAAACTCTCGTTCTCTACGTTGAACACGTCTTCCATAAGGTTGGTACGCAAGAGGCGGCTCATCCATGTGCCCGCCATGAGCAGGCAGACGTAGCCCGCCGCCATCGAAGCGGTGTAGAAACCGGCGACCGCCTCCACCGGAAGCGGCAGGGACAATATCCACCAGTTAAGAAAGAACAGCACAAACCCGGCGGCAAGCACCGCCCAAATCCTGCGCCAAGTGATTTTCTCCTCCTTGACACCTTTTGTGCCGAGGCACGAGAGCGCGAGCAGCAGAAGGGCAAAGAACTTTGTGTAGAGGATATGATGGAACAGCCCTGCGGTGCGATCGAAGTTCATCAGCACCCTGTCCACGACACCTATGCCGATGCCCCACAGCCTTACGGCTTCATAACAATACCAGTAGAGGTGGATGACCACCAGAATAATGCTCACGGCACGGAGAAAGTCCATGATTTTCGCCAGTGCCCTCAAATCGTCTTCCTGTTGTGACATAATCTGTTTCTGTTTTTAAGTTGTTGGTAAATAAATCATAACCCCAGCCCCTTGCGGCGTTTCTTCCGTCTGCGTTTGAGGTCACGCTCGAAAGCGGCTTCCTCCGCCTGTGCGCCCGAAGTGTCGCCGCCGAGCAAGCCCAAGCCGGAGGAATACCCCTCGTCGTATTCCACGGCAGGACGGGTGTCGGGCTGCTGCCCGTCCACGGTAATAGTGAACGGTATGGGCGGAGTGCCGGCATACGGCAGGGTGAAATGCTCCTGCAGGGCATTGGCGGAAAACTCCCTGCCCAGACGAGAACCGTTGAGCACACAGCCCGTGCGGTGGTCGATGAAGGTCGCCCCGTAGATGCGCCCTTCGTCGGTGTGGCGGAACACCACATCCACGCCCTTGTCCCGGAGAAGGGTGACGAACTCCTCGCGGCGGTATGTCCGGGCAAGCGCGGCGGCGACGGTACGGCGGGTCGTCTCCGCCAGACGCCTGTCGCGGATTTGTTCCTTGGAGTATTCAAACCTGCGCTGCACGGCTCCGTAACCGACGGACTTGCCGATGCGGGAAGCCTTGAAGGGAGTGCCGGTCCTGTTACCGGTATCATCAGTGGCGGAATAGACCATCCCGTGATACTCGCGCCCGTCCACCATGCCACGGGCTTCCTCCACGGTGACGTTGTAGAGCGAGAGCAGAGCGCGGTATTCGCCCATTGTCTGGAACTTGTAGCCTGCCATGACCGCCTTGGCTACATTCGATACCTGCCGCTTGACATCGCCCTGCGATACGTCCACCCTGCGGAGCGGGTTGTCGGTACGGAGCTGGCGGCGGTCAGCCGGGTGCAGCCCGTACTTCTTTTCCAGCTCGGAGGTGATGCGCTTGCTGCGGCGGTGGATGAAGTCACGGTTAAGCCGCCTGCCCCGTTCGTCCACATTGACGGAAACGATGTGCAGGTGGTGGCGGCTGATGTCCTCGTGCTTGAAGACAAGGTAAGGCTGGTCGCCGTAGCCCAGCCTGTCGAGATACTCGCGTGCGAGCTGTTCCAGTTCCGTGTCGGTCAGACGGTCGTCGGGGTGCGGATTGAGGGAAATATGGATGACCTTATTACGCGTGCGCACCTGCTCCGGCATGAACCGCTTGAAGTCCTGTTCGGCACGTGCCACGTCCACCCGTCCGCTGCCGTCGTCGAAAATCCGGTTTACGGCAAGGAGCCTGCCTTCGCCCTCATTCACTTTCAGGCCGTTGTAGGCGAGTGCGCCGTACAACGATGTTCCCATGCTTATCTTCGCGACCATCTTTCCTCAAACTCTTTTGAAAGTTCCATGACCTGCCGCGTCAGAGCGGCCAGTTCCTTCGTGCATTGCTCCAGCTTGTAGAGCAATGCCATCGCCTTCTTTTCCGAGAAATGGCAGCGAAGCTCCCTGACCACCTGGTTGTAGTTGTTGCCGACCATGCGGTACTGCGCATGGAAAGCGGAGAGCTTCGTGCAATAGTCCAGCAGCGTCCTGTCCGTGACCAGTACCCGGAAGGGCTGTCCGAAGAAGTGTGCTTTCAGGAACACTGCCCTCGCGTACACGCCGGATTTCTCATACATGGCAAGAAACTTCTGCCATTCCTCATTGTCGAAGCGCACCATCACACAGTGCGACTTGCGGCTCTCTTTCGGATGCCGCCCCCATTTAAGGGACGCTTCATCCCCGTTCTTTTTCTTGTTCATCTTTATTATGGATTTAGTGGTTCGTTTCACGGCACAAGCGCAGCTTCCGGCACGCATACCGCAGGTAGGAAACAGGCTTCCCGACTTCGGAGGGGAAGCCCTCCCCCGCAAGGGGCAAGGTCGTTTCCGGGAGTAACCGGAAACCCTTTGAGTTACTCAAAGGACACCTTGCTGTGTCTTTAAGGACACAAGAATCCGTACACGACGGATTGGGGATAAACCTGCTATAACAACCCATAAAGGTATCGGTCGCCCGATACCCTTCGGCTGCCCAAAAGAAGGACGGAGCCGGGGGTACGATGTGCGCATCGGGAGCGTTGCCCTGCCGCTTGGGGGCAAAGGTACGGGGTAAAAACACACCGGGAAGTGGTTGAAAAACGCCACAAGCTACCGGAACGAAGCCAAATGCTGCCACGCAAGGGGGAAACGATACAGACCGGCGGATTTGTATATTCCTTTGCGGACAGAAACGATGAAGCAACAAGGCAAATAAATGGACATGGACGGAAACAGACATTTGAAAAGGCAGGTCCGCACGGACGGACAGACACACAGCTCCGCTGGCGTACTGACATACATACGTACTGATGCACTGACGTACATACGTGCTGACGTACTGACGTATTGGCGTATGACAACACACCAGCGGAGACTCAAACCAAGACCTCCGTAGAAATGCGTGTATGCAAGAAAGTGCGCATACGCATATATACAGAGGCAGAGAAATGAACAGGCGGGGAAGCATACCGCCACAGTCATAAACCCACAACGATTAAAACATACAGAAAAATGAACAAGGAAACATTCGTTGCATTCGCAACACAGAAAGGCGGTGTCGGCAAATCGACCGTCACCGCGCTCGTAGCCAACTACATCCACAACGTGATGGGGATAGATGTCGCCGTGATAGACTGCGACGAGCCGCAGCACAGCATCGCCGGGCTGCGCGACAAGGAAACGGCACTTATCGAAAAGAACGACAGCCTGAAAGCCGTTGCCTGTGAACATTTCCGCAAGTCGGGGCGCAAGGGATTTCCCATCGTCCGAAGCAACGCCGTGCAAGCGCTGGACGATGCGGACAGCCTGCTGTCAGAGAAAGGATACCAGCCGGAAATCGTGTTCTTCGACCTGCCGGGCACGCTGAAAAGCGACGGGGTGATAAAGACGCTCTCGCAGATGGACTACATCTTCACGCCCGTCAGTGCCGACCGCTTCGTGGTGGAAAGCGCATTGCAGTTCGTGATGATGTTCAACGACAACCTCGTCACCACCGGGCTTGCCAAGACGAAAGGCATATCCCTGTTCTGGACAATGGTGGACGGACGAGAAAAGACCGGGCTGTACGACCTGTACGGGAAGCTGTTCGCCGAAAACGACTTCCATGTCCTTGACACGAGGCTGCCCGACAGCAAGCGTTTCCGCCGCGAGCCGTCGGACGACCGCAAGTCGGTGTTCCGCTCGACCATCCTGCCGCCGGACGCCTCCATGCTGAAGGGAAGCCGTATCCGCGAGCTGTCGGAAGAGATATGTTCCATCATCAACGGATAAACCTCATGGCAAGCCGAAAATTGAATACGGAGGGCATAGACGAAAGCCTGCTGCTTGCCTCCATAGGAAAATCCCGTCAGATGGGCGGACCTCCGGCAAGGGAAGGAACGGACGAACCCGATGCCGGCAACGTACCGGAAGATGCGGTACAGCCCACGGAAGCTAAAGCACGGAGCGAACCCGCGAAAAGAAAGAAGCCTGACTACGGCTCGACCTTCCTCAAACGGAACGAGGTGAAACTCCGGCACTGCGTGTACATCAGCAAGGAGGCACACAGCATCGTTTCCAAGATAGTGAACACCATCGCCGACAAGGAAATAACCGTGGGCGGCTACATCGACACGGTGCTGATGCGCCACTTTGAGGAGAACAAGGACGAAATCAACGACCTGTACCGCCGCAACAGGGACAATCTGATTTGAGGAAAACATTGTATCACATAAAAAAGTAAAGACGAAATGAAACTGAACATCCAAATTTTCAAAAGAAAGCAGAGAGAGGAAGCCTATAAGGGCAAGTGCCTGAACGGATGCAAGCCGGAAGGCACCGCACGGAAGGCGGTGTACATCAGCCGGGAGAAGTACAAGGCGGTCAGGCGCATAGCGGGCATGGCGGGAGAAAACGGGATGACCATATCCGGCTATACAGACCGCATCGTCACCGAACACCTTGAACACCACGGTACGGAGCCGGAGAGCCTGCACAGGAAGAAAAGCCACGATGTTGTCGGACAGATAGCGGTAAGCCTATGGTGACGCTGCTGCTAATCCTGATGATGGCGTGCAACCTGTGGGTACTGCTCTACCTGACATGGGAACGCAAGGAGTCACGAAAAGCTGACGGCAAGGACGGCATTGAACCGGCACGGGAACCGTTGCCCGATGTCATTGGAAAAAGCAGGTTCAGAATGCCGGAAATGAAGCCACAGGCTGCCACTCCGACGCCAAATGCTGCCACGGAAATGCAAAGCGAGGCGGTGGACGAAAAGGACGTTACCTTTGACGACGAAATGGAAACCGCCGGCAGCCACGCTGCGGAAACGAAGCCGTCGCGCCAAGTGCCCGACGAGGATCTGGACGAGGTTTTCAGGGACAACCGCGTCCACGACACGGACGGGGAACTTGAGGAAGAGCCGCCACAGGCAGGCGGAAGCACCTTTGACGAAATCGACCGTGCGGCAAGGGCGGTGAAGAACCCGAAGGCAGGGAAAGCCGACATCCTGCAAGCGGGCAAGGTATTCCACGAGCTGGAAGGGACAGAGTTCTACGACATGTTCCGGCGCAACAATGCCCGGTACGAGGCAAGGGTGTCGGAAATGGTGGAAACCTATCTCACAAGTATCCAGCCCGCAGAGAAGAAAACAAGAATGAAAGCGGCTGTACGGAAGGAATACGAGAACTTCAACATCCGCGACTATGTATAACAATGTAAAAGATGTAACTAAGATGCGAAAAAAGAAAACCGACTACGGCTAAATCATCGTCTTGCCACCGAATCCACTAAATCCAGAAGCCGGCTTTATCCGAAGCCGCAAGAATTAAAAAGTATCAATCGCCGAAGGGAATATCCGACCCCAAGGCACAAAAAACGAAAAAAGATTATGACAATGACATCGAAAAAGAAACAGTTCATCCTCGCAGCCCTTCTGCTGGCTGCCAACATTTCCGCCTTCGCTCAGGGTAACGGCATGGCGGGCATCACTGAAGCCACCAGCATGGTGACATCGTATTTTGACCCGGCGACAAAGCTCATCTACGCCATCGGCGCAGTGGTGGGTCTTATCGGGGGCATCAAGGTCTATGGCAAGTTCTCGTCCGGCGACCCGGACACGAGCAAGACCGCCGCAAGCTGGTTCGGTGCGTGTATCTTCCTGATAGTGAGTGCGACCATTTTACGCTCGTTCTTTCTCTAAACAGGCGTTTTCCATATATAATAAGATAAAAGGACAATGGCTGAATACCCGGTAAACAAGGGCATCGGTCGTCCGGTGGAGTTCAAGGGGCTGAAGGCGCAGTACCTGTTCGTGTTTGCGGGCGGGCTGCTTGCCGCCTTCCTCCTGTTTGTCATCCTGTACATGGCGGGCGTGAGCCAGTGGGTCTGCATCGGCCTGGGAGTCACGGCGGCTTCCGCCGTGGTATGGCTCACGTTCCGGCTGAACGCAATGTATGGGGAACACGGGCTGATGAAGTTGGGCGCGGCACGGATGCGCCCACGCTACCTGCTCCACCGCAGACGGGTATGCCGTATGCTAAGACGGAAAAAGAAAGGAGGAAAAGCATGAGAAACGTAATGAAAGCCACCACGCTGGAGAGCCGCTTCCCGCTGCTGGCGGTGGAACACGGGTGCATCATCTCGAAGGATGCAGACATCACCGCAGCCTTCGAGGTGGAGCTGCCGGAGGTCTATACCGTAACGGCGGAAGAATACGAGAGTATCCATGCCACGTGGTGCAAGGCAATCAAGGTACTGCCCGACTATTCGGTACTGCACAAGCAGGACTGGTATGTAAAGGAACTGTACCGCCCCGACTGGGAGAAGGAAGGTACGGGCTTTCTGGCACGGAGCAACGGAATGCACTTCAACGAGCGTCCGTATCTGAACCACAAATGCTACCTGTTCCTGACCAAGACGACAAAAGAGCGCATGAGGCGGCAGAGTAACTGGAACACGCTGTGCCGTGGGCATATCGTCCCGAAAGAGATACGGGACAGGGAAACGGCGGTGAAGTTCATGGAGGCGGTGGAACAGTTCGCCCGCATCCTGAACGATTCGGGGCACGTCAAGTTGCGCCGCCTGACGGACGACGAGCTTGCCGGCACGGAGAAGGAAACGGGTATCATAGGCAGATACCTGGCACTGACAACGGAGGATACGGCGTGTCTGGAAGACATCGCCATGAGCGCGGAGGAGATGCGCATCGGCGACAAACGCCTGTGCCTGCACACGCTGTCGGACACGGAAGACCTGCCGGCTGCGGTAGCCACGGACAGCCGTTACGAACGGCTCTCGACCGACCGCTCGGACTGCCGCCTGTCGTTTGCCGCCCCGCTGGGACTGCTGCTGCCCTGCAACCATATCTACAACCAGTACGTGTTTGTCGGCAACAGCGACGAGGAGCTGCGCCGCTTCGAGAAGTCGGCAAGGAACATGCAGTCGCTCTCGCGCTACAGCCGCCAGAACGCCATCAACTGCGAGTGGATAGAGGAATATCTGAACGAAGCCCACTCACAGGGGCTGAAGTCCGTCCGCGCCCACTTCAACGTGATGGCGTGGAGCGACGACACGGAGGAGCTGAAACGGATAAGGAACGACGTGGGGAGCCAGCTGGCCTCGATGGGATGCGTGCCCCGCCACAACACGACGGACTGTCCGACGCTGTTCTGGGCGGGCATACCGGGCAATGCGGCGGACTTCCCGGCAGAGGAATCGTTCCACACGTTTGTCGAGCAGGCAGTATGCCTGTTCGCCGGAGAGACCAACTACCGGGACTCGCCCTCGGCTTTCGGCATCCGCATGGCAGACCGTATCAGCGGCAAGCCGCTGCATATCGACATATCCGACCTGCCGATGAAGCGCGGCATCACGACCAACCGAAACAAGTTCGTGCTGGGACCGAGCGGAAGCGGCAAGTCGTTCTTCATGAACCACTTGGTCAGGCAGTATTACGAGCAGGGCACGCACGTGGTACTGGTGGACACGGGAAACTCCTATCAGGGACTGTGCGAGATGATACACCGCCGCACGCACGGACAGGACGGTATCTACTTCACCTATACGGAGGAGAAGCCCATCTCGTTCAACCCGTTCTACACGGACGACGGGGTGTTCGACGTGGAGAAAAAGGACAGCATCAAGACGCTGCTGCTGACATTGTGGAAAAGCGAGAACGAACCAACCACGAAAACGGAATCGGCGGAGCTGGGAAGCGCGGTGAACGCCTACCTGCTGAAACTCCAACAGGACAGGAGCATCGTGCCTTCGTTCGACTCGTTCTACGAATACATGCGGGACGTGTACCGCAAGGAAATGGAGGAACGCTACATCAAGGTGGAGAAGTCGGACTTCAACATCGACAATTTCCTGACCATCCTGAGGCAGTACTACCGGGGCGGACGCTACGACTTCCTGCTCAACTCGACGGAGAACATCGACCTGCTGCACAAGCGGTTCGTGGTCTTCGAGATTGATGCGGTGAAGGATAATGCCGAGCTTTTCCCGGTAGTGACGATTATCATCATGGAAGCGTTCATAAACAAGATGCGGAGGTTGAAAGGCGTGCGTAAGCAGTTGATATGCGAGGAGGCATGGAAAGCCCTGTCATCGGCGAACATGGCATCTTATCTCCAATACCTCTACAAGACAGTGAGAAAGTATTTCGGGGAGGCGATTGTGGTGACACAGGAAGTGGACGACATCATCAGCTCGCCGATTGTGAAGGAGAGCATCATCAACAACTCGGACTGCAAAATATTGCTTGACCAGAGAAAATATATGAACCGCTTTGACCAGATACAGTCGCTCTTGGGGCTGACGGAAAAGGAAAAGTCGCAGATACTCTCGGTCAACCAGTCCAACGACCCGGCAAGGCGGTACAAGGAAGTCTGGATTGGACTTGGCGGCACACACTCGGCGGTGTATGCCACGGAGGTGTCGATGCACGAGTACCTTGCCTACACGACGGAGGAAACGGAGAAGATGGAAGTGCGTGAGCTGGCGGAGAAGCTGGACGGCGACATGGAAGCCGCCATCCGTCAGGTAGCGGAGAGACGGAAAGAGGAACGGACGGGACAGTGAACCGGCAGGAAATATACAGTAAATGAAAAATAGAAAATGATTTATGAACCAACAGACTGACAACATGTACATTGATGACGGATACAGCGATGAAGCGCTGCGGAAACGGGAGGAAATCCGGGAGCATATCTCATGGTTCCGTGAGTTCCTGACATTCGGGACCTCACTACCGGAACATATCAGAAGGCGATACGGACTGGAAGAAGAGTACCAGCGGTACAAGAAACTGGAAATACAGGTTCACCGGATGCCTGCTGAACCGGACTGCAGGGGATATGGGAAGGAGCAGCGCATGAAAGAACTGTGCGAGGCAGGAAGAGCCAAGGGAAAAATCACTCTTGCGGTGGAAAAGGCTTACGAAAGCATCTGCCCCGCTCCGGCAAGGGACTATCTGGAAGAAAAATATCAGGAACTGCTCTATCTGAGAGGTATGGTGTACCGGAAAGACTATGACGACCCGATGTGGTACAAGCCGGAAATCCTGAACAAATACGGCATTGACCACAAGGGACCGCGCGAAACGGTGCTCAAGCAGGTGGAAAAGGCATACCGGGAACTGGATGCCCGATTCTGCCGGATGACGGGCAAGAAGCCGGATGCGGACGAGCTGTTCGGCAAACCCGCAGTACGGCAGTCGGTACCTGCACAGAAGGAGGCGCCGGAGAATGGCGCAAGGGAAAACCGCATGTGCAGGCGTAAAGGCAGAAGACCGGGATTCTGACGGAAAAGGAAACCGGGCGGACTCCGGCTACGGAAAAGACGAAAAGAAAAAAGGATTGAAAAAAATGAAAGAACAAAACTTAAAGAAGACAAGAAAATGAACATCAAACTGACAAAGACCGAAAGGCTGCTGCTGTGCGGCGGTCTGATAGGCATGGCATCGCTGATGCTGCAAGCCTGTGATATAATGGCAAAAGAAGACGGCGACACCCGCGACAGAATCTGCGGAAACTGGGAAAACGCGGAAGCCGGTCCCGACATACTGGTGTACAGGGAGGGAGAATCATATAAGGTGACACTGTTCAGACGCAAGGGTGTACGTCGCGTACTGAGACCGGAAACCTATCTGCTGCAGAGGGAGGAGAACGGCAACCTGTATATGAACACGGGGTTCCGCATTGACGTGGCATACAACGAGGAGACGGATGTGCTGACATTTTCGCCGGGCGGTGACTATGTCCGGGTGGACACGGATGCAGGTGACGGCGAAAGGACAAAGGAGAAAGAGAATATGCAATAGCAACTTAACGAACCACTAAATCCAAAAAAAGAATGAGAATGAGACAGAAACTGAAAATACCGCTGATTGCGGTCTGCCTGTGCTTTGCGGGGACAGGCGGGGCAAATGCCCAATGGGTGGTGTCCGACCCCGGAAACCTTGCGCAGAGCATCATCAACTCCGCCAAGGAGATGGTGGAGACAGCCGGGACGAAGGCAAACACCCTGAACGGCTTTCTGGAAACGAAGAAGGTGTTCGAGCAGGGAAAGGCGTATTACGATGCACTGAAATCAGTGCACGACGTGGTAAAGGGCGGCGCGAAGGTGGCGAAGAGCATCTCTCTGGTAATGGAAATATCGGAAATCTATGTGGACAACTACCAGAAGATGCTTTCGGACGAGAACTACACGCCGGAAGAGCTTGCCGCCATCTCGTCGGGCTATGCGATGCTGATAGACGAAAGCTCGGACGTGCTGCAGGACCTGAAGAATGTGGTGAACGTGACGGGCATGTCACTGACGGATGCGGAAAGGCTCGCCATCATAGACAATGCCTACCGCAGCCTGATGAACTACCGCAACCTCGTGCGCTACTACACGAACAAGACCATATCGGTGTCGTACCTGCGGGCGAGAAAGAAGAACGACATGGACCAGGTGATGGCACTTTACGGAAACTCCAACGAAAAATACTGGTAGCCTATGGGAGAGTTTGACAACCTGCACCAGATACTCCTCTCGCTGTATGAGGAGATGATGCCGCTCTGCTCGGACATGGCAGGAGTGGCAAAGGGGCTTGCCGGACTGGGCGCCCTGTTCTATGTGGCGGTGCGCGTGTGGCAGTCGCTCGCCCGTGCCGAGGCGATAGACGTGTACCCGCTGCTGCGGCCGTTTGCCATCGGACTGTGCATCCTCTTCTTCCCGACCATCGTGCTGGGAACGATGAACTCCGTTCTGGGAGTAATCGTACAGGGGACGCACTCGATACTGGAGGAACAGACCTTTGACATGGAGAAGTACAGGGAACAGAAAGACAGGCTGGAATACGAGGCGATGATGCGCAACCCGGAAACCGCCTATCTCGCCTCGGACGAGGAGTTCGACCGCCAGATAGACGAGCTGGGCTGGTCGCCGTCGGACATGATCACCATGACGGGCATGTACATGGACCGTGCGGCGTACAACATCAAGAAGAGCGTGCGTGACTGGTTCCGCGAGCTGCTGGAGCTGATGTTCGCAGCTGCCGCCCTTGTCATCGACACGCTCAGGACGTTCTTCCTGGTGGTGCTGTCGATACTGGGACCCGTCGCCTTCGCCTTCTCGGTATGGGACGGCTTCCACTCCACGCTTTCGGCATGGTTCAGCCGCTACATACAGATTTACCTGTGGCTGCCCGTCTCCGACCTGTTCAGCACGATACTGGCGAAGATACAGATACTGATGCTCCAGAATGACATCGAGGCGATGCAGGCAGACCCGAACTTCTCGGTAGAGGCGAGCAACGGGGTGTACATCGTGTTCCTCGTTATCGGTATCGTGGGATACTTCACCATCCCGACGGTAGCCGGATGGATAATCCAGGCCGGTGGCGGAGTGGGCAGCTACAACAAGAACATCGGCACTGCGGGCGCCCTTGGCGGCAGTCTGGCGGGTGCGGCAGCCGGAAACGTAGCGGGACGCACGGGCAAGTTTATCAGAAAACAGGCCGGACGGCTGCTGAAAAGGTAACAGCCGGAGAACCGGAGAATGATTTTACAAACCATAAAAAACAGAAAGAATGGAGTTCAAGAGCCTGAATAACATAGAAACGAGTTTCCGGCAGATACGACTGTTCGGAATCATCTACACGGCGGTATGTGCCGCCATCGTCCTCTGCTCGGTGGTATGCGCCTTCCGCTTCGCCGAAGCGCAGAGGCAGAAGATATACGTACTTGACGGGGGCAAGAGCCTGATGCTCGCCCTCTCGCAGGACCTGTCGCAGAACCGTCCGGCGGAAGCAAGGGAGCATGTGCGCCGCTTCCACGAGCTGTTCTTCACCCTCTCGCCGGAGAAGAGCGCAATCGAGCACAACGTGAAGCGTGCGCTGCTGCTGGCGGACAGAAGCGCGTACAACTACTACGCCGACTTTGCGGAAAAGGGATTCTACAACCGCATCATCGCGGGGAACATCAACCAGGTGTTACAGGTGGACAGCGTGGTCTGCAACTTCGACCGCTACCCCTACGAGGCACGTACCTACGCAAGGCAGATGATAATCAGGGAAAGCAACGTGACGGAGCGCACGCTGGTAACATCCTGCCGGCTGCTGAACGCAAGCCGCTCGGACGACAATCCGAACGGGTTCACCATAGAGGGATTCACGATACTGGAGAACAGGGACATCAGAAGCATAGAGAGATAGGCGTATGGGAAAGATGAATATTATGACGGGAAAATGCGCTGCCGTTCTCAGGGACAAACTGCACAGGAGACTGGACGCACTGCCGCCGAAGGCAAGGCTGGCGGTCATTGCCGGGATGTTTGTCCCCTTTGCCGCCGGATGCCTCTATACGACAGCCACCGCCATTGCCGACTTCGGAAAAAGTGAAAAGGAGTTGGAGATACGGCATATCGAAAATTTGAACCTGCCCGTGCAGGAGAGTGATAACTTATATAATAATGTATATGGAAACGAAAAAAGAACAGAAGAATGAAACGAAAGAGAAAAAGCCGCTGACAGAGGAACAGCGTCAGCTTAGAAGGAAGATGCTGGTCTATCCGCTGATGGGGCTGACCTTTCTGGGCTGCATGTGGCTCATCTTCTCCCCTTCGCAGGAGGACAGGAATAAGGAACGGCAGGGACAGGGATTCAACACGGACATGCCCCTGCCGGAAAACTCCGGAATCATCGGCGACAAGGCGAAGGCATACGAACAGCAGCAGCTGGAGAACAGGCAGAAGCAGCGCCGGGGCATGGTGGGCGACCTGTCCGCGTTCTGGAACGACAAGACGGAAGGAACGGACACGGCAGACGGAACGGACGACTGCCGCCTGGCACAACCGGAAACATCGCCGAAGACGGACGGAAGCGGAATACAGACAGGTATCCGCTCCTCGGCTGCCGCCAACGAGCGGCTGAACACCTCGCTGGGTACGTTCTATGAGCCGCCGAAGGAGGATGCCGAAAAGAAAGAGCTCAGGCAGCGCATCGACGAACTGGAACGCATGGTCATGGAACAGGAGAAACAGCCCGCAAGGATGGAGGAACAGGTCGCCCTGCTGGAGAAGTCGTACGAGCTGGCGGCGAAGTACCAGAACGGAGGAAACAATGCCGGGCAGACCGCACGGACCGATGGGACGGAAATGACGGAAAGCAATGCCGGCGAAAAGAAAATGAAGGCTGAAGCAGTGAGCGGCGTGCACCCGTCAACGGTGTCCGCCCTGCCGCAGCCCCTGACAGATTCCGCCTTTATAGCGGACTACGGGGGCGAAAGGAACTATGGGTTCCACACTGCCATCGGCAGTACGGAGGCACCGGGAAAGAACACCATAGCAGCCTGCGTGCAGGGCGACCAGACGGTAACGGACGGACAGACGGTAAGGCTGCGGCTGCTGGAGCCGATGCGTGTGTCGGGCAGGACTGTTTCACGAAACACGACCCTTGTGGGGACGGCACGCCTGCAGGGTGAGCGTCTGGAGATAGGCATCACCTCGTTGGAACATCAGGGGAACATCGTCCCGGTGGAACTGGAGGTGTACGACAATGACGGACAGGCGGGCATTTTTGTGCCCGGCTCGATGGAAACGGACGCGGCAAAGGAAATCGGTGCGAACATGGGCAGTTCGCTCGGAAGCAGCATCAACATCTCGACCGATGCGGGGGCACAGCTCGCCTCCGATCTGGGAAAGGGCGTGATACAGGGAGTGTCGCAGTATATATCGAAGAGGATGCGCACGGTAAGGGTGCATCTGAAATTGGGATACAGGGTGCTGCTGTATCAGGAAAAGGAATGACAACCGAAAAACATAAAGACGAAAAGAAAAAACAACCAAACAATTTTAATCCACTAAATCCAAAGTAAAATGAGTATCAAGAAAGTAATGACAATGTTTGCCTTTTTCATAGGCATAGCCTGTGCAACCTATGCACAGGGTGTAAGCAATGACAGCACCGCCACCACGAAGGCGGAGGAGCTGAAACTGACGAAGGAGGTCTATCCGCAGATGGAGGAGAACGGCGACCTGTATCACGGACTGACCAGGAAGCTGATGTTTGACCGCATGATACCGCCGCACGGTCTGGAGGTCACGTATGACAAGACGGTGCATATCCTGTTTCCCTCGGCAGTGCGCTATGTGGATCTCGGCTCGCCCAACCTAATAGCGGGCAAGGCGGACGGCGCGGAGAACGTCATCCGCGTGAAGGCGACGGTAAGGAACTTCCGCACGGAGACGAACATGAGCGTCATCACGGAGGACGGGTCCTACTATTCGTTCAACGTGAAATACGCCGATGAACCGCTGCTGCTCAATGTGGAGATGAAGGACTTCATCCATGACGGCAGCACGGTGAACCGCCCGAACAACGCGCAGGAAATCTATCTGAAGGAACTGGGAAACGAAAGCCCCATGCTGGTGCATCTTATCATGAAGTCGCTGCACAAGGAGAACAAGCGCAAGGTGAAGCACATCGGCTGCAAGCGTTTCGGCATCCAGTATCTGCTGAAAGGGATATATGTCCACAACGACCTGCTGTACCTGCACACGGAGATAAAGAACCAGAGCAACGTGCCGTTTGACGTGGACTACATCACGTTCAAGATTGTGGACAAGAAGGTGGCGAAACGCACCGCCATTCAGGAACAGGTGCTGTTTCCGCTCCGTGCGTACAACTATGCGGTACGTGTGGCCGGGAAACAATCCGAACGCACGGTGTTCTGCCTGCAGAAGTTCACCATCCCCGACGGCAAGCAGCTGGTGGTGGAAATGAATGAGAAGAACGGCGGGCGTCACCAGACGTTTGTCGTGGAGAACGAAGACCTGGTACAGGCTGAAACCATCAACGAACTGCGTGTACGATGAAAGGCAAGGCGGTGTTTTTAGCAATGCTTCTGTCCGTCCTTCTTGCAGGACGGGCGGAAGCCCAGCGATGCCTGCCGAAGATGCGGGGCATTGAGATGAAAGCCGGAATGACCGGGGCGGACGGCTACTGGCTGGGAGCCGCACTGTCGAGCTATGCAAGGGGCGGCAACAAATGGGTGTACGGGGCGGAATACCTGCAGACCAATCATCCGTACAGGAGCGTGAATGTTCCCGTGGCACAGTTCACGGCGGAGGGCGGTTTCCACTACAACTTCCTGTCGGATGTGAAAAAGACGGTGTTCTTCTACGCGGGGGCGTCAGCCCTTGCCGGATACGAGACGGTAAACTGGGGAGAAAGGACGCTGTATGACGGGGCAAGGCTGAACAACAGGGACGGCTTCGTCTATGGCTGCGCCGCCACACTGGACATGGAGCTGTATCTTGCGGACTTCATCGCACTGACGGCTTCGGTAAGGGAGCGTTTCCTATAGGGCGGCAGTACGGGCGTGTGCCGCACGGAGTACGGGATAGGTATAAAGTTCATCATCAACTGACGGCAATCATGAAGAAGGAAGCGATAAAAAAGGAATGGCATGTACCGGAGAAGTACCATGCCCAGGTCCGGGAAAAGCCGGAGACTTTCTATAACGTTCCGCACGAATACCGCAGCCCGCAGCTCTGTCTGGAGGCAGTGCGCGGATGGGGATACAATCTGGGAATAGTGCCGGAAGAAATGAAGACACGCGAGATGTGCCGGGAAGCGTTCAACGCCAGTCCCGACCTCGATTACGGGCATTGCGCCATCATCGGCTTCATGCCTTTTGCGGACGTGGTACTCGAATGCCTGAAGGACTCCGCCGGAGGAACGGACATGACGGATCTTGCGGCAACTGTCCGTCCGGAAGTCATGGACAGGGAGATTGCCGGTTTTCTTGTCGGGAAGGACGGGCACTGCCTGCAGTATGTACCCGTGCACCTGCAGACGGAAGAGCTTGCGCTGATGGCAGTCAGGACATCGGGGAATGCGGCGCTGCTGCACCGCAGCGTACGTGAGGACATCAAAACGGAAAAGGTCTATATGGCAGGTATGGAAGAAGGCTGTTTCCAGTCGTTCCTGCATATCCCGCCGGACAGACGCACGCCGGAAATATGCCTCGTGGCGGAAAAACTGTATCCGGACGTAGTACGGGCAAGACCGGACTCCATACCGGAGGCGGTCAGGAACGGATGCAACATATATACGCTGGGGAATCTGCTGGAAAAGGCCTGCGGTGAGAGATTCGATGCAGGTACGGTAAAGCGGGTCTATGAAGGCAAGCCGCTGCGGGTGAAGCAGTTCACCACACCGTCAGGAGTGATGAATGATACGGTTATCCGCTTCTCGAAGGAGAACAGCCGGTTCCAGTATGACCAGCCTCATAAGAACAGGATGATAAAACGGGGGATGAAGCCATGAGTACGGAAACGGAAATAGACAGAATGAAGAGGATACCGATTGAGGAGTTCCTCGCACGGCTGGGCCATTCGCCCGTGCAGCGCAGGACAAACGCGCTGTGGTACAAGGCTCCGTACAGGGAGGAACGCACGGCGTCGTTCAAGGTGAACATGGAGCGAAACCTGTGGTATGACTACGGACTGGGCAAGGGCGGCAACATCTTCGCCCTTGCCGGGGAATTCATCCATTGCGATGATTTCCTCTCGCAGGTAAGGTATGTGGCGGAAGTGGCGGGTATGCCGCTGCCGGAAAAGAAGGTGTACCACCCATGCGAAGTGAGGCGGCCGGTAGAGCCGTCCTTCGAGGACGTGGAGCTGATGCCGCTCCAGAACCGGGCGCTGCTCAGCTACATGCAGGAAAGGGGCATATCGTCGGGGGTGGCCATCGGCGGATGCAGGGAGATACACTACACCACACACGGGAAGCGGTATTTTGCCGTGGCATTCGGTAACGGAGGGGGCGGCTATGAGATACGCAACCGCTTCTTCAAGGGATGCCTGCCGCCCAAGGATGTGACACTGCTGGCTTACGGTTCTGCAAGCTGCAACCTGTACGAGGGTTTCATGGACTATCTGTCGGCACGTGTGCTTGGAATTGGAAACGGTGAAGACCACCTCGTGCTGAACTCGGTGTCGAACCTGACGAAGGCATACAGGCATCTGGACGGTTACGGGAAGCTGCAATGTCACTTTGACAATGATGAAGCCGGACGGAGGACGCTGGAAGCCCTGCGTACACGGTACGGCGGAAAGGTGACGGACTGCTCCGGACTGTACGGCGGCTGCAAGGACCTGAACGACTATCTGCAAAAGACGCTTGCCGAAAGGCAGGCATGGCGGGAAAACGAAAAGAAAGGAAAAAACAACGGAATAAAATTATAATGATTATGGACATGAACAGACTTAAAGATGGAATAAGAGTAAAGGTAAATACAGTAAAAATGCTGGCAGTCTTCTGCGCCGGACTGCTTTCTATCGGCATGACGGCCTGCGATGATGGGCTGGACGTGACGCAGGCTTATCCGTTTACGGTAGAAACGATGCCCGTACCGAAGGAGCTGGCAAAGGGTGAAACGGCGGAAATCCGCTGCGAACTGGTACGTGAGGGCGAGTTTGACGGGGCGGTCTATACCATCCGATATTTCCAGTTTGACGGCGAAGGTACGCTGAAGCTCGACAACGGGCTGGTGTTCCAGCCTAACGACCGTTACCTGCTGGAGAACGAGAAGTTCCGCCTGTACTACACATCGGAGTGTGACGAGTCACAGAGCCTGACCATTACGGTGGAGGATAATTTCGGGAACTCTTTTGAATGGGAAACGGACTTCAACAACTCCAACACTTCAGAAACGGAAAGCGACAGTGTGCTAGCCGTCACTCCGCCCACTTCCAAACAAATCCGTGAATGAGGTACAGGATGTTGTTACTGCTCTGTTTCCTTTCGTTGGGCTGCATTTTGTCGGCACAGGAATCTGAAAGGGAAACAGCCAAGGAAGCAAGGAGTTTCAGATTGCCGGAATTTGAGAGGGCATTTTTGTGTGTGCGCTATTTTGAGGGTTGGCACTCGGAAAAGAACCATCCTTATGTCGGCTGGGGGCATTGCCTCCAGCCGGGCGAGAAATACTCGGCACGCACCATGACAAGACAGCAGGCTGACGAGCTGCTGCGGAAAGACCTTCGGAAGTTCTGCGCCATGTTCCGGCATCTGGGAAAGGATTCACTGCTCCTGGGTACATTAGCTTATAATGTGGGACCGTTCCGGCTCTTGGGCAGCGGAAAGATACCCAAAAGCAAGCTGATCCGAAAGCTGGAAGCCGGTGACAGGGACATCTATAAGGAGTATATATCCTACTGCCACTACAAGGGGAAATATCACGCTATGTTACTTAAACGGAGAAAAATAGAATTTACGTTACTGTATATTCCATGACTATGAACTTAAATCCGATGAGGCTGTTAACTTCATCGGATTTAAGTTCATAGTCATAAATTTATTTATGAATCCAATGTCATTTTTTGTACTCTTTATTTGAAATATATTCTTCAACTCGATTTATAAAAAATGAAAGAAAATTTAATGTGTGTGTTTTATATTTGACTATATCAGATAGCAATATATTCGATCCAAAATTGGAATAACTTACATCTCCATGAGCAAGATGATTTCGTGCATCCTTAATGGCTTTTAATGTAGTTGCAACTTCATCTTTATTTGGTATAGATCTCAATTGTAATTTGAAATCTTTACATACGTTAAGGATTGTTCTAAGGTCAACATTTCCATTAAAACGTCCTATTGCATTATTAAAAAATATATCAGAGTTGATGTTGCCTATTATTTCTTTAGTTCGTGCAATACGAGTTTTAATTGTATCGCTTGTTGTCATCATAGATCGTAACCATTGGTCACGCAAAGAATCTTCTAGTTCATGATATTTTAGATGATCGTCTTTTATAGAATCAAATATAGCCAAAATACATTCTACAACAGTTGCCTCAACGATATTGTATAACATCAAAACCGCATGACTTCTCATACATTTTTGATGAGTTGAGGTAACTAATAATGAGGATGGTATTGTTGGATTTTTCAATTTGGTATTTTTATATGTTTCAATAGAATCTATAAATTCTAATAGTGAAAAAAAATCATTGATATCCTCAATACTTTGATTGAATTTATTTTTTTGCATCTGCTAAGTATGAATTTTTTACATAATTTATTCTAGTTAATATTTTTTTTGCTGTATGAGTACTATAACGTCCTTCTATGGTTTCAAAGAAATCATTCCTATTATGTTTATCAACAATAAGGCAGTCCAATTTATGAGGATGAATGTTTGGATTTTCTTGTAAAGCCATATATATGCCAATAGAGATTGCTTCGAAATATGGTTTAGAAACACCTACTGCATTGGGCTTTTTAGCAAATCCCTGTCCTTCATAAGTCTTTGATATAAAATCAACCATTTGGTTAAATGCATTCTTTTTACTATTTAGTTCGTCTTTTGTGAAATTTTTATTTCCGTTATCAAGATATTCATCAAGGTATTTTGCAACTCCTTTATATTCAACCTGGCGATAATCCGGATATGCATCAATAAAGGCAAAGAAGCGTAAGATTAGTTCTTCTTCTTCATGTCGCTTTTCTGAAAATTTGGCAAAAGGACACAACTGTTTGAACTTTTCATTTTTTGCAAGTTCTGTTATAAAAGTCATAAATTCACCTCTATAAACACCACGACGTGTTTCCATTGGAACCAAAGGAACACTACTAGTATTGATACGGTCAAACATTTCTTTTCGTACTTCTTCTGTAGCACGAGAAGATAGAACTATCATACGAATAGCAATATTTCTAAACATTCGTTGAGTCGCTGAAGGTAGTTGCTCAAATCGGATGTTATTGAATTCCGTCAATTTTTCAAGTCCTTTTAATTGAAGATCATTTGATAAAAATGCTGCCATTGTACGAATACGTTGAGAGCCATCAACGATTTCAAGACGTCCTGTTTCTGGAATTTCTGCCGTAAATATAAAAGGTACAGGTAATCCCAATAACAATGATTCTATAAATCGAGATTGTCTAGTGACATCCCAAACAAATTCTCGTTGATAATCAGGTACATATAATTCATTATCATCTTTATCTATATTTGTAAGATACTTCATGACATAGAATTCTATTGTGAGTTCTCGCATATCAAAAGAAACCAATTTTTGTTCATTGGATAATTGTTCTTGAATTGTTCTTTGTTTTTCTGTACTTAGTGTATTCATAAGCAATGCTTTATTATGTATGAAATGATGTTGCAAATGTACAAAAATCTAGTTACTTATAGATATGTTTCGTATCTATATTAATCCTAATCATAGATTGGAACAGCGGTTTCTTTGCTACTTTCTTTGTCCGCCTTCTGCTCACCGAAAGAAAGTAGGGCGGCTTTCGCCGCCTCTGACTAAAGTCGGGTGTAAAGTCCCGTTACATCCGTGAAAATCTGCTGGAGCATATCAAAGTACACTCCCTCGTATTTGGCTATCTCCTTGACCTTGATGTCCGCATACTTCGTCAGTGTCTGACGATAGAAATACATGGTGTATGTATCCGTGTCCTCATCCAATATGATTTTCAGTCTGTTGGCTGACGTCTTGTTCCTTGCAAGGCTCATTTGAAGTCCGTTGCCCAAATTGATATAGTTACGGCTTCCTGTCATGACGGTAAATCCATGACCGCCCAACTGCTGTAAGATTGTATTAGCTATCATCTGTATATGAATTTAAGTTATTGCCAATGGGTGGCTTTTGCCACCCGATTTTTTTATACGTTCATGCTCTGCCTTATATGTTCCAATGTGCGCTCGGCAATGGGTCGTGTTTCCTCCGTCCAAAGGTCATAGTCATGTACGGATATTCCCACACTCTGCAAGTCACGGATATAGCCGGACACATAATCTCCCGTAGGGAGGTAAACGAACTGCATCCATGCGTCCCTGCTGTCTGTCAATATAAAATAGTATTTCATGCTCTTTCTTTTTTATGGGTTGTCTGTTTCGGGTGCGGGCGGTATTGTGTACCGCCACACCTTTAGTATTCTTTCATTTCGGCAATGGGGGTATATTTTCTGAGCCATTCCACCACATGCACCATGTTGTATTCGGAAGTGATGACTGCCGTATGTTCGCTTATCGGGGTCATTCTTGTACTTTCGTAGCTCTCTATCCACTCCTTTAGTGTTGCCACATCACAAGTATCTGTGAACATCATATCCAAAATCCTGATAGGGTCGCTGAATGTCACAATCAAAGTATCATAGTATGCTGTCATAATCTGTCCTCCTTGTTTTTACATTTCAACCATTCGTCACGCAACCGCCTGCACTCTCCCAAAGTGGGTTTTACGCAGGAGAACAAATCACCCGACAAGGTATCCCGATAGTCGTACTGGTATATCGTGCGGACTTTGCGCCCGATTTTCATTTGAAATTTCTCGTACTTCTCGCCTGCCATGCAGGTGCTTACTCCGTTAATTGTCATTCTTGTTGCCATAGCCTTTTCTATTAAAATTCAACAATCAAAAGTCGGTTCTCCATTACCTTTTCGGGGTCGGTTATCATCCTTTGGGCTACCCAAAGGTGATGCGCTCCGAAGCCGTAGGCGAACAGCCTTCCGAAGTTCTCGTTTTCTGAAAGTTTCGCCATTGAATTGCGGATTTCCGTTTCGCTAAAACTCAAGGACAAGGTGTTTATCAGACTGACAAAGATGTCGGTAACTTTCTCGTCCCATAATATCAGTATGTTTTCTATCTTTATTTCCATATCATATACATTTTGAAGTCTATAAATCAAGCACTCATCCGTTTGCGGATAAGTTCGGCATTGTTCTCTACAAGGCTGATGATGCGGTCGTGGTATTCGGTATTGGAATTACATACACCTCTGCATTGCAAAACTTTCATTTGCGACAACGAAACTTCTACCGTTTCTATCCTTTTCCCATTAATGGTAGCTGAAAGAATAAGAGAGTCTTCTCTTGTATAATAATTCCCTACACAATGATGCATTGCTTTCCCTTCCAAAATCATCTCTTTGACACTTTCTATAACCTTGACACGTATAAGACCGTCTGAAAAAGAAAGTCCGAAAAATCTTCCTTTGCTAAGCAGATAACATTGTTCTTTTGAAAGGAATTTTGGCGTATTTTCTCTTATCTCTTTTTCCAATTCTTTTTCTATGACCTTTTTACACGCCTTGTCATGTTCATAGTAAAGATTTTGAGGACACACATATTTCATATTCCTAATATCTTTACCTAAATACTTTAATGCGTCAATGTAGTCACGCCATATTGTAGCATCATGTACTTTATATCCATTTCTGAGGCAAATACGAATAGACTGCCAATAATCTTCTATATTATCATGCGGATGTTCAATAAAATACTTCAAGAGTTTGGTTTGTCCTGTCTTCAATAATGTTTCTATGCGGCTGTTAGTCAATAACACATGAAAAAAATTCAAAGGTGATTGACCGTAAAAATACCTTTTGAAACCTCTTTTCCTTAATTCATGCGTAACTGTCATGAAAGGACAAATCGTGGCAGAATAGATAAGGTCGTATTTGTAGTTTTCCCGTCTTAATTCTAACGGAGTGTAAAAGAGCCATAAATCATAATACATAGTACCCATTGTTTGCCTTAATCTCGCAAAAGTTACATGCTTCCCATTAGGAGCAATCCATCTTTGCATGACTTCTGCCCATTCATATTCAGCAGGTTTGCCAACTTTCAAAAAACACTTCACCATTATTGACCTTACAACTTGGTAGTCTTTACATGCTGTTATTACGGTGAAATACTCACATTCTTTGAATGTTCTTTTTCTACCTTCATACATAGTCAGCACTGTATTGCAATACGGGCATTTCTCATATTTACGTTTCGTATCAGATTTCCATTGATGCCCACACTTGGTGCAGGTTACTACTTTCTTAGATGATTTGTGTCCGACATATCTGATACTATGGTCTAATCCCCATTGTATCTGCTTGCTTGTAAGTGGCTGTAAATGTTTACTTGCTTCTACTATATTGCGTTCAAACTTGTTTCTCGGATTCATATCAAAAATCAAATAATGAGGGTTGGACTTGGGTTTCTTTTTTCGCTGTCGGCTTGTTGCGGTTCTGTAGCTTTTGGAGTTCCATCTGCTGATATTGAGCAACAGCCTTTCTCCTTGCTTCCTGCTTTTCCTCTTCTGTCAGTTCCACCACATGGTTTACAACTACTTGACATTGTATAGGCTTGCCTACTTCAATCTCGTTTTCATCGTAATAGTGAATGGCTTGTCCGTAAATCTCTCCGTCTGAAAAGCCGTTGCAACCGCTTTTCTGCACATAGTTCAGAATGTATGTGACACAATCGTCTATGTTCTTGGCTGGGTTGCGGTATCTTTTGGCGAATAGTTCATCTTCCGCTGCTCTCTGTTCCAAAAACATCTGTATGGTTCGTTTGAAATGGTCTGTTGTCTTCATATCGTCAGTCGTTTTAATCAGTTATACATTTTTCCGTTTTCAAGAAACTCGTACTTGTTGGCTTCGCAACTTTCCTCAAAACATTCCTCGCTGCAATGATATTCCATATCGTCACGGCACGACTTGAAAAAGCTGTCAAGGCACTTGTCCATAAGGTCATACAAGGTTGTATCAGTGTCTGGGGAGTTTAGAAAGTGATATATGGGTTTCAGAATGTCCTCATCTGCACAATAGCCTGTCAGTACGCAACTGCTGTCCGTCAGTACCCGACTTTTACGCTGTTTCTTAAAGTTGCCTTTGAGGTAATAGGTTCTCGGCTTGAATAGGGTATGCCAATAATTATTGACCAAGTATTTCAGAAGCCGAATACCACTCAGTTCTTCTTCCTCTGCGCTGTATTGTGAGGTAAAGCGATAGGAGTACTTGCAAGTGTCGTAACTCCAATCGGTCACTTTGATATTGAAGATGCGCTCAAAGGCATCCAGCGTGTTACGGTTGTCGCTGCTCCATGGATACTCAAATGTGGACAGCCATTCCGAATAGGCGGTTTCCCTCGCTGCTGTTGAAAGTTCAGCTAATAGAAAGATGTTGTATGTTTTTGTTATCGTTCTCATATCGTTGTCTTTTAGATTGTTTGTTTCAGTATCTCTCGCCAATAGATTGGCTCTACCTCGCTCAGCAGGAAGTCCACAAAGTCCCTCCGTGCGTCCTTGCACAACTCTCTGTATAGTTCTCGGAATGTGCTGAAATTGCCGTTGATGTAGGTCTCCACCATATACTCGAAGATGTTGTCCACTTCGTAATACCTGCATTGCTGAAATGCGCTCTTGCTGTGTCTTTTTCTTTTCATATCCTTTGATTTTTAGATTGTCAGTAACCAAACCGTTAAGGCGATTAAGCCTACGAGTGATGCGATGGTGATGAGTATGCCGAACAGGAAGTTTAACACACCCAGCAGAGTTTCCACTGCAATGCCTACCACCAAACCTCCGACACAAATGGCAATGCCCGATGCTGCCGTTACCATTACGGACAATGCTTTCCACAATGCCTTTCCGATGTCGTTTAATGTCATTACCATATCTTCCATTTTTTTAGATTGTTACTCGTTTCATTCGGATTGGGAGGGTCGGGTCGAGTCCTTTTTCTTTTCGTCTCTCCGTATGTCCGAAGTTTCCTTGTGCCGTCTTCGACCGCATCGGTCGTTTTCGTTTCGGGGGCTTCTCAAAGGTTAGGGAGTAGGATTAGCAAATTTTTTCGACAAAATACTACCCCTGAAAGGGCGTGGAGATTTTTCGACAAAAAATTTGTGTTCCTAATCCCGTCTTTACCTTTGCCCCAGCAACGAAAATGACACGCTGATGCCGTCTTGAAGGCGGCATGGAAACGTAGGCATACATGGAGAGGCGAAAAGGAAAATGGAGCGGATGGAATGGCGCAACGCGCCACGGGAAGAGACAAAGCGCGGCGCAACAATAAAGGGTGAAAGCTGTGCTTTCCTGTCGCCGTGACGGAAGTTCTGTAACCGTCATTGTCATGCGTGCATGGCTTGCGGTTGCAGATGTTCCTCCGGTGGTACATTGTCGTAAAACGGGATTGTCTGCTGTTGCTTTGTCTGCAATGGAAGGCAAACTGGTTTTACGACACAGGGCTTTGTAGCCGAAAATGGTCACAAGAACAGATCCACGCTTGGCGTGTCCTGTAGAAGTGGCATTTTCGGCTACTTGTATATGGATGAAATAATGACTGTAAGAACGGTTTTACCGTTTTAGTACAAGCATATAAAAGAAGTGCCCACGGCGATGGCAGTGTCATTTATGACATTGTGGTCGCTGTGGGCTTTTCTTTTGCTTGTACTGTTTCTGAAATCGGCTTTTGCGCATCAGGCAGAAGTGGTTTTCAGAAGGGATTATAGAACGATGTAAAATACATAAAAAAGAGACTACAATTTGGAATTATAAACAGAAAAATGTACCTTTGTAATGTAATGATAAAGCTTAGACAAGCGAAAGTCTATGAGTGACACAAAAAGACAGTTTTCAGTTACTAAATCGTTACACTTGAAAAATTGAACTGAATTAAAATGTTGATTCATAAGGATTTTGGAGAGAAAGGTTCATAATCCTGTCTCTCCGCAAGGAAATAGTAATTCTCGTAAAATCAAGGTTTTACGAGAATTTTTTTTGTTCTTTCCCTAAAAAGGGAAACAGAAAAGTTGACACTGATTTGTTTTTTAGGAGAGAAATGGTTAACTTTAAAAATGCATGAAAAAAATTCATATTAAAATTATCGATAAAATGAAATCCTTGTTATTCCTTTATTTCTGTGTGGCAATGGCCTTTTCAGCCATGGCTTCTTCGGTATCTGACACGTATGTAATTCCTAATCCTCAGCAGATGGTATGTGGGGACGGACATTTTGTGCTTCGTGCACAAGCATCTTTCTCCTGTAACCTGACAGGAACTGATAAAGACGATTTTGTATCTTATGTGAGTAACTCTCCTTTGTCGCTGACTTATAAGAAGAAAGGAAAGGCTGACATTACTTTTAAACTTGTCAGTCCAGAAAATGCGAAGATGAAAGAAGAGGCTTATCGTTTGAAAGTGACAAAAAAAGGTATTCAGGCTGAGGCTACTTCAGCTTCGGGGTTGTTTTATGCTTTTCAGTCTATTGTGCAGCTGGCGCGTGAGAGCGGAAGTGGTACGTATCGGCTTCCTGAAGTGACGATAGAAGATGCTCCTCGCTTTTCGTATCGAGGCATGCACCTGGATGTGTCACGTCATTTCTATACAAAAGAATTTGTCAAGAAACAGATTGATGCGCTGGCCCGTTATAAGCTGAACCGCTTCCATTGGCACCTGACGGATGGAGCCGGATGGAGAATTGAAATCAAGAAATATCCGGAACTGACGCGTGAAACGGCCTATCGTCCTTTCCCGGATTGGAAAAGCTGGTGGAACGGCGGACGTACGTATTGCAGACAAGATGCTCCCGGAGCTTCCGGAGGATATTATACGCAGGAAGATGTGAAGGAAATCGTAGAATATGCCCGTCAGCGTCATATCACGGTGATTCCGGAAATTGAAATGCCGGCTCACTCGGAAGAAGTATTGGCAGCTCTTCCGCAACTGGCTTGTGGAGGGGATTTGAAACCTGGTGGAGAGTTTTGTCCGGGAAAAGAACTTACTTATGAGTTCCTGACCAATGTATTGAAAGAAGTGATGGAGTTGTTCCCTTCAGAATACATTCATATTGGTGGAGATGAGGCAAGTACCAACCATTGGAAACAATGTCCCGACTGTCAGGCACTCATGAAAGCAGAGGGAATGAAGGAAGAAGGTGAATTGCAGGAATATCTTGTATCCAGAATTGAGAAGTTTTTGAAAGAGAACGGCCGCAAGATGATTGGCTGGGATGAGATTCTGACAGGCGAGTTGGATGAAACTTCTGCCGTAACGGTGTGGCGTGGAGAAGATAAAGGTGCAGAATCGGTAAAAAGAGGATTGCGTACCATCTTGTCACCGGGAGCATATTGCTATTTTGACAGCTACCAGGATGCACCGCGTACGCAGCCGGAAGCCATCGGAGGATACCTCCCACTGGAAAAGGTTTATTCATATGAACCGGTGACGGAGGCTTTCCCTGCTGATAAACTGGATTGCGTGTGGGGCGTACAGGGAAATGTGTGGACGGAATATATACCTACACCCGAGCATGCTGAATATATGATTTATCCTCGTTTGCTGGCTTTGGCTGAAGTAGCCTGGACGAATCCGGAGCAGAAAGACTGGAAACGTTTCCATGCAGAGGCTTTGCAGGAAGTAAAGGTGCTGAACTCAATGGGCTACCATACTTTTGACTTGCAAAATGAGGTCGGAAACCGTCCGGTGGCATTGAGCGTGGATAATCATTTGGCAAAGGGGAAGAAGGTGGAATATGTACGTCCTTATTCGGACTCTTATCCGGCAGGAGGAGAATCGGCATTGACTAACGGCATACATGGTGGTTGGGTATATACCGACCAGCGCTGGCAGGGATTCCTTGGAAAAGGGGCCGATGTGATTGTGGATTTGGAAAAATCACAACCTATTCAGCAGCTTTCCATTGATTTCATGCAGTTGAGAGGTCCGGGTGTGTTCCTCCCGCAGAAAGTCAGCTTCCTGATTTCAAACGATGGAAAAGAATATACACTTTTGAAAACCATCACTACTACACTGCCCATTACGGACGAACAGTTGACCATTCAGACGTATGACTGGACAGGTAGCTGTGAGGCTCGTTACGTACGCGTGCAGGCTGATATCAACCCGGAAGCCGGCGGTTTCTTGTTTACTGATGAATTTGTCGTAAAATAATAAATGTCAGGTAGTCGGGAGCACATAGCTGAAGCGCAATAAGCCTATCAGATAGTGTGCTCCCGCTTGCTGAATGAAATGTAAGGTGGGTTGTATAAATCCGTTGCCTGAACAGGGGATTTTCCATGTAAATTCACTGGCCCATTCGTATGAAGGGGAAAATCGGGCGTAGTCGGTGAACAGTCCGCCTTCTGTTTTTCCACATTGCCAGGTGAGACCTGCGCCGGCATAACTTTTGCATCCTCTGGAGGTACCAGACTGGAATGAACCTTGCAGGAGTGCATGCAGACCGGGAGCAAGACGTTGCTCTGCATATCCCCAAATTATTTTTCTCCTTTCTTTTTCTGTCTTTTCTGGAGTTCCCTCTTCATAGTCCATATACATGCCGCTATGTAGAGCAAAGCCCACATGATACTTGCTGCCATGTTGTTGATAGTTTAGTGAAGTGATACTGAGTATTCCGTCTTGCTGCGGGCAGAACCGGAATACGTTTTCTTTTCCTGCAAACCGGTAGTAACCTTTTCCGTTGTATACCGATGCTTGTAAGGACCATCGTGTGAATTGCAGTTCATAATGCAGTCCGACGGAAGCTACCGGATAATTGGCTATTTGGTAATCGGCGGACAAGGTGGGGAAGATACCACATGAACTGTTGGTGAATAACGAGGTAGCAGGGGAAGTGAAATAGTCTTCATTCAAGTTCCGGATACCGAAAAAGAGCGAGGAATGACCGAACTGTTGCTGGACGCCCAATGTAGCGAGGGCAAGCGGATGGTTTTCTTCTTCAATGTTGGAAAAGGTCTGAAAATCATCAGCCAGTGATTCGATGCGGGTTCTGGCTGTACTGATGGTGGAGGCTTGTAATGTCGTGTGTTTGCCTAATGAATGAGTGAAATCCAGTCTTAGCAGATTAACCCAGTTACTTCCTTGTTTGAAATCGCTTTGTAGTTCTGTGGTGTAGCTTACTTGAAGTTCCTGAGCCAGGCCGCAGTGACAGGACATTGCGGCGAGGGACAGGAACAGTTTCATGAATCTTGTCATAACCATTTGGTAAAACGATGAATATACCAGTTCTTAATTAATTGAGTCAGTATGCAGTAGGACAACAGGATACCGAAGAGCCAGGGAAAATAGCTTAATGGCAGTGCTTCCAGCCCGATAGAACTTCCAAATGGGGTGAAAGGCAGCAGGATACCGATGGCCATAATCAGCAGGGTAAGTCCGGTTACTTGCCAGGAGGCACAGCTTTGTATGAAGGGGACTTTCCGGGTACGTATCATGTGCACAATCAGGGTCTGCGACAGCAAGCCTTCGATAAACCATCCGGATTGGAACAGCGTCTGATGTTCCATGCTTTGGCACCCGAACGCATACCACATCACCAGATAGGTAACGATGTCGAAAATGGAACTGATGGGGCCGATGAATATCATGAAGCGGCTCAAATCGGAGGCATCCCATTTACGTGGCTTCCGGAGGTATTCTGCATCCATCCGGTCGAACGGAATCGTGGTCTGCGAAATATCGTACAGCAGATTTTGAATCAGCAGGTGGATGGGGAGCATGGGCAGGAAGGGAAGGAACGCACTGGCTGCCATTACACTGAACATGTTTCCGAAGTTGGAACTGGCTGTCATCTTGATGTATTTGGTGATGTTGCCAAATGTTTTTCGTCCTTCCAGTACACCGTCTTCCAGTACCATCAGACTTTTCTCCAGCAGGATAATGTCTGCACTTTCTTTGGCAATGTCTACAGCAGAATCTACCGAGATACCGATGTCTGACTGACGCAACGCTGCGGCATCATTGATTCCGTCGCCTAAGAAGCCTACCGTGTGCTGTTGCGCCTGAAGCAGGGTGATGATTTCCGTTTTCTGTATCGGAGTAAGTTTGGAAAATACGGTCGTCTGGTTGACTGCTTTCATTTTTTCCTCTTCACTCATCGTTTCGAAAATGGGGCCTGTCAAGGCATTGTCGGTGCGGATACCCACTTGGCGGGCGATGGTGCGAACCACTGCGTCATTGTCGCCGGAAAGAATCTTGATTTCAATACCGTGTTCATGCAATTGCTTGATGGCGCTGGCTGCCGATTGCTTGGGAGGATCCAGGAAAGCCAGATACCCAATCAGTACCATGTCTTTCTCGTCCTCGATACGGAAATCGCAAGTCTTGTCCAGGTAGCTTTTGTGGGCTACGGCAATGACACGCATGCCTTGCTTGTTCATCTGCTCAATGATGTCGCGTGCCTTGTTTTTCAGTTCGATGGTCATGGGGTGCACTTCTCCATCAAACTCAGCATGCGAGCAGATGTCCAGCATTTCCTCTACGGCTCCTTTTGTGATAATCTGTCGTTTCCCTTGACGGTCTTCTACCACTACCGACATTCTTCGCCGGGTAAAATCAAACGGGATTTCATCTACCTTTGTATAATTATCCTTCAGGTATTCCAAAGACAAGTCTTTTACGTGCGACAGAATGGCTTTGTCCATCAGGTTCTTTAATCCGGTCTGGAAGAAACTGTTGAAATAAGCATGGCGCAGGATACGTCGGCTTTCTTCGTTGCTTCCATCGGCGTTGATGTACTTTTCCAATACAATTTGGTCGCAGGTAAGGGTACCGGTTTTGTCCGTGCAGAGAATGTTCATCGCCCCGAAGTTCTGAATGGCATTCAGGTCTTTTACAATGGTTTTCTTCTTTGACATGGCTACGGCACCTTTGGCCAGGTTGGCAGTAACAATCATCGGGAGCATTTCAGGAGTAAGGCCTACAGCTACCGATACGGCAAAGATAAATGCTTCCAGCCAGTCGCCTTTAGTCACACCGTTTACCAGGAAAACGAATGGAATCATGATGAGCATGAATCGTATCAGCAGGAAACTGACTTTGCTGATTCCCTTGTCGAAAGCTGTAGCGGCACGGTGTCCGGCAATGCTGCGGGCAATGGTGCCCAAATACGTACTGTTGCCGGTTGCAAACACGATACCAGTAGCAGATCCGCTGACTACATTAGACCCCATGAAGCAGATGTTTTCCAGCTCAATTACACTTCCTTTGCTGTGCTTGTTTCCTTTGGCCTCCGGACGTTTCTCTATCGGATCTGATTCTCCCGTCAGGGAAGACTGGCTTACAAACAAGTCTTTTGCTTCAATGATACGCATGTCGGCAGGAATCATGTCTCCTGCAGCAATCATAACAATATCTCCGGGAACGAGGTCGGTTATGTTGATTTCTTCGTCCTGGTTACCGGCTCGTTTTACGTAACAGGTATTGGTCACCATTTTCAGTAAAGCTTCACTGGAGGCATTGGCTTTCCACTCTTGCCAGAAACGCAGTATGCTGCTGGCGATAACCATGGTCAGGATGATTATAATGGCTGTCCAGTCCTGTTCTCCTGGGTTGGCCAACAGTACGTCGAGCACAAAAGAAATGATGACCAGCGCCGTGAGTACGCCGATAAACGGATTGATAAAAGCTTTGATGAAAGTCGATATGGGGTTCTTTTTCTGCTCATGTTCCACTTCATTCTTCCCATAGAGAGACTGTCTGGCTTCCACTTCTTCTTGTGTAAGTCCGATACGGCTTGTCTGGAAATAGCTGAAAACTGTACCCAGTGTCTGACTTGCTGCTAAAAATACCTTTTCGCCATTAAAGGTGAATGTGGTGCTACTTTTTCTTTTCTTCCACATGATTATTAAAATTCATAGGGTGATTACTATGTTTTCTTTTCACGTGGCAAAAGTAGGCAATGCCCCCGATAGAGGCTGTTAGAGAAATATTAGAGTGGTATTAGAAAACTATTAGAATTTGTGAGACTAATTTCCTGATACCACTCTGATGGAATTTATGTTTCTTTGAATTTATGTGTTAGAAGATTAAATGTGAGGAAGTTCGATGATGAAGGTCGTTCCTTCTCCTTGCTTTGAATGTACGGCTATACTGCCCTGATGCAGGGCGATGATTTTCTGTGCAAGCGCCATCCCGATGCCGTGTCCTTCCGTATGCTGTTCCTGCTCTCCGCGATAGAACAAGGTGAAAATCTTTTCTTTTTCTGCATCCGACATACCAATTCCGTCATCCGACAGGCGGATAATGGTCCATTTATCCCAGTAGGAAATCTGAATGAAAGAAGATTTGTCGTCCGAATACTTGCAGTTATTCTCAATCAAGTTAGCAAAGGCGATGTTTAGCAGGTAATCATTACCCATGACGGTAATCATCCGGTCGTCTTCCGCATCTTCCTGTTCAAAAATCAGTTCGATGTGGTATTCCGGATGGGCACGAAGAATGATTTCCCGTGTATCGAGCAACAATTCGTCCAACCGGATTTCATGCATCTTGATTTGTTCTTTCTGGTAATCTGCTTTAGCCAAATTAAGCAGTCCGTCAATCAGTTTTGTCATTCGTCGTGCATCCTGTAGCACGTTCTGCATGGCTTGGCGATATTGTGTTTCTGTACGGTCCTTCTGCAGACACAAATCCAGTTCCGCAATGAGGGCAGCCAATGGGGTTCTTATTTCGTGAGACACATTGCTGACAAACATTTTCTGGGAATTGAATGAAATTTCAAGTCGCTCCAGTAGTTCATTGAAAGCCTGGCTTAGTTCTCCTAATTCGTCTTTCTCGTTTCTTACAGGCAGACGCTGGTCAATACGCGAAGCGGTAATCGTTTCTGCTTCTTTTACGATTTCCCGGATAGGTTTTAAGGATGCCCGAACCAGGAAATAGCAGGTAATAAATAAAAGCAGGAGACCGATAAAGAACAGGATGACCAGTGTTTTCTGAAGCTCCAGCAGGTTGGTGTGTCCGTAACCGTCGTAAGCTGCGGCCGTCACAATATAAGTCTGTCCGTTGAAAGGATAAACCATCCCGACGGCCTGGTATTTTCCGATATAAAATTCAATTTCCTTTTGTTGGAGAATCTGGGCAATCATTTCCGGATTCTCTTTGACAATATCATTGTCGATGGCGTCGTGGTAGAGCATGTGAAAGTCTGTGGTATATACAGCCACTTCCACCTCATTAATAAACTCCTTATTATTCAGGTAGATGGATTGCATGATGTCGGCATCTACCTGATTTTGCAGGAACAGATGTACTTTGGTGACAGCTTCACTCTTCAGGTTATGGAAGAAGGTATTGCTTCGGATATGCTCGCTGACCAGATAGATTAAGGTCATGCAAAGCAGAAATACCACAGCTATGACTCCGGTATTTTTGAGCGTAAGTGCGGTTTTTATTTTCATGGCTTTTCGTCAGTAAGAATAAATCCGATTCCAGGTTTGGTGTGAATCAGTTTGATTTCAAAGTCTTTGTCTATCTTTTTGCGCAGGTAATTGATGTACACATCAATGAAATTGGTACCGGTATCGAAGTGGGTATTCCAAACTTTTTCGGCAATTTCTATCCGGCTGATGACTCGTTCTGCATTCTGCACCATGTAGGTAAGCAGGTTGTATTCTTTTGGAGATAAGCGGATGAGGCTACCTTGGCGCATCACTTCCCTGCGGTTAGTATCAATCTGCAAGTCTTTGTAGGTAAGTTTCTCGGGAGCAACAACAGATACAGTTGCTTCTGCTTTTCTTTTCAGAAGCACTTTAATGCGTGCGTTCAGTTCCCGGAAGTCGAAAGGTTTTACCATGTAGTCATCTGCACCTGCATCAAATCCATCGAGTTTATCATCGGTTGACCCCAAGGCTGTCAGCATAAGTACAGGGATATGCGGATTTGCTTTGCGTATTTCTTTGCAGAGTTCAAAGCCATCCATTTTGGGAAGAATAATATCTGAAATAACCAGCTGAAAAGAGTGAGATTGGAACAGACGAAGCCCCATGGCTCCATCGTATGCCACCATGGTGTGATAGCCATTTTCTTCCAGTCCGGTTTTTAGCAAATCGGCTACTCGTTTATCGTCTTCTATGATTAAAATACTGTACATAATAATAAATTGAATAAGTCAGACAAGGTCTGTTTTTATATTTAATCAGGGAAAAGTCAAGTGGAGTAGAAAAGAAAAAGTGGAGCATACAGGACTCGAACCTGCCACCTTTTGACTGCCAGTCAAACGCTCTAGCCAGATGAGCTAATGCCCCATTTGTTTTTGAAATTGTCACAAAGGTACAACATTATTTCAAAAAAACAAGAAACCTGCTCTATAAAACAGAAGAAAACCATTAGTTTTGTGTCGGTTTATTAAAATAGAAAAGACTTATGAGTTTACAGATACGCAAGGCTACATTGGATGATTTGGACCGTTTGATGGAGATATTTGAAGAAGCCCGTCGATTCATGTGTCGTACGGGAAACCCTAATCAGTGGATTAACGGCTATCCCCAGCGGGAGATGATACAGGAGGAAATAGAGGCTTCTCACTGTTATGTGTGTGTAACGGGAGATGGAAGAGCAGTGGCTACCTTCTGTTTCATTCAGGGACCCGATCCAACCTATGCACGCATTGAAAACGGGGAATGGCGAGACGACTCTCCTTATTATGTCATTCATCGGCTGGCATCCGACGGTTCCTGCAAGGGGATAGGAAAACTGTGTGTGGACTGGTGTTTCCGTCAGTGGCCGTGCCTTCGAGCCGATACCCATGCGGACAACAAGGTGATGCAGCATTTGTTGCTTTCTACAGGCTTTGTGTATTGTGGAATTATCTATGTGCGTAATGGAACTCCGCGACTGGCTTACCAGAAATTGGCTTAGAAAGAGATGCTTTCCCTTAATAATGCTTAATTGGTGAATATTTTCCATTGGAAATTTATTCTTTATGTAATTATTTATTTTCTTTGCAAAAAGTTTCCATTAGAAAATAATAACAAAGAAAATAAATAGTTATGAAGTATGTAATTGTTGGTGGGGTAGCAGGTGGAGCTACTGCGGCTGCCCGTATTCGGAGAAACACGGAAAAGGCTGAAATCATTTTGTTTGAGCGTGGAGAATATATCTCTTATGCCAATTGTGGTTTACCTTATTATATAGGTGGGGTGATTCAGGAGCGCGACCGCTTGTTTGTACAGACTCCGGAAGCATTCTCCACTCGTTTCCGCATCGATGTGCGGGTACGTTCGGAGGTTATGGCAATTGATACTGCCCGTAAAGAAGTAAAGGTACGTACTTCGGACGGAAAAGAATATACTGAAACATACGATAAATTGCTGCTTTCACCGGGAGCATCGCCTGTGCGTCCTCCTTTGCCGGGAATCGATAATGAAGGAATCTTTACCCTGAGAAACGTGGCAGATACAGACCGCATCAAGGCTTATATGCAGAGTCATGAGATAAAGAAAGTGGTGATTGTAGGTGGTGGTTTTATCGGGTTGGAAATGGCCGAGAACCTTCACCATGCCGGTATTGAGGTGGCTGTAGTAGAGATGGCAGATCAGGTGATGGGACCAATCGATTTCTCTATGGCAGCGCTGGTGCACGGCCATTTGCAACAGAAGGGGGTCAAACTGTATTTGAAACAGGCAGTGGAAGCCTTTGAAAAGACCGATTCCGGACTGAGAGTTAAATTCCAGTCGGGGTTACAGGCAGAAGCTCAGCTGGTTATTCTTTCTATCGGTGTACGGGCAGAAACTCGTCTGGCTGTAGAAGCCGGACTGAAATTAGGAGAAATGAAGGGTATTTATGTAAATGAATACCTGCAGACTTCCGACGAGTCAGTGTATGCCGTAGGTGATGCCATTGAATATCCGCATCCCATTACCGGTAAGCCGTGGTTGAACTTTCTGGCCGGACCAGCCAACCGTCAGGCACGTATCGTAGCCGACAACATGACATTTGGCAACCGGGTGAAATATGAAGGATCTATCGGGACAGCCATAGCAAAAGTGTTTGACTTGACCGTGGCTTCTACGGGACTTCCCGCCAAGCGTCTGAAAACTTTTGGTATGCCTTATCTGTCGGCAACTATTCACTCTGGTTCGCATGCCGGCTATTACCCTGGTTCCTTGCAGATGGACATCAAGATTACTTTCTCTCCTGAAGACGGTCGTTTGTATGGGGCACAGATTGTGGGATACAATGGAGTGGATAAGCGCATTGATGAATATGCACTGGTCATCAAGCAGAAAGGAACCGTATATGATTTGATGCAACTGGAACATGCCTACGCACCTCCTTTCTCTTCAGCTAAAGATCCGGTAGCGGTGTCGGGTTATGTGGCTGGAAATATCTTGAACGGCAAGATGACTCCTCTTTATTGGAGAGAGTTGCAGCAGGCCGATTTGACTAAGGTGACCTTGGTGGATGTACGGACAAAAGACGAGTATGAACTGGGACACATTCCTGGAGCGGTAAACGTGCCTTTGGATGAGATGCGTTCACGGATGAAGGAAATTCCATCGGACAAACCAGTCTTCTTGTATTGTGGAGTTGGGTTACGCGGTTATCTGGCTTCCAACATTCTGAAAGAAAACGGTTATAAGGATGTGCGCAACCTGATAGGGGGTATCAAGACCTACAATGCGGCGGTTACTCCAGTTTGCCAGCCGGAAGAAACATGTGCCGTCGCCTGCTCGTGTGAAACGGCTGAAGGAACTTCGGACTGCAAAAAGGTACATGTGGTAGATGCCTGTGGCATACAGTGTCCTGGCCCTATCTTGCGTTTGAAAAAAAGGATGGAGGAACTGAAAGCCGGTGAGCAGATGGAAATTCATGCTACGGATGCCGGCTTCCCGAGAGATGCAGAGGCATGGTGCCGTACTACCGGAAACCGTTTCCTTTCCTCTAAGTCGGAAGGAGGAATCTATAAGGTAGTGGTAGAGAAAGCGACTCCTTGTGCCATAGAGGCTTCCCGTCAGGACGTGGGAGAGAAGGGAAAAACTTTCATCCTTTTCAGTGATGACCTTGACAAAACTTTGGCTACCTTTGTGCTGGCTAACGGTGCGGCAGCTACGGGCAAGAAAGTGACCATCTTCTTTACCTTCTGGGGACTGAATGCCATCAAGAAGGAACGGAAACCCTCGGTACAGAAAGATATTTTTGGAAAAATGTTCGGCATGATGTTGCCTTCCAGCTCTCGGAAACTTAAGCTTTCAAAGATGAACATGGGAGGTATGGGTACGAAGATGATGCGCTACATTATGAACCGTAAGGGAATCGATTCGTTGGAATCACTTCGCCAGCAGGCCATTGATAATGGAGTAGAATTCATTGCCTGCCAGATGTCGATGGACGTAATGGGCGTGAAAAAGGAGGAACTGCTGGACAACGTCACCATCGGTGGGGTAGCTACCTATATGGATCGTGCCGAGGAAGCCAATGTAAATCTGTTTATTTAAGTATGGAAAAAATAAAATGTATCTGTGTGATGAGAGAGCTCTTTCGGGCTCTCTCTGAACTTGAATCCCGTTTGATGCAGTCGCATGGGGTGTCGCTGAACGAGGCCATGGTGTTATGTGCTATCGGTAAGGATCGGGTAGCGGCCAGTACGATTGTAGAGCGTACGGGACTGACTCCCTCGCATGCCTCCAAGGTAATTCGTGCGGTGGAGGAGCGGAATCTGTTAGTGCGTGCTTTAGGCGAGAAAGACAAGCGGCAAATGTATTTCTCTCTGACAAAAGAAGCGCATAACTGCCTGAAGGGAATACGCGAGCAGGGGATAGATATACCGGAACTGTTGCAACCCTTGTTTGCTTCTTATGCGGAGGGAGTGTCTGATTCGTGTGAATAAAGGTGAGTGAAAGGATGAAAAAGAAGAAATTTGAATTGGAAGTACCGGGTGGAGCCGACAAAGTCTTGTTGCACACCTGTTGCGCACCGTGTTCATCGGCCATTATCGAATGTCTGTTGAATCATGGCATACGCCCTACTATCTATTATTGTAATCCGAATATCTATCCGTTGGAGGAATACAATATCCGTAAGGACGAGTGTACCCGCTATGCCCAGTCGTTGGGCTTGGATATTGTGGATGCAGATTATGACCATGCATCCTGGCGTTGTACGGTGGCCGGACTTGAAAACGAACCGGAGCGCGGAGGGCGTTGCCTGAAATGCTTTAAAATGCGTCTGGCCGATACGGCCCGTTATGCGCATGAGCACGGTTTCTCAGTCATCACGACCACGTTAGCTTCCTCTCGCTGGAAAAGTCTGGAGCAGATTAATGAAGCAGGACATTGGGCTGTAGCTGCTTATCCCGACGTAACCTGGTGGGAACAGAACTGGCGCAAGGGGGGCTTGAGTGAGCGTCGTATAGCCATTATCAAGGAATATAATTTCTATAACCAGCAGTATTGCGGTTGTGAATTCAGTATGCGGAAGCACGACGAAGAACCTACTCCTTCTTCTCTTCCTCCTTCTTCGCCTCAATAGGTATGGTGTTGTCCTTATAGGCGGAGAAACCTTTTACTTTTACGCGTTCTTTTTTCTCTTCCTCGTTGATGGCTGCCTGGCCTAACTGGTTCATGTTGTCCTTTATCACATTGTGCATGTCAAAGAAATAGTCCAGCAGCATTTTCATGTGTTCTTCCAGTTCTCCTTCTCTGGGAGAGAAGAACGTGTGACAACGGGAGTGTAGTCCGATGGTCTTCTCATCCTCGTCCGCCATATAGACGGTAGTGACCAGTGAATTCACATTGGCCAAATTGATAATCTCTTTCAGATAAGGAAGCGCTTCGTTGTCGGCATTGATGGAGCCCCACCATGGATTCCAGATCATGATAAATCGGTTTTCTTCTTCTGCCGCAATATAGAAATCGTCTCCCTGATATTTAAAGGTGATGTGATTTTCTTCATTCACCTTAGGCTGGCAGCCTATTTTCTTCAGTACGCTGATGACGAGGTCTTTCGTGGTGACTTCGTCCTGTTCGTCTTTTGTCATTCTTTCAATGTATTCCAACCGTTTCTGACGCTCGCGTAAGAAGCGCAGGGCGAACAATACGACCGGCCAGAGGGCCAGTGCAATGACGGCAATCAATAAGGTTATTTCGCTGATGTGTGTCATGGTACGGTTTTTTAAAGGTTATGAATAGATTTTTTTTCTTTATATATTCTAAAGATAACAATTTTATTTGAAAACGGGGAAATACATTATACTTTTTTAAACAGGAATTATGCAGCAAAACGCTGAATTCGTTGTTTATAGTATGTAATCAATTAAAGACATAGATTTATGAAAAAGATGGTATCAATTCTGATATGCGCACTGGCCTTGATGGTCGGACATATTCAGGCTCAAGAAGTTGAGTTGACCAAAGAAGAAAAGAAAGCTCTTCAAGAGAAAATAGACAGTATCCAGCATGCAGAAGCAGTGGAAGCTATCAATGCAAAGAAATTTACCCTTGAAGCAGACCAGGTGGTGTTCAAGTATGGGCAGACGGCTTACGTCACATCGAATACCAACTTTGTGTCTGTAGACGGAGAAGATGCAGTGGTGCAGGTGGCTTTCAATATTCCGGCGGCAGGTCCTAACGGACTGGGAGGTGTAACGGTAGATGGAAAGGTCTCTTCTTATGAGATGAGGATTGACAAGAGGGGTACGCTGTATTTATCCATGAATGTGATGGGCACTGGTATTTCGGCCCGTCTGGACATCAGCATGCCGAAGGGAACAAATAATGCCACGGTTACCATTACTCCGAATTTTAATTCCAATCGTCTGACCCTGAACGGGGTGATACTTCCGGCTTTCAAGAGCTCAGTATTTAAAGGACGTTCAATTTAATAAAACAAGATGAATTATGAGAAAGATGTTGTTTTTTGCGTGTCTGTTGTTGGGGTTGTCGGCTTGTGAGAAAGACCCTGACATGAATCAGCTGGACGCGGATCTGGTGGTCTACACCGATTATGACAAGGATGCCGACTTTGGTGGTTATAAAACGTATTTCTTGCCTGACAGTATTTTAGAGGCCGGTGGTCATCGGGCTACCTACTGGAAGGATGAAAATGCAAAGGCAATTATTAATAAGGTTGCCGCAGAAATGGATGCACGCGGATACACCCGTATTCTTGATCCGGAAAAGAAGGAAGAAGCCAATGTGGGCTTGCAGCTTTCCTACGTGGCTCAGACAACTCAGGTCATTACCGGTGGCTACTGGGGCGGCTGGTGGGATTATGGTTTCTGGGGCCCCTGGTCCGGATGGTATTATCCGTATCCCGTATCCTATTCTTATAATACCAATACCTTGGTGATGGAGATGGTCGACCTGACTGCCGATGAGGATGGCACACAGAAAAATCTTCCGGTGGTGTGGTATGCCAGCGCATCAGGATTCCAGTACAGCGGACAGTTTAATCAGATGATGTTGCAGAACTCGGTGGTACAGGCTTTCGAGCAGTCACCTTATATCAAATCGGTTAATTAATTAGAGGAGGAATTTGAAATGAAGATAAATGTATTGAAAAAGATGGCACTGCTGGCCTTTATGTGTCTGGGAGTGGCTGTAAAAGGATTTTCGCAATACGATATCAGTAAGACTACTTTGAAGGTGGACTGGCAGATGAATGCGCCTTTTTCCACTGATTTTGCAGATAAGTTGAGCGGATGGGGAATGAATTTTGAGTTGGGCTATCAGTTTACGCCTCGTTGGGAAGCTGGAGTCTTTGCTTCTTTCCATACCAATCATAAGTATGTGGGACGTCAGACCTTGTCATTGTCGCCTACAGAGTCACTGACTACCGACCAACAGCGTTCGGCATTTCAAGTACCGTTTGGCGTGATGGGGTCATATAATCTCTCTACCAACCGTTATGTAAAGCCTTACATCGGAGTGAAGGCAGGTGCTATGTTTGCCCGTAATACCACTTACTTTGGTAGCGGAGGAGTGTACGACAAATCATGGGGATTCTACGTTTCTCCGGAAATCGGTTTGAAAATTTATCCGACAGGAAAGAAATGGGGATTCCATGTAGCCGGCTACTACAGTTATGCTACCAACAAGACGCAGACATTGACTTGCGACATTGAGGGGCAGAATCATGCCGGTTTCCGTCTGGGTGTAATCTTCTGATAGAATCAGAGTAGAGTATAAAAGAAAAGGTCTGAACAAAAGTTCAGACCTTTTTTCGTAGCCCGTGGGGGAATCGAACCCCCCTTTCAAGAATGAAAATCTTGCGTCCTAACCGATAGACGAACGGGCCATCCTGGCTTTGTGTTGAGGCGTTTCTCAATCACGGGTGCAAAGGTACGCATTATTTTTGAATATGCAAGCGTTTTGCAGAAAAAATGTAGAATAATTTCTTCAAGAAGTACGGAAAGAGGGATAAAAAACGCAAGTGCGTTTAAGGTAAAACGTCCTTGCGTTTGAATCCAAACGTCCTTGCGTTTGCTTTGAAACGTCCTTGCGTTTGAATCTAAACGCACTTGCGTTTTTTTAGAGATGATTTTTCTGGTTGGAAAAATGGGAAAAGTATATCGGGAGAAACAGTCCGGAACTTATCTTTTTATGAATTAAAAACGCATGTAACTGTCTGGGTCTATAGAGAAGGCTTTCCTGTTTTCGGTCGATAAACCGGTGTGCGGCGCGGCTTTTTCTCAATGAAATGGGAAAGGTGTAAAAAAAGCTTTTGCGGTTGGATATATCCCTTTGGGTTATGGCTAAAAGCCGTTTGTGTGTATATGAGGGGGAGAATCTGTACAAAATTCCATGTATTTGTACAATTATGGACTTTTGTATATTTAAATTTTCTGTAACATTGCGATGCAAATTAAAAATAAGAACCTTAAATAATGGCGAAAGAAACAAAAGTTATATACAAGTCAATAAAAACGATTAACAATTTTATTAAAAAACACATGTATGAAAAACATTAGTTCCATGGCGGCTTTAGCCGCATTGCTGCTTGTAAGTTGCGGGCAGGACACCGATGTAAAATTTGCTGGCGACGAATGGGCGAAAGTCACTTTCAGCGCGTCAATCAACGAACAGAATTCGCAGGATGTATCCCGTGTGACTGGAGTGACCTGGGATGACGGCGATGAGGTGAGCATTTCCTGCGGACCTACACAGAAAAATGTGTTCTACCGTTACAATGCCGCCGACAATTCATTTACCGCCATCAACCGTTTTGATGAAATCTGGTTGCTTGGAAATGAGGAGTACGATGTGACCGCTTATTATCCTCACGTAGGAGAAGAAGGAACTGTGCCTCCCGTGCAGACAGTAGAAATCACTTCCGAAAATCAGGATACGCCCGAAGAACGTGCCGCCTTCGATTTCCTCTACGCTTCTACCAAGGCTACAAAAGCCGAGCCGAATGTGCATTTGAACTTCAACCACGCCATGAGCCGTGTGAACCTGAAGTTTGTGCCGGGAACAGACCCGGAAAGAAATCCGGTGACTTTGACAGATATAGAATGTTACCTGGTAGGTATCAAGCGGAACGGTACGTTCGATACGGAAACGGGTGTGGCTGCGGTGACAGAGGATGCGGCTGTCAGTGATTTGCGTCAGATGCTGAATGCGGACAACGATTATACTTTCACCGCATATCTTCTTCCGCAGGCGATAGGAGCTGAGGGGCTTCAGATTGAAGCTGCGATGACTACTGCCGATGGCCGTCGCATTTATTATTTCCTGGAAATACCGGTAAGCGACTGGCCGGAAATGAAGGCAGGTTACTCCTATAATTATACGTTGACTGCCAATGATTATATGACGGCTTCTCCCACAGTACTTGAAATTTCAGGCACAGACATTAATCCGTGGACAGAAGTAAATAAGGAAGAAACTCCGGATGCGAAGGCATTGGGTACGGAAGCCAAAGCAGAAGGTTCGGAATGGGGCGAAATGGAAACGGAAGAAATCGTTCCGGTGGAAAAACAATAAATTGACTTTAAATTCTAAAGATTATGAAGCTATATAATCATATTTCAACCTGGGCTTTTGCCGGACTGCTGGCTTTCACCAGCTGTTCACAGGAAGAAAGCCTGGAAGGAAGCTCTTCTTTGCAAGGGTTCCAGATAAGTGTGACCGACGCGGGATTCCAGAACCTTTCAGAAGGACGTGCTACCGATGAAAACTTCAAGACCACTTTTGTGAAAGGAGATGCCATCGGAGTCTATGCCGTGGAAAACGGACAAGTGGTAGAAGGGGTAGCCAACCGTAAGTTTACGATGAATGAAAAAGGAGAATGGGACTTGGAAGGTAACCCGATTGAATATGACAGCGAGCGTTTCAAGAACATTACTTTCTATGCGTATTATCCTTATCAGGCAGACGAGGAATCCATTCAGTTTGATGCGGCGGCAGAAGACCCCTTCGCTTCATTGGTAAGCAACTGGCAGATTGCGGCCGACCAGGGCGGTACGAAATACACCCAAAGCGACCTGATGACCAGCTCCAGCAAAGCGGAAGACGGCCGTCTTCAAGGAAAAGTATCGTTCACCATGCTGCATGAAATGGCCTTGGCGGTGCTGAAGATGCCTAATCTGGTGTATGATTTCACGAACGGAGGTCTGGACGATTATAGCCTGAACGTAGCGCCGAAAGAACTTTTTATAAATGACGTGGAAACCACTCCTTATTATGATAAGGTAAGCGGCACGTACATGGCGTTGGTGAAACCTGAAACAGATTATTCCATTTCAGGAACTTACCAGGGAGCGAAGGAGATGGCATTTAGTGCGACAGGAAGTCTGGCGGGAGGCAAGGCTAAAATGTACACGATTAATGATGCCAATAAGCTGGATTATACCTTGCAGATTGGTGACTATCTCTGTGCGGACGGTAATCTGGTGAGCGTGGATAATGCCACAGTGCCCGACAATGCGATTGGAGTGGTTTGCTATGTGGGTAATCCTCAGCCGCATGTGTATGCTCCGGATGCCTGCTCCGAAACGCAGGATGCTTTGTATCGTGATTACCCTGCCTGCACTCACGGACTGGTGCTTTCTTTAAATAACGCTGTTTATAACGGCGCAACCACCTCCAAGTATCATTCAGGTAAAACGGGAACTTATGACACCTGGTTTGATTCGGATGAGGAATGGGCAGGTAAGTTTGTTTATTGTAATTCAGGCCGTGACGGTGTTTTGAAGAATGACGCGTTGACCCTTTATCCGGCATTCTTCGGATATAACAATACGGTTCTGATGACAATGGTGACAGAAGAGGGGAAAGGTTCTCCCTCCACTTGTGATGATGCCTATAATTTTATTACTGCCTATCGTGGGCAGGTGGCTGTTCCTTCTACCGCTACTTCCTGGTTTCTTCCTTCCATCAAAGAATGGCAACAAGTGGCAGATAACTTGACCAATATAAACAAGAGCATTGCAAAGGTTTCCGGTACTGGAATGACATCGACAAACTCCGGCAGTAATACCGGACATTATTGGTCAAGCACTCAGCGTAATGATACTTTTCAGTGGACTCATGGTATGGACGGAGGAGCGTATAATATAATATGTGAACGTGGTTCACGTGCCGGCTCGTTCCGCATGATGTTAGCCTTTTAAAATCACAAATGTAAAAGCAATATGAATAAGAAAAAGAATTATATAAAAAGTACCGCTCTCCCCATGGCGATGCTTCTTTCGGCTGTAGCTGTCTCTCCGCTTTTAGGGGAAAAGGCATATGCGGCTGTAGAGGCCACTCAGCAGCAGGGAACTATCAAGGGAACGGTCGTCGACAGCAATGGTGAACCCGTTATCGGTGCGAATGTCATCATTGAAGGTACCACAACCGGTACTATTACAGATATTGATGGAGTGTTTATGATTAATGCCAAACCGGGGCAGAAACTGACTATCTCGTTCATCGGTTATAATTCGGTAACCGTTCCGGCAAAAGCTGACATGAAAGTAACATTGTCCGACAATTCTACCATGCTGGGCGAAGTGCAGGTGGTAGCTTACGGTGTGCAGAAAAAGGTAAGTGTGACTGGAGCTATCTCCAGTGTCGGTTCGGAAGAACTGATGCGTACGCCGGTAAGTTCGGTCACCAATGTGCTGGGTGGTCAGATGACCGGTTTGACCACGGTGCAGTATTCCGGTGAGCCGGGTGCGGATGCGGCCGACATTCTGGTGCGTGGTAAAGCTACTTTCGGTGATTCTTCTCCGCTGATTCAGGTGGACGGAGTGGAACGAAGCATGACGGACATTGACCCGAACGAAATCGAGAGCGTGACCGTGTTGAAGGACGCTTCCGCTACGGCGGTGTTCGGTATCCGTGGTGCGAATGGTGTCATCTTGATTACCACCAAGCGTGGTAAGGAAGGAAAGCCGAAAATTTCGTTCTCTACTTCTGCCAGTATCCTTCAGCCGACAAAGATGGTGGAACAGGCCAATTCGTATCAGTATGCCACTTTCTATAACCAGTTGATGAAGAATGACGGACAAGACGAGGTTTTCTCGCCGACGATTGTGGAGAAATTCCGTACCCATTCCGACCCTATACGTTTCCCGGATACCCGTTGGGCTGATTACATCATGAAAAGCGCGGCGTTGCAGAGCCAGCATAACATGAGTGTGTCGGGCGGTACGGACAAGGTGCGTTATTTCATTTCGGCCGGAGCTTATACGCAGGACGGTCTGTTCAACAGTTTCAATCTGCCGTATGATGTAAGTTATTCTTACAAGCGTTTCAACTATCGTGCGAACTTTGATATTAACGTCACCAAGTCGACACTTTTGTCGTTCAACGTGGCAGGTAATGTAGATAATAACAGCAAGCCTCATACCAGCCAGGGAACATCCGGTATGATTAAGAACATGTACTATGCCACTCCGTTCTCCAGTCCGGGTATTGTAGACGGAAAGTTTATTACCACAGCTACCGATTACAGTGACGAAAGACTTCCTTTTACCGGAGGTAATGGTATGGCATACTATGGTGCCGGTTTTGATAGGGTCAGCAATAACAAACTGACGGCCGACCTGATGCTCGACCAGAAACTGGATTTCATTACGAAGGGACTTTCTGTCAAGTTGAAAGGTTCTTACAACAGTGGTTTCGTAGTGACAAAGACCGGTACGGGTGGTGCCGTAGCCACTTATACTCCCGTGTTGCAGGAAGACGGAAGTCTGGCTTACCGTAAGGCAGGCGAGAATACGGATGTAAGTTATTCTTACAGCACCGGCAAGTCGCGTGACTGGTACATGGAGGCCAGCTTGAACTATGCCCGTTCTTTCGGCGACCATAATGTGACGGCCTTGCTGTTGTACAACCAGTCCAAGCAGTATTACTTTGGCAGCAGTAGCTCTCAATACCGTGACATTCCCCGTGGGTATGTAGGTCTGGTAGGACGTGTGACCTACGACTGGAAAAACCGTTACATGGCCGAGTTCAACATCGGTTACAACGGTTCCGAGAACTTTGCGCCGGAACGCCGCTTTGGTACCTTCCCGGCAGGTTCTGTGGGATGGATTATGAGTGAGGAAAAATGGTTCCAGCCGCTGAAGCCATGGATGACATTCCTGAAACTGCGTGCCAGCCTGGGTCTGGTAGGTAACGACAAGCCGAGCGACCTGAACCTCCGTTTCCTTTACCTGGCCGACCCGTATGAAGTGAATAACGGCAGTCTGCCTAACCGTAACGGCGGATACGGATACAGCTTTGGTATTGAAAATAGTACAGTCAGTCTGGGAGCAAGAGAAACCGCCAAGAACAATGCCGATGTGGGTTGGGAAACAGCCTTGAAACAAAACTATGGTGTCGACATGAATTTCTTTGACGACCGTCTCCGTACTTCGGTGGACTATTACCGTGAGCACCGTAAAGACATTCTGCTGATTGACGGAACGGCTCCGGGGCTGCTGGGCTTCACCGTGCCTTACGCCAACCTGGGAGAAGTGGAGAGCTGGGGATGGGAACTGTCCTTGAACTGGAACGACAAGATTGGCGATAACTTCCGTTATTGGGCTACTTTTAACCTCTCTTATAACCAGAATGAGATTCTGGAAGACAAGCAGGCGCCTCAAAGCTATGATTATCAGTACACCAAAGGACATCGTATCGGCGCACGTTCGCAGTATGTGTTCTTCCGTTACTACGATGAGCAGACTCCCGAACTGTATGAGCAGACGTTCAACCGTCCGTATCCGGAGCAGATTCAGACCTTGCGCAACGGAGATGCCGTCTATGTGGACTTGAACGGTGACCGTAAGATTGATACCAATGATATGAGTTATGATTATGGTTATACGGATGACCCGGAATACATGGCCGGTCTGACCTTGGGTTTCAGTTGGAAGAACTGGGAAGTGAGCACGCAGTGGACGGGCGCATGGAACGTGAGCCGTATGATTTCCGATGTGTTCCGCCAGCCTTTCTATGCGTCGGCCGACGCTTCGCAGGGCGGTTTGCTGGCTTATCACCTGGATAATACCTGGACGGAAGACAACCCGTCGCAGAGTGCCAAGTATCCTCGTGCCACATTTGTGAACCGTGACAATAACTACGCTACTTCCACATTGTATGAGCAGGATTCAAAATATTTGCGCCTGAAGACCTTGCAGGTGGCTTATAATTTTAATCTTCCGGTGATGAAGAAACTGGGGTTGAACACGTTCCAGCTGGCGTTCAGCGGGTATAACTTGTGGACACTGACTCCGTATTTGTGGGGCGATCCGGAAACCAGGGCTTCAAATGCGCCTTCTTATCCATTGTCTAAGACATATACATTGAGTTTGAAACTTGGATTCTAAACAATTAAAGACAGAAAATATGAAATTAGGATATACACTTTTGTTCGGCGCATGCGTGGCGGCCAATCTGATTGCCACGTCATGTGTGGACGATATGAAATTCGGAAACTCATTCCTTGACAAGGCTCCGGGCGGTACCGCCACAGTGGATACGGTATTCAGCAGCGCGGTCTATACCCAGCAGTTTCTGAATTCAATTTATGGTCGTCAGTATTATGGATTGCCTTATAAGGATGATACTTCCTTGCCGGTGTCCAGCAGCCCGTATTGCGGTAAGGTAGAGGCTTTGACAGACTGCTGGCAGTTGCACTGGCGTGACGCGCAGCTTTATTCGCAGTATTACAGCGGTATCCATACGGCCAATTACAGCCGCCGTCAGGATAAGTTCTGTTATAACGATGAAAAGGTGTGGGAAGTAGTGCGCTGGTGCTGGCTGCTGATGGAACACATCGACGATGTGCCCAATCTGGATGCCAATGAAAAGGCGCGTATGATTGCGGAGGCCAAATGCTTGATAGCCGTGCGTTACTTTGACATGTTCCGTCATTACGGGGGGCTTCCTTTGCTTTATGCCTCTTTTGAAGGAAATGAGTCCAGCTACGAATGTCCGCGTGCCACGGTAGAAGAAACAGTGAACTACATGATTAAGATGTTGGATGAGGCCATTGATTCCGGGGCTTTGCCCTGGGCATACGGTCCCGGTGCCGACGGAAGTTCCACCTATACCGGACGCTGGACCAAGGCAGGTGCTATGGCGTTGAAGTGTAAAATCTGGCAGTTTGCCGCTTCTCCTTTGTTCAATGACAATCAGGGTTATGCTGGAGGGGCATCTGAAGCTGAGCAACAGCATCTGGTATGGTATGGAGGATATCGTCAGGAATTGTGGGAAAACTGCCTGAAGGCTTGCGAAGACTTCATGAACGCATTGCAGGCAAACGGTTATTATGAATTGAACCAGTCTGTCAATAACACACCGGCCGGTTACCGTTATGCCTATCGTATGGGGTACCTTTATCAAGGAAGTAAGGAAGTCATTCATTCTGTCAGGGTTCAGATGGGAGACGCTTTTAATTCCAGTACTTATTTCTGGCATAATTGGAGCGATTTGGGACGTAACTCTTATACGCCTACACAAGAATATGTGGAAATGTTCCCGTGGGCCGACGGTAAACCGTTCAATTGGGAGGAAACAGAGGTAGAAGGCAAGCTGGATGAAATGTTCGCGAAAGGTACTTTGGCCGACAATAACCTGGAATTGACCCGTGACCCTCGTTTGTATGAGACAGTGATAGTGAACGGATTGCCCAAGATGCTGGACTGGTCGAACAATGCCGGGTTGATGTCCGGACAGCCATACGAACTGTGGGTAGGCGGTTATGATGCCGGAAACAACTCACGGGATGAGACCATGCGTTTTGCTACTGGCTATGACAATATGAAGTATTATATCGGTACGGAATATCAGCGTCAGTATTGCCAGTGGGTGACTTTGCGTCTGTCGGATATTTATCTCACTTATGCGGAAGCATTGCTTCAGGCAAAAGGGGACAATGCGGGTGCGTTGACCTGGATAAATAAGGTGCGCGAACGTGTAGGCCTTGGCAAGCTGGAAGATTGTAATCCGGAAAAGAACCTGACTTCAAACAAGGAAAACTTGTTGGAAGAATTGCTGCGTGAGCGTGTGTGTGAGCTTGGTATGGAAGACGCACGTTTCTTTGATTTGATTCGGTATAAACGTGCGGACCGGTTTGAAAAAGAGCTGCACGGACTGTTGATTTACCGTCTGGATGAGAAAGGAAACCGTATAGAGACGAAATGGTTTGAAGGTGACCAGAATCAAGGAGCTCCCCAGCCCGTTCATTTTGACTATGAAAGATTTACGTTGCACAATATCCGTCGTTACTGGTGGGATTATGGTTTTGACACCAAATGGTATTTGTCACCGTTCCCTCAAACGGAAATAAACAAGGGATACGGACTGGTTCAGAATCCTGGCTGGTAATTTATAAAAGTATAAGTAATAGATTTTTGATAATAGCTTTATGAAAAAATATAAGAATCTGATGTGGGCATGCCTGGCCTTGCTGGCTGTTCCTGCTGGTGCTCAGGACACGGACAACAATGTCAGAGGAATGGTTGTCGACAAGTGGGGGCATCCGGTTTATGGTGCTTCTGTCATGGTGAAAGGGATGCCGGAAACAAGAGTTGAGACAGATAAGGATGGAAAATTTTCCATAGAAGCTTCTGCCGGACAGCAATTGAATATTGTGTCAGTAGATAAAGGTACGACTACGGTAAAGGCGGACGGAAAGTCGCTGGTGAAGGTCGTACTGAATTACGCGGGGCAGTCTGTCGACGTGGGCGCCGGACGTGTTTTTACCCGTGCCGAGTCTACGGCAGCCGTTTCTACCATTTATAATGAAGACTTTGATAAGCGTAGTGCTAAAAACATGTCTAATTCTCTGTTAGGGCAGGGAATGGGTATGATGGTCTTGCAGAATTCGGGAAATTATGCGGATGTGGAACCTACTTTTTATATCAGAGGACTTCAGAGTCTTTCCAGCAGCAATCCGTTGATATTGGTTGATGGTCTGGAAAGAGACATGAGCCTGCTTAGCCCGGAGGAAGTGGAATCTGTATCCGTTTTGAAAGATGCGGCCGCTGTAGCTTTGTATGGGTATAAAGGAATTAATGGGGCTATCCTGATTACGACCAAACGCGGTAAGTATAATTCCAAAGAAATCAAGTTTACTTATGACCATGTAAATAATTTCATGGACCGGAAGCCGGAGTTTGTGGATGCGGCCACTTATGCGCAGGCTTATAATGAGGCACGCAGGTATGAAGGTTTGTCTCCCCGTTATGCGGATAAGGAAGTGGAGTATTTCCGTAATGGAGACTTCCCTTATTTGTATCCGAATGTAAACTGGCTTGATGAGACTTTCAAGAATTCGGGCATTTCCAACAAGTATACGATTGAATTTCGCGGAGGTGGTTCTAAGTTCCGTTACTATTCTATGCTTGACCTGGTGACAGACAGAGGTTTCGTGAAAGAAGGCAATATGAACGAAGGCTATTCTACCCAGAACAAGTATTCGCGTGCCAATCTGCGTACCAATATGGATATTGATGTAAGCAGTACTACAAAACTGAAAGTGAATATTTTGGGTACATTGTCGGAATCTCTCCGTCCGGGTGCTTCTGCCAATCTGTGGGATATGATTTATACCCTGCCGGCAGCCGCTTTTCCTGTAAAGGATGAGGACGGCTTATGGGGAGGAAACAATACCACTTGGTTGGGAACCCAGAATCCGGTGGCTCAATCTCAGGGAGCGGCATATTCAAAAGGTCATACGAGAAGCTTGTTTGCGGACCTGACCTTGGAACAAGACTTGTCGGCTGTTACAGAAGGTTTGGGATTCAATTTCAGATTGGCTTATGATAACTATTCTTCTATATGGGAAGACCATAGCCAGGCTTATACTTATGGCGGATATACGGTGACTTATACTGATTTGACAGGACCTTTGTATACGCATACAACTGGAGGTGAGCCTACAGAAATGGGAAAAGACGGAAGCATAAATAACTGGACACGCCAGTTCAACTTCTCTGGTGGATTTAGCTATAACCGGAACTTTGCGGATACACACGATGTGTATTCTCAATTGAAGTGGGAATATGAGTACCGTGATTCATACGGCTTGAATACAACCATTTATCGCCAGAATGTGTCATGGTTTACTCATTATGGATATGACAAGCGTTATTTCCTTGACTTGGCGTTGGTAGGCTCCGGCTCCAGTCTGCTTGCTCCCGGTCATAAATGGGCGTTTTCTCCTACAGTGTCGGCGGCATGGGTGCTTTCGGAAGAAAATTTTATGAACAATGTGTCATGGATTGATTTCTTGAAACTTCGTGCTTCATTCGGCATTATCAATGCGGATTATCTGCCGGCCAGTGATGTGTATGATTACTGGGACCAGATTTATACCACAACAGGTACGCGCTATATGTTCAATAGTGCGTATGATTCTTCATTCGGTACGACAGAACTCGGCCGTTTGGCAAGTACGAATTATACGCATGAGAAAGGATATAAATACAATGTCGGTGTAGACGCCACGTTGTTTAAAGGGTTGAATCTTTCGGTAGACGCATATTATCAGCGTAGAAACAACATCTGGGTTTCTTCCGAAGGTAAGTACACGGCTGTCTTGGGACAGACTCCTCCGTATGAGAACGCCGGTGTGGTAGACAGTTGGGGCGGCGAGTTCAGCCTTGATTACACGAAGCGTGTGGGAGATGTGGTGCTGAATGCTGGAGGTAGCTTCAACTGGAACCGGAATGAGATTAAGGAGCAACTGGAGGAACCTAGAATGTACGATAATCTTGTACAGACCGGCCACTCGTTGAACCAGGTTTATGGTCTGGAAGCTGTAGGTTTCTTTAAAGACGCAGATGATATAGCCAACAGTCTGCCTCAAAGCTTCGGAACGGTCTATCCGGGAGATATTAAGTATCGTGATGTGAATGGAGATAAAATAATCGACAGCAATGACGTGACGGCTATCGGTTATAGCACAGTCGCTCCGGAAATTTATTATACGTTCCATTTGGGAGCGGAATGGAAAGGACTTGGATTTGACGCCCAGTTCCAGGGAACAGGCCGTTATTCTGCCATCTTGAATACGAAGAGTATGTTCTGGCCTTTGCTGAGCACAACTACGCTTTCTACTCATTATTATGAAAATCGTTGGACTCCTGATAATCAAGATGCAAAATATCCTCGATTGAGTACTCAGAGCAATACGAACAACTACCAGACAAATACAGTGTGGTTGGCAGATCGTTCCTTCTTGAAACTCCGCAATATTGAAGTTTATTATAATTTCCCTAAATCATGGTTGCAGAAAACAAAATTCATCGGCGATGCAAGATTGTATGTACGAGGAGTTGATTTGCTGTGCTTTGATAAGATTGATGTGTTAGACCCTGAATCTTATGGAGCGACAAACCCATTGAACAAGAGTCTGATTGTAGGTTTGAAAGTAGGTTTTTAATCTTAAAAGAAACGAAGAATGAAACTTAGAAAAATTGTCTATGGTATGTTGTGTATGGGAGCATTGGCTTCGTGCTCAGACCAAATGAACTACCATGAATATAATAATTATGATGAAGATTTTGTGAAGCTGAATTTTAGTAATGTTGGAGGTCTGATTACCACTATTTACCTGGATTTGGATACTGATTTTGGTAATTATTCTGGAGCAATATTAGGATCGGCTACTGATGAGTCACAGTATGCATATACAGGAAATTCTATTGAGACATTTTATAATGGCTCATGGAGTCCGACTAATGCTCAAAGTGGAACTTGGAGTACATGTTATTCGGGTATTTCAAACTGTAATCTGTTTTTGGATAAGTATGTTGGATTGACATTCCCAGAGTTAGAGCAGAATGCAGACTATAAACCTCAGATGTTCCGTTACAATAACTATCAGTATGAAGTACGTTTTCTGCGTGCCTATTTTTACTTTAATCTGGTGCGTCAGTATGGAGATGTGCCGTTCATCGATCATTTCTTGAGTGCAGATGAGAGCAATACATTGAGTCGTACTCCGGCTAAAGATATTTTTGATTATATTATTTCAGAGTGTGATGATATAAAGGATCTGATAATTGAAGATTATGCCAACCTTCCTGCAGATGTGGTATTACCTAGTGAATCTCCAGAAACAGGTCGTGTAAATAAAGCTACAGTTTTGGCCTTGAAAGCTCGTGCGGCTCTTTATGCAGCAAGTCCATTGTTTAATACAGATAATAATCCAGAATTATGGCATCGTGCGGCTACAGCGAATAAAGAATTATTGGATTATTGTGTAAATGAACGTGGCATGAAGCTGGTTAGTGACTATGCCTCTTTGTGGGATAAAAATAACTATAAGAATGCTACGGATGAATTAATTTTTGGTCGTCGCGCGAATCGTGAGTCCAGTACTATGGAGTCTTATAATTATCCGGTTGGAATTGAAGGTGGAAATGGGGGAAATTGTCCGACACAAAATTTGGTTGATGCGTATGAAACAACTGATGGTTGTCCTGTTCGTCTGGTTGATGGAGTATGGACTGCAGAAGGAAGTCGTGTTTTTGACCCGGCAAAACCTTATGACGACCGTGACCCACGTTTGAAAATGACTATTTGTGTAAATGAGGAAACAGGATGGCCTACATGGAATGAAACTCCGATTTATACTTACCAGGGAGGAGCAAACGGACAACCTCTGAACGGAGGTACCCCAACTGGATATTATTTGAAAAAATATTGCCAGGGAGACATTGACCTTCGTTCTAATAGTACTAATAAGTCGGCTTATCATACATGGATAACTTATCGTTTGGGAGAATTCTATTTGAATTATGCAGAAGCTGTATTCCGTTATTTGGGAAGTGCGGATGCAACGGATGCTGAGTTTACTATGTCGGCTCGCCAGGCAGCTAGTATGACTCGTGAACGTGAAGGAGTAGGAATGCCTGCCTTCCCGTTAAATATGTCAAATGATGCGTTTTGGGAGGCTTATAAAAAAGAACGTATGGTGGAACTTGCTTTTGAAGGACATCGTTTTTGGGATGTACGTCGTTGGAAAGAGGCTGACAAATATTTTGTAAATATAGAAGGTCTGCAAATCTCAAAAACAGGAGATAATACTGCTTATTCTTATTCTACAGTGGTAAATACTCGTCAGTGGGACGATAAGATGTATCTCTTCCCGATACCTCAATCCGAGAGAATGAAAAATCCTAATTTAAGTCAGAATCCGGGCTGGTAAGTCCCGGATTCCGGAAAAGTATAAATATTTAAAAATATAAGATATCATGAAAAGACTATTTACAAGTTTCTTAGGTGCTGTCTGTCTTTTTGCGTTGTCAGCATGTTCGGATGAAGAAACTCCGGCTCCGCAACCAGGAAGTGGTGATACAGAAGAACTGCCTGCACTTCCCTCTGAAGTGGTAAAAGACGGTCGGGCTATGTGGGTAAGTTATGATCCTACTCCTGATGCGGATGCTAATTCTACTACTTTTATACATGGGGCTTTGGTTAGCTGGCGATTATTGCAAAGTGATCCATCTAATGTGGCATTTGATATTTATAAATCGGTAGATGGAGGGCAGGAAGTAAAATTGAATGTGGATGCATTGTTTAATTCAACTTGCTTTTTAGATGAAAATATAGACGTTACAAAGTCAAATCATTATCGTGTTACATTATCTGGAAATAGTGAAACTATTTGTGAGTGTGATTTTACGCCAGAGATGGCTCAAACTTATTATCGTAAAATTACATTGAATGCGAACCCTTCTACAATAGAGCTGCCTGAAAATGGTTATTATGTGGCTGATGATATTCAGGTAGGTGAATTGGATGGTGACGGTGAAATGGAAATCGTGATTAAGCGTGAACCTTATGATGGAGCTAATCAGGGGGGATGGCATAATGGTACTACTTTATTGGAAGCCTATAAATTGGATGGAACTTTCCTTTGGCGTATTGACTTGGGAGTTAATATTCGTTCGGGCTCTCATTATACTTCTTATATATTGTACGATTTTGATGGTGATGGACTGTGTGAAATCGCTTTCCGTTCTGCCGAAGGTACTCAGTTTGCAGATGGAAAGATGATTACAGGAGAAGATGGAAAAGTTCATGATTATCGTATTCGTGATTTAAATGGTGCCGGATGGGCTTCAGGTGCAAAACTTCCTACTACTTGTGGCTTGATTTTTGAAGGTCCTGAATACATCTCAATTTGTCGTGGGTATGATGGACGTGAAATAGCACGTACAGATAATATTCCTCGTGGAGGTGAAGGTTCTAAAGTAGAACGTGCTGAGTATTGGATGGATTATTGGGGCGATGATTATGGAAACCGTATGGACCGTTTCTTTATTGGTGCTGCTTATTTAGATGGGATTCCTGATCCATCAACTGGTGCTAGAACAAGTAATCCTAGTCTGATTGTGACTCGTGGCGTGTACAAGAACTGGCAGGTTTGGGCCTTTGACCTAAAAGGATCGGAACTGGAAAATCGTTGGAAATTTGATACCAAGGATCATGATGAAAAATGGTTGGCAATGTGTTCTCATGCTTTTCGTGTAGCAGACTTAGATAATGATGGAAAAGATGAAATTCTCTATGGACAGGCTGCAATTGATGACAATGGAAATGAACTTTGGTGCACTGGAAATGGACATGGAGACTGTTTGCATGTGGGTAAATTCATTAAAGATCGTGATGGCTTGCAGATTGTGGCTTCCTTTGAAGAAGAAAATACATATGCAGTACAAGGATTGGGGTATGGATGTCAGGTTATTGATGCACGTGACGGTTCATTAATTTCTGCTCATGGTGCTGGAATGCATGGTGATGTAGGGCGTTGTATTGTAGCAGACGTAGATCCTGATAGTCCTAATATGGAATTTTGGTCTTCGATGAATTCTGGAATGTACAATTGTGGAGGTTCTATAGATGTACCTATAAGTCCTGATATGCCTACTGGTATTGGTGGTGGTACGTTATATAATGCAGCAATTTGGTGGACTGGAGAATTGACTCGTGAGTTGTTTGACCGTGCTTTGATTGTAAGCTATAAAGCTAATCCGAGAACGAATAAGAACCGTCTTGTGAATTTTGCAACTGGATATGGAAGCAATGAAGGTAATCATAGTACAAAATATAATCCTTGTTATTACGGTGATTTCCTGGGCGACTGGCGTGAGGAAGTAATAATGGGCTCTTCAGACCATTCTGCGATTTATATTTTCTCTACGAATTATCCGACAGAGCATCGTTTCCCGCATCTTATGACAGATCATACTTATGATATGAGTCAGGCAATGCAGAATATAGGTTATAATCAACCCACTCATTTAGGCTATTATATCGGATCCAAATAATAGTAAACAAAAGTTAGTTAGATTTCGGTTGGCGTGTGAGCAAGTGATTGTGTGGACGCCAACCATTTTTATTTTGTATAATAACAAAAGAGACTATTTCTCGGAAAAATGGAAATAGTCTCTTTTGTTTTTTGATTGAATAAGACGAAAATTTAAATACCCCTTTCCTTGATAATGCCGTTCTGGTAAGCTACCAGCAGTTTCTTCAAATCTTCAATTTGTACCATCAGTTCGCGTCCTTTGTCGGTATCTTTCACCATCATGCGCTGACTGCTCAATTCTACGATTTGGGTGGTCGACTTGATGTCTTGTCCTTCTTCGATGGCTTTTTGGGTAGAAGTGAAGGGTTCGTGCTGTACAAGCTGGAAACCGCGTGAGTGGTACACTAATGTGTAGCCTGCAATACCCGTTTCCGGTTGGTAAGCCTTGGAGAATCCTCCATCGATAACCATCAGTTTACCGTTGGCTTTAATTGGTTTTTCTCCTTTGACTGCTTTTACCGGTACATGTCCGTTGATGATGTGGCGGTGTTCTCCTTCCACTCCGAATTCATCCAGAATCATGTCGCAGATATCTTCACGGTCGCGCAAGGCGTAATAATAGCCTTTCACTTCTTTATGAGTTTCCTTGTCGGTCAGGAAATAACGTTCGAAGGTAGCCATTTTACTCTTATCGAAGGCCGGAGAGTTCTTTCCGCACCACAGGTACCAGATGAAGTCTCTGGCAAATGCTTTTTCCGGATCATCTTCTTCTGCAAAATAAGCTGTACGGATGAGCTGGCCTACGCGCTTGAGCAGGGCTTCTCCCTTGTATTTCTTTCCGAGTATGTCTACTTCCTTAAGCGTTCCGTCGGCATTCATCGGCATAGAAGCGTGGAAGAGCAGGTTTGAGTTGCATACATTGTACATGCATCCGTAACGGAAAATGCATTTCATGTGCTTGCGCAACTTTTCGCTTCCCGTGAAAGATTTGTGCAGTTTCTGTACGATTTCTTCTTCTTCTTCTGTCAACTGGTATGGGTTTTCCGGATCGATGGTCGGGAACAGGCAGTCGCGCATCTCATAATCTTTTCCGTCAAGCTGGAATACTTTCCGCTTGAAGTCGATGTGGTGCAACAGCAGACGGCTGTCCATGTCGAATTCCGGATGACGCCGGATGGCAGCAGCTTCCAGCTTGAACTGGATAATGGTGATGGCCTTGTGCATCTGCGAGATGAGCCGCAAGGTCTTGTCATTGTATGAACTGCTTTCGGGTGCAATCTTAGGAGCAAAGTATTCGCATGGGTCGTTGGCGTAGGCTTCCATAGCAAAGGTAGCCAGCGGAAGCAGGTTGATGCCGTATCCGTCTTCCAATGCCGGAAGGTTACCGTAGCGCATGGCCAGACGCAGTACGTTGGCTATACAACAGTCATTTCCTGAAGCGGCTCCCATCCAGAGGATGTCATGATTACCCCATTGGATGTCGAAGTTATGGTAGTTGCAAAGTGTGTCCATGATGATGTGAGGACCAGGACCACGGTCGAAAATATCTCCTAAGATATGCAGTGAGTCGATGGTCAGTCGCTGTATCAGGTTACACAGTGCAATGATGAAGTCGTCGGCACGGCGTGTCTCAATAATGGTACGGATAATGACATTGATGTAAGCCTGCTTGTTGGGATCCATGGGACTTTCGTGAAGCAACTCCTGAATGATGTAGGAGAATTCTTCAGGCAGCGCCTTGCGTACCTTTGAGCGTGTATATTTGGATGATACATTCTGGCAGACTTTTACCAGCTGGTTCAGGGTGATGACATACCAGTCTACGAGGTCTTTTTCCACTTCCTTTACCAGTTGTAACTTCTGTTCCGGATAATATATCAGCGTGCAGAGTTCCTTTTTCTCCATTTCGCGGAGGTTGTTGCCGAAAATCTCGTTTACCTTCCGTTTGATAGCTCCGGAAGCATTGCGGAGCACATGCTGGAAAGCTTCGTATTCCCCGTGCAGGTCGGCCAGAAAATGTTCCGTTCCTTTCGGAAGGTTCAGAATGGCCTCCAGGTTGATGATTTCCGTGCTGGCTGCAGCCAGGTTAGGAAAATCGTGTGAAAGGAGTTCCAGGTAGCGGATGTCCTTCTGTATCATTTCCGGGGTAATTTGTTTGTAGGTTTTCATGATATTGAGTGATTTAAAAGTTGCTATAAAAATAACATGAGCACTAACTGTGCGATGATGACGCGGGTAAACATTCCGAAAGGGTAGACCGTCGCGTAGCTTACCGAAGGTTCATCTCCTGGAATGATGTCGTTGGCATAGTTCAGTGCCATCGGGTTGGCCATACTTCCGCAGAGCATACCGCATGTATTGCCGAAGTCCATTTTGCACAGACGAAGGGACACTAATGCCATGATAACGACAGGAATAAAGGTTATCAGGAATCCGATGCCTACCCACAAGGCTCCTTCCGGACGCATGACGGTTTCAAAGAAGTGCGCACCGGCATCCAGTCCAAGACAAGCCAAGTAAAGAGATAAGCCGATACCTCGGAGCATCAGGTTGGCACTGCGCGTGGTATAGGTCACCAGATGCAGACGAGGCCCGTAGGCTCCAATCAGGATACCGATTACAATCGGTCCGCCTGCCAGTCCTAATTTGACAGGTGAGCTGATGCCTGGAATGGCAATAGGAATGGACCCAACGATGAGTCCCAGTATGATGCCGATAAAAATAGAGGCTAAGTTAGGGTCTTTAAGCGTTTTTACGGTATTTCCCAATACTTTCTCCACATTCTGAATGGCTGCCGCTTCACCTACTACCGTCAGACGGTCACCTAATTGCAGTACCAGTCCCGGAGTGGCCAGCAGTTGTACACCGCTTCGCAGCACACGACTGATATTGATGCCATACGTGTTGCGCAGACGGAGTGAACCCAGTTTCTTTCCGTTGATTTCCGGTCGGGTGACGATAATGTGCTTGGAAATCAGTTTGCTGTCGATGGCATTCCAGTCAATGTCTTCTTTGTTCCAGTCCCGTTTTTCCTGTTCACCGAACAGAATGGTCAGTGTGGGCGCATCTTTTTCGGTCGTGATTACCAGAATACGGTCATTCTCTTTCAGTATCTTTTCAGAAGTCGGAATGCTCACGGTACCTTCACGCCAGAGTCGTGAGATGACGAATTTGGGATAGCCTACCTGAGCAATATCCTGTATACTCTTGTTGAAGATGGCGGGATTGTGTATCTGAAAAGTAGCAATGTACGTGTGGTTGGAGTCGTCGTGTTCATGCTCCTGCATGTCAGACGGGCGTACGAAGAACTTTCTGATAACGACGATGGCAAAAATAACTCCCACCACTCCGAGCGGATAGGTCACGGCACAACTGAGGGCAGCTCCACTGGTGGGCTCACCTAACTGTTTCAGTGTCTGCTGTGCGGCACCCAAGGCAGGAGTATTGGTAGTGGCTCCGCAAAGAATACCTACCATGTCAGGCAGACTGATGGGGGTGGTCATGCTCAGTACTACGGCCATTATTGTACCGAGGAAGATGACTCCTAATCCTAACAGGTTCAGACGGTATCCGCCTCGCTGAAATGAGCTGAAAAATCCCGGACCGACCTGTAGTCCTAATGAATAGACAAAGAGAACCAATCCGAAGCTTTCTGCATAGCTGAGCATTTGCGGATCGATGGCGAGCCCTAAATGTCCGGCCAGAATTCCGGTGAAGAAAACAAATGTGACTCCAAGGGAGATACCGCAGATATGAATTTTCCCTAACCCTAATCCGATTGCCGTAATCAACGACAGTATGATGACCGCCTGAAGAGCGGATTGTTCCACAAATAAATTAATTAGCCATTCCATGCTGCAAAGATATATACTTTGTGGAAAATAATTCTTTCGTGTCAGACAAAATGTTAGAAAAAGTATGCAGAAAAGAAATCCCCGAAAGGCTTTCATCGCCAATTTGGCCGATAAAAGTCTTTCGGGGATGATAAAATAATGGTAGGACTTGTATGCCGGAATTATCGAACGAACAACAGTTCGCGATATTTCGGAAGTGTCCACATCTGATCGTCGACAATCAGCTCCAGCTTGTCGATGTGGTAACGGATTTGTTCCAGCATCGGAGCTACTGTATCGTGATAAGCAATGGCTTTTTCACGTTCGCTGGTAATGCGGTTAGCCACCTTGCGGGCTTCTACCATTTCATCCACATGTTTCTTGATGAAGGACGTATGTTCTGAAATTTCCTTGATGATAGCCAGGTTTTCAGCTGACAAGGTCTGAGCTTCTTCTTCTGAGAACAATGATTTCATCTTGTATGCATTGTCTATCAGTTTTGTCTGGTATTCAATGGCTACCGGAACCACGTGATTCATTACCAGGTCACCCAATACGCGGGCTTCAATCTGGATTTTCTTGGTGTACATATCCCATTTCACCTCGTTACGGGCCTCCAGCTCTTTGCGGGTCATTACACCAGTTGATTCGAACATGCGGATGCTCTCCGGTTTCAGGTAGTTATCGAAAATTACCGGGCAGCTGGTTTCGCAGTCCAAACCGCGTCGTGCAGCTTCTACCTTCCACTCATCGCTGTAGCCGTTGCCGTCGAAGCGGATAGGCTTGCATTCCTTGATACATTTGCGAACCACCTGGATGATAGCAGAAATCTTAGGTTCTCCTTGTTCTATCAGTTCGTCTACTTCTTTCTTGAACTCAATGAGCTGTTCGGCTACCGCTGTATTCAGGGCAATCATGGCGCTGGCACAGTTAGCTTCTGAACCCGGAGCACGGAATTCAAAGCGGTTTCCTGTAAATGCGAAAGGAGAAGTACGGTTACGGTCTGTATTGTCAATCAGCAGTTCCGGAATTTGAGGAATATCCAGTTTCATTCCCTGTTTGCCACCCAAAGACACTAAGTCGTCGTTGGTACTTTCTTCCAAGTGGTCGAGTACCTTGCTGAGCTGTGTTCCCAGGAAAGAAGAAATGATGGCAGGAGGAGCTTCGTGACCACCCAAACGGTGAGTATTAGTAGCACTCATGATAGAAGCTTTCAGCAGTCCGTTGTGACGGTAAACGGCCATCAGGGTATTTACTACGAAGGTGATGAAACGCAAGTTTTCTTCAGAAGTTTTTCCCGGAGCCATCAATAAAGTACCGGTGCTGGTTCCAAGTGACCAGTTGTTGTGCTTACCTGAACCGTTGACACCTTTGAACGGTTTTTCGTGGAGCAGTACACGGAAACCATGGTTACGTGCCACTTTTCTCATCAGTGACATAACCAGCATGTTGTGGTCTACTGCCAGGTTACATTCTTCGTAAATCGGAGCAAGCTCGAACTGGTTTGGAGCTACCTCGTTGTGGCGTGTCTTGACCGGGATACCCAGTTCCAGTGACTGGATTTCCAAATCTTTCATAAAGGCAGCTACACGGGTTGGAATGGCTCCGAAGTAGTGGTCTTCCAGCTGTTGGTTCTTGGAAGCTTCGTGTCCCATCAGGGTACGGCCAGTCAGCAGCAAGTCCGGACGGGCAGCATACAAGCCTTCGTCAACCAGGAAGTATTCTTGTTCCCATCCCAGGTAAGAGATGATTTTCTTTACAGAAGGGTCAAAGTAATGCATCACATCCAGAGCAGCCTTGTTTACGGCACGCAGTGCTTTCAGCAACGGAGCCTTGTAGTCGAGTGATTCTCCGGTATAAGCAATGAATACGGTCGGGATGCACAAGGTGTCGTCTACCACGAAGACAGGTGAAGACGGGTCCCATGCACTGTATCCGCGGGCTTCGAATGTATTACGGATACCTCCATTGGGGAATGAAGAACCGTCTGATTCCTGCTGAACAAGCAATTTTCCTGAAAACTCTTCCAGCATGCCACCCTTTCCATCGTGTTCCACAAAAGCATCATGCTTTTCGGCTGTACCTTCTGTCAGCGGCTGGAACCAGTGTGTATAGTGGGTCACCCCTAATTCGATCGCCCATTTTTTCATTCCGTCGGCTACGGCATTGGCGATGCTGCGGTCGAGGGTGGCACCGTTGTCAATCACATCAATGAGTTTGGCATATACGTTGCTCGGCAGATACTTGAACATTTTTTCGCGGTTGAATACATATTTCGCAAAGTATTCACTGGGGCGTGTTGCTGGCGAGGCCACTTCTACCGGTTTTTTGTGAAATGCCTTTTCTACTACTCTGAATCTTAATTTTGACATAATACCTTATTTCTTATTTTAGATTTTCAACGGTTTAATATAACCGTTTGAAGAATAAACATTTAACTGAGTATTTGAGAAACAGTGGTAACGAGTTAGCAACTGTGCTATTTTCAGCGTTTTGCGGTGCTATACTGTCAAATAACTCTTTCATTTGCAAAGTTATTACTTTTTATTGAAACGCACACTTTTCCGATATGAAATTTAACAAAAAGTCTCCAACAAATATATGTTAGAGACTTTGATTCATTACAATTGGATTTTTATTTATTCAAATGACGATAAACTATATTTGATATATCTGCCATTATTTTGGCGTTATCATCATCAGACTCACGAGAATCCTTTATCAAAACGACAATGTAGCACTTCTCACCGTTGGGAAGATATATCACTCCTGCATCTCCCTCGCTTATCTGTATGCCATCAGCAGTTCGGTTAGAACGTCCCGTTTTATGCCCAAATTTTATATCGGTAGGCAACCCCGCTATTAGTTTGTTCTTGCCAGACACACAATCAAGCATGGCTGTCTCTAAAAACGCAAAATGCTCTTTTGTCAAAATATTTTCTGTATGAAGTTTCTTGAGCAATTGCGCAATAGCTAATGGTGTGCTCCAATTGTTGTAGCATAACATAATGTCCGTATACATGCTTTCCTCTGTCTCCGTGAAATTCATATCCTTTATCCCAAGAGATTTTATGTAGGAGTCCACTTTATCAATACCACCAACAAACCTTATTAACCAATCGCATGTGTTGTTGTCGCTAATCGATACTGTGTATTTGATTATATCCCTATAAGATATACGAATCCCTTGGTCGGGATATTTATCCCTTAACGGGCTATACGTGTTTTTCAGCATTTCTTTCTGTTTGATATACACCATTTTGTCCAGCGGAATATTCTCTGCTTCCATTTTTTTCAGAGCTGTCACTGCTATATGGAATTTGAATACACTCATAGTGGGATATTTGTCCTCGTTGGCAATGGCAATTATATCGTCATTATGGATAATTGCTACCCCGACAGACGCTTGCTTCCCTTTGATAATCTTTTCAATTTCTTGGGTCATGTTCTGCCCGAAAGCCATAATGCTGCAACAGCAACAAAGCATAACTGATAATAGCGTTTTTGTCATGTTCATTTTTGATAGTGGAACTTTTTGTTTCATATAGTTTTCTTTTTTGCTTCTTAGCCCAAAGAAGCGGATGCTCAAATGCAGAAACGTGGACTACCAATGCAACATTCTAAGTCGAAGGTCGTAGGAAACCTAAATGCACGAATGTAGTATAGCAGCCCACGCTATATGCGTGAGAACCACTATGCCATCCTTGTGCAGTGTCTTGAATTTCCTACGTTCTCGACTTACAAGAAAGCATAACGCTTCTTTTTCTTATGTCTTGGATAGAGTTGCCTCAATCCGAGTGCAAAAGTACAAAAAATCCGTGATATGTCATTCAACAATCACGGACTTTATTTTGATTTACAGTTGCATACCTCTGTTTTGTCTTGGTTTCGGTATTCCGATAGCTTCCCTAAACTCGTTCATCTTCTTTCTGAACCAGCTTATATGTGATACTCCATCAATCTTGAAATCGAACTTTCCATTTTCATCCTCTTTAATGGAGCAGACGGCACGTTGGGTTTCAAAGCCTTGGTTGAACTCGGAAGAATGTAGCTTGCCTTTTATGGGAACGTCCTTGAATGTGCATAATCTTCGGATAATATCGTCATTGAAGCCCAAGCGTTCACGCAGGAAATTTATTGTCGGTATCAGCTTCTCCACATATGGGAAGTAGCGTTTCACAAAGTCTGTAAACTCGGACAATTTGCGGTGTCGCAGCTCGTAAGCGTCTGTTATCTCCTGTATGTGTTTCGCCTGTTGCTGTTCCCTTTGTCGGGCTTCTTCTTGAAGTTCTGATACACGCTCATGCAGATTCTTGTTCTCCCTCTCCAGCGTCTTGACCTTGTTGCTGCCGAAAAAAGAACCGACACTCTCGGCTATGTTGGTCGCTGCGGTCGTGGCTGCGCCTTTCAGTTTCTCAGTCTGCACCTCTTTCTTGGCTTGGCGGAGTTCCTGCCGTGCCGCTTCTTTCCGCTCCTGCAAATCTACCACTTCCGCTTTGAGGCTATCGACAAGTTTCTGTGTGTCCCGATAATACTGCTGCGTGGACTTGTGCCGTGCCGTTGAACCGTCTATGCCACGCTGCAATCCGTACTTTGCCATCGCAATGGCGTAGGTATCTTGGTAGGTCTTCAATTTCAGCCGTGTCATAATGTCATCGGCACACAGTCTTACGGTGTCGGTCGGCTTCTTGCGGTAGCGTTTCTTTGTCTGTTCCTCCCGTTTCCTGCGCTTACGTTCCCCCTTTACGATTGGAACAAGGGTGATGTGTATGTGTGGCGTTTCCTCGTCCCGATGAAGGTGCGCAGCCACAATATTCTCCTTACCGAACATGAAGGCAAAGTAGCTCATGTTGTCGGCACACCACTCGTCCAATCTGCCTTCTTTTTCGATACGCTCCATGTCCTCATGCGTTCCCGACACGATGATGCGGATTGCCTGTACTTGGTTGTTACCGATTTTGCGTGTCAACCCTGCGTTTTCCAAACGGTGTTGGATGGCTGCTGTTCGGTCTTTCACTCCATCGGGATAGTCGATGAGTTTTCGGTTAAGATGCGTGCGAGTTGGATCGGCGTTCTTCGGTATGATAAAACGCTCGATGTGGGCGGTCGTTCCGCTGTCGGAACCGTGCGCCTTTTCCATATGTAATACGACAAATCCCATATATGGTTTTCCTTTCTTTTTTAGCTTGTGAAACAATGGTTGATTATTCTCCTGTACGGCTTCTGCCGTTGGCTTGGGAGAGTCCAGAGAGGTGCAACCTCTTTGGCTTATTGGGGAATTTTCAGCGTTGCTTGCAATGCGGCTCGGAAAATTCCCTAATAAGCTATGGTATTTTCCGCTTGTAAATATCCGCACGGCTGCAAGCGTTCTCACTCCCTACATCTTCAGCCCTCGCTTTTTCGGTGGCTGCATCATCCGCCTTGCGGATTGGACTTGCCTCTCCTGCTTCATCGGCTCTGCCGATTGGGACAAGGGCTTACCGCACAGGTAGTCGTTCAAGTCCTTATACTCACTATAGTGTATGGACTTGTCGGAAAGGCGTTCCCCGAACCTTGCTTGCAGATGCTCACAGGCTGTCCGTCCTGCCGTATCGTTGTCAAGGAAACAGCCGATTTGGGAATAGTCAGCCAATATGCCCTCCGCCTTTGCGAGATTGGAAACGGAGTTCAAGATGATATAATCCTGCGTGGTCAGTCGGGGGCATTGCGGATTGTTCCTCACACGGATGGAAAGGAACGAGAGGTAATCCATGAAGCCCTCGAAAAGATAACAGGTTGTCGGCTGTTCTCCACTTTGTCGGATATGGGTGATGTCCTTTGGAGCGACACAACCTTTGAAATAGCGGTTGCGCACCTCATAACCACCTGCCATATTCGGGAAACCGATGGCGAAGTATGGTCTGCCCTTGTTTTCAAAATGCAGTTCCTTACATTCCCTCTTGGCGAGTTCGGTGCTTATTCCTCGCTCCTGCAAATAGGATAATAGTACAGGAGAGGATAACTCCGAAACTTGCAGATGTCGGTACATCGGTTCTGAAACGGATTGCCGACCAAAAGAAAATGGTACATGGATGGCGGTGTGCAGATGCGGTGTCTGTTTGGCGATGCACTCCAACAGATACGGCACGTTGTCGGAGCGGTAGAGTTCCGAAGCCAATGCGATGATATTGCCACCCTTGCCGATGCCGAAGTCATACCATTGGTTGAGTTCGGTGTTTACCTTGAACGAGGCTTCGGCTTCCTCTCTCAGCGGTGACTTGTACCAAAGGCTGCTATCTTGTCGCTTGACGGGTGTGTACCCCAGACTTTGCAGATAGTCTGCTATTCTGATTTGTTTTGCTTCCTGTATTGTCATAATGTATATTCCTACGGATTTGATGATGGTTGATAAAGCGATGATTTGATGAACATATGGTTTAACACATTGATTTATATCTATATATCATCTCATCATTTATTCATCAAACCACTCACGAAAAGAGAAATTCATCGTTTACGGTGTCGGGCATGGTCTGTCCGTCCTGTTTTCTCCTTTCATCAGTGAGATACTTTTGATGAATGTTTGATGAGAATGTAAATATCTATATTTCAATATATTTATATACTTATTCATCATTTCATCAAAATAATCATAGTGTTTCCAAAAACGATTTTGTCACGGTGTAGAACCGTCCTGTCTTCCGCATGGGCGAATAGTGACAGTCACGGGTATAGTCCAACTGATAGGTGGTATAGGTAAGCGTGTTGGGTGCAGGATTAAGTTTCCAACACTCTTTCAATACCCTGCGTACTTGATGTTTCTCCACTTTTGCCTGTGAATACCGCAACAAAAGAAAAATATCGTTGCAGTCAAAAGAGAAAGTGTCCGTGCCTACACTTTCCATAATGTCAAGGATAAGCTCGTGCATCTCTATCTCCAATCTGTTGCGGTTGCTGCGGATAATCTTCTGCAAGGCTTCGGTATGCAGTAGTGAGGGCGTGAACCACATACGGCTTTTCTTTTCGGTGGATAGCTGCCTATGCTGTAAATGGTGGAGAAAAGCAGGTATCTCCGCTTTCAGTTTTTGCAGGAAGTCGGTATCATCCGACTGCAAGCGGTCTATCTTGCGCACCCAATAACGGGTTTCACCTGCATCAATGATGACAGGCAGGTACTCGTTGTTTGAACACAGCACGAATTTGGCGAAGAACGCAATTTCGTCACGGTCTTTGCCTTTGGCTTCCACCTTGTAGGATAGTGCCGTGCTCAGGTTCTTCAACCGCTCGCTGTCCTCCCGGCGGCTCAGCAATACTTCGTCCACCACGATAAGGAGTTTCCCAGCCCAGTCGGAATTGAACTGGCTGCGGAAATCCTCGTTGGTGTTGAATGTCACGTTATTCTGAAACAGGGCTTTCAGAAAATTGAGGAATGTACTTTTGCCTGTGTTGCGCTCCTCCGACACCAACAGCAGGATGGGCAACTTCTGAATGGGTTGCAGGTAGAGCAGTTGAAGATAGTCCATTCCCAACTCGTATTGCTCCCCGAAGATATGTTCCACCAATGAGCGGACAGAGGGGAAATCACCCTCTTGCGGTTGGTGGGGTATCGGCTCGTAGAGGTTAAGGAACTTGCCGATTACAGGCTGATAGCTGACGTGTTCGGGTACGGTGCAGAAGCCGTCATACTTGGGTACGCTGCCGATGTAGTCCTTGCCATAGTCTTGGCGCAGGGTCTCGTTGTTCCATGCGATGCGCTTCCTTACATACCCTCCGTTCAGTCTTGGCTGCTCCACAATCTTGTAGAGCGTTGTGCCGACACGGATAAACTCTTCCTTTGCCATGCCGCCATCTGTGGGCGGTCGGTGGCTGTCATTTACTTTGTTTGCTTCCATATTCCAATGATTTAAGTTTGAAAAAATGTCAGCTACAAAAGTATAATCAACTGTCGGATAAGTTGATACGCAAATCACAGCAGAACGCAGCAAAAAATACTTCGGGGCTGTTCGGGGCTGTAAAAACAAAAAATCCGAAGAAACAGAGCTGAAAACAGATGCTTCTTCGGGTGCGTGAGTATGTGTGAATGGCAATACGCCTATGCAAAGTATTTCGGATTTGCCGTATCAGTGATGTTCAGCGAAAAGAAGATGCCTGTTTTTTCTTTTCGCAAGTACAGTCTTTCAAGTATGGCTCTGCGAACCTGTTCCGCTCCGAATGTGTTGATGCGGAAAGCAAGGGCGATGATGGCTTCAAGACTGTAAACCTCCATGCTGCGTTTGTCCGACAGTTTGATGGTATGCTTTGTCTCATATTCCCTCAAAACACCGCTTTTACAAAGAGCCTTTATCCCTGCTCGGATTGTTGGGGCGATAACCCCGAACAACTCGCAGAGTTCCCACTCGGTCATGGCAATGGAGACTGTATCGGTCGGCAGGGCGATGTTGCCCTGTCCGTCCATCGTGATGATGCTTCGTTTCTCTTTCATCTGTATTCTTCTTTATGGGTTATCAAATGGCACTGCAAATGCTTTTCTCCATATCCCCCAACTTGTCGGACAACAGTTCCAAGTCCTGACTTATCTTTTGGGCGGTTATCTTCGCGTAGATTTGAGTGGTCTTTATGTTGGTATGCCCCAACAGGCGGCTGACGGTTTCAATGGGTACTCCGTTGGATAACAGTATGGTAGTTGCTGCCGAATGTCTTGCGACATGATATGTTAAATGTGTCTTTATACCGCACAAATCGGCTATGGCTTTCAGCTTTTTGTTGCAGGTCGTATTACTTGGCATGGGGAAAACCTTATTGTCCTTTGCCATCCCCTTATACTTCTCTATAATCTTTCGGGGAACGTCCAACAGACGGATATTCGATTCGGTGTTGGTCTTCTTTCTTCGGGTGATAATCCATAAGTTACCGTCAAAGAAAGTTTGCAGGTTGTCGGTGGTGAGGTTCTTGACATCGGAATATGCCAACCCCGTGAACACCGAAAACAGAAACAGGTCCCTCACAAGCTCGTGGGTCTTGTCGGGCATCTCGGTATTCATCATGGTGTGTATCTCCTCTTTCGTGATATACCCCCTGTCCACGCTTTCGGGAGAGTTGATATACCCTGCAAAGGGATTGAACGGCAGACGACCGTCATTTCTCGCTATGGAAATGATGTGCTTCAACACAATCATATAGCCCCAAATGGTATTAGTGCGGCATTTCTTCACCGTGCGCAGGAAATACTCGAAGTCGTTGATGAACGTGAGGTTTAACTCTTTGAGGGGAATATCCTCACGCTTGTATGTATGGGGCAGGAACTCCCGAATATGCTTGCAGACGGTTATGTACCGTTGGAATGTTCCTTTGGCACGGCTGTGTCCGACTTTCTTTGCAAACTCCGCATTGTGCTGCTCAAAGAGTTTCAGCAAGGTTTCCTGCTTGATACCGATACCGAGATAGGCATCTTTCAGTTTGGCAGCGGTCACATATCCGTCTGTCTGCATCAGTTCTTGGTAGCGGCGGTTCACCTCCACCCGAATCTTGTCAACCGCACGGTTGATTCTCTGCGCTTCGGCACTCTTGCCCGAAGCACGGTTGTTCTTCACATCCCACAAATGGGGTGGAACTTCCATTTTGCAACTGAACTGCTTAATCTCTCCGTCCACCGTAAGGCGGCACATCAGTGGCAGGTTGCCGTTGGGCTTTGCACTGCCTTTCTTCACGTAGAATAAGACCTTGAATGTACTTCGCATAACTCACTTCTTTTTTGGTGACAAAATTAGTTTACCGTGAGTTACCAACAGCTACGCAAAATTACGCAAATCGCAGAAAAACAGATGCTTATTCTGGAAGTTCACACATTACGGCAGTAATGATGTGGTAACTGAACTCTTGCGTTGTGTGGCTTTTGGATGTCTGCAAACGACCTTTTCCACATCAAAAGCAAAAGCGTAACGACCACTCTTTCAGTTGAATCGCTACGCTTTTCTCAAATTTACTTTTTAGCTATCTGTTTATTTTAAGTTATTTGATTTCTATATTTACAGGTTGTTTTGTTTACAGACACTGGCAAATTCGCTGGATGCCTTCTTCGCACTGATGGCGTTCCCCGAAAGAGGTCAAGCGTACATAGCCTTCGCCGCTTGGGCCGAAACCAACTCCGGGCGTGCTTACCACTTGTGCTTCGTACAGAAGTTTGTCGAAGAACTTCCAGGAAGTCTGGTTGTCCGGTGCCTTTATCCATAGATACGGAGCGTTTTCTCCTCCAAAAAATTGTATGCCTGTCTTCGAGAGCATCTTTTTCATGATTCGGGCATTGTCCATGTAATATTGTACCATGGCTTTCACCTGTTCTTTTCCTTCGGGGGTATAAATCGCTTCTGCTCCTCGTTGGGTGATGTAAGATACACCATTGAACTTGGTGGATTGTCGTCTGAGCCATAGTTTGTTCAGCGGAATCCGTTTGCCTTCCAAAGTGGCTGCGGTCACTTCCTTGGGAATTACCATGTATCCGCATCGCACACCGGTGAAACCTGCGGTTTTCGAAAAACTGCGGAACTCGATGGCCACCTTCTTGGCCCCTTTTATTTCATAAATGGAATGAGGAATGTCCGGGTCTTGTATGTATCGTTCGTAGGCAGCATCGAAAATAATCAGTGCATCGTTCTCTATGGCATAGTTGACCCACTTTTTGAGTTCGCTTTTACTTAATACGGCTCCGGTAGGATTGTTGGGGTAGCACAAATAAATAATGTCGATGCGCTGTTTGGGAATTTCCGGAATAAAGTTGTTCTCTATACGGCAGGGCATGTACACCACATTACTCCATTTGCCGTCTTTTTCCAATGTGCCGGCTCTTCCGCATGAAACGTTTGAATCAATGTAAGCCGGATAGATAGGGTCTGTCACTCCGATGCTGTTGTCGTGGCGCAGTATATCGCCGATATTGCCCGTATCCGATTTGGAACCGTCGCTGATGAAAATCTCATTGGCATCGAAATAAATGCCGTGGGCGGCGTAATCATGCTTCAAAATGGCTTCGATCAGGAAGTCGTATCCTTGCTCAGGTCCGTATCCTCTGAATGTGTTGGGATTCCCTAATTCACCGGCTGCTTTTTGCATAGCCTCTACACATGCTTTGGGGATAGGGAGGGTCACGTCGCCGATTCCCAAATGAATAATGCGGGCCTGGGGATGTGTCACTTTAAAAGAATTAACTCTTTTCACTATATCGGTAAACAAGTAGTTTTCCGGTAATTTGAGCAGGTGTTCGTTGACTAATGCCATTTATTCTTCTATTTGGCGGCAAAAGTACGAAAATCATGTCATTTTTAAAAGATTGTCCCTGCTTTATTTTTCTTATTTTTTGAAATTGATATAAGTCAATTATATGGAATTTTTCTTACTTTTGCATCTGAAATTTTTTTAGAAAATCGATACGAAAATGAATCCAGATTTGCCTGCTACAAGAAAGCAGAAATTTTTGAGAGAGACCAAGGATTATTTAATGATTGCTTTGGGTATGATTATGTATGGCATCGGATGGACCGTATTTCTGTTGCCGAGTGATATTCCTTCAGGGGCGGTGCCGGGTATTGCATCTATCATTTATTGGGGGACCGGCTTTCCAGTTCAATATACCTATCTGATTATAAACTTTCTACTGCTTCTTCTTGCGTTGAAAATCTTAGGATTGAAGTTCTGCCTGAAGACCATATTTGCCGTCTTTACGTTGACGTTTATATTAAGTGTTATCCAAAATTTTGTTACCGGAGAGTTGATTCATGACCAACCTTTCATGTCGTGTGTGCTGGGAGCTTCTTTCTGTGGAGCCGGTATCGGAGTCGCATTCTCTGCCAACGGAAGTACAGGAGGTACCGATATTATTGCCGCCATTATTAATAAGTATCGTGACATCACGTTGGGAAGGGTCATCCTGATTTGTGACGTGATTATCATTTCTTCAAGTTACTTGGTGTTGCATAACTGGGAGAAAGTTGTGTATGGATATGTGGTGCTCTTTATTTCCAGTTTTGTATTGGACCAGGTGGTAAACAGTGCCCGTCAGTCTGTTCAGTTCTTTATTATCTCCAGTAAATACGAAGAAATAGGTGCGCGTATTAATAAAGACTTGCATCGTGGAGTTACTTTTATTGACGGTGTAGGCTGTTATACGCATAACGGAGTGAAAATGATGTTTGTCTTGGCTAAGAAAAGAGAATCCAACACCATCTTCCGTTTGATTAAAGACATTGATCCTAAGGCATTCGTCTCTCAGAGTGCGGTTATTGGTGTATTTGGTGAAGGTTTCGATCGTATTAAAGTCAAATAATTTGTAAATGAATAATATGATGACAAATATAGAAGTAGCCAAGATTATGGTTTCCGGAATGAAATGTATGTTAAGCCGGGAACAGATTCATGAATTGGCTGACATATTGGTTTGCAGGAAATTCAAGAAAGGCGAACGTATCCTCGACGAAGGAGAGGTTTGCCGTTCCATGCTTTACCTGGAAAAAGGACTGACTCGTCAGTTTTATTTTAAATACGATAAGGACCTGACTGAACATATAGCGTATGAAGGTGGGGTCGTGATTTGTCTGGAAAGCTATTTGAAAGAAGAACCTACCCGTCTGATGATTGAAACCTTGGAGCCTACCATTGCGTGGGATATTCCTAAAGATAAAATAGAAGAGTTGGCTTTAAAGGATGCAGAGATAGGAGTGTGGTATCGCAAACTGTTTGAAGCTTCCTTGATTGAATCTCAGGTAAAGGCTGATACGTTGCGTTTTGAGCCGGCGCATGAACGTTATAATAAATTGCTTCAGTTGCATCCCGAAATCCTGAAGCGTGCTCCTTTGGTCTATATCGCTTCTTTGCTGCAAATGACACCGGAAACCCTGAGCCGTGTGCGTTCTGCAAGTCTGAACGGATAAGTAAAATCTTTTGTTCATATAAAAAGGAATGGTTTTGTTTAGAACAAAACCATTCCTGCTTCAATCACCATTTTCTTATCGAAAGCCTGGTTGTCTTTATATGTCCGGGTCCATCCGTATCCACCGGCAAGGAACAGGCCGAATTTCTTTGTCAAGCTATATTCCAGACTTATTCGTGGTTCGATAGCATATAAACGGGCTGGATAACCGTGGTGCTTGTTTTCCAAAGATTCTATGTGATAATATCCAAGGTCGGCACTGAGGTCTAACTTGTCAGTCAGGCTGCGATATACGCCTGCACGATAGAATCCCGTGACGGAAAGTTTATTGTCTACGCCCAGATAGTATGCACCTGTACCGATTTGCGTATAAGTATATTTATTCTTGAACCGGATAGACAGGCTGGCTTTATTGGCGTTACCTCCGGATACAAGCATTTGCACACGGGTTTGTGGTTTCAGGTTGATGCAGCCAATCTGATGGGCCGTACTGTCCGTGCTGACATTGACAATACCGATCTGATAACCTTTGGAGCTGTTTTTAGTATTGACATTTCCTACTCCTAACTGTACCCCTCTGTTAGTAACGCTGTAATTGAGCAAGGCAGTTTGTACCCCTTTATTTTCTACACTCACATTTCCAAGTCCGGCTAATTGCCATCCTTGGTTAGACTTTCCACTTACGTTTAATAGCGAGGTCAGTTGTACACCTCTGGAGGAATTTCCGGAAACGTTCATCAATCCTCCGATAATGAGTCCGGCCTGAATATCCTTGTTTACGTTGGCCAAGCCAGAGATAGCAAGTCCTCTGGTATCTTCGCTGACATTGACCAAACCGGCAATGCCAACACCTTTAATGTCTCCTCCGGAAATATTTCCCAAACCAGCAATGGATAAGCCGTATGCAGAAGTACCTGTGACGTTTGTCAATCCGGAAAGGATAAACCCGCAGGCTCTTTTACCCGTCACATTGGCAATACCGGAGATTTGTACCCCCGTAGATTTCAGTCCGGACACATTGGTAAATCCGGAAATCTGCATACCATACGAATTATAATGCTGAAGGCTGGAAATCGCGTTGATACCAAGTCCGTTCAAACAAGAATAATTGCTAAATAAGCCAAGGTTTACGTATGTCCTTGGCGGGAATTTCTTTTTATTGGTGATGTTCAGTGAAACGTTCGGACCTTTTTTCAGGGCTGAGGCCGGTTTCGTTTCCTGTGCAGATAAGTGCGTTCCTGCCAGGATACCTCCTAACAGGAACGCGGATATAAATGTTCGTTTCATGATGCTACTTGACTTCTTGGTATAAGAAACGCTTGATGCTTTTCTTAGGTGTCTTTTCAAATTCTTCCGGGTAAATCTTGATGCGCGTAATCTGAGAATAAGCAGGAAGTTCCGCATTCACTGCTACACGGTTTTCTTCCATGATTCTTTCAATATCGGCATCTGTCAATCCTTGTTTGTAGGCTTCCTCAAAGTCCGGATAGATAAGCGCAGCCAGTTTATGGTCGCTTTGCTGAATCACAATGTTTTCGCATACATACGGCAGGTTGCTTATCTTTTCTTCGATTTCTTCCGGGTAGATATTTTGTCCAGAAGGTCCTAACAGCATATTCTTGCTTCGGCCTTTGATGGTCACGTTTCCTTCTTCATCCATTACTCCCAAGTCGCCTGTGTGCAACCAGCCTTCCGCATCGATTGCCTGTGCCGTTGCTTCCGGATTCTTGTAATATCCTAACATCACGTTTTCACCTCTGGTAAGAATCTCTCCTACAATATTCTGAGGGTCCGGACTGTCTATCTTTATTTCCATGCGTGGTGCGGCTTTACCGCAAGACCCCGGTTTGTAGCGCAACCAGTCCTCGTAGCAGATAATCGGTCCGCATTCGGTCATTCCATATCCTACAGTATATGGGAAATCCAGACTTCTGAGTAGTCTTTCTACGTCCTGATTGAAAGCTGCTCCTCCAATAATGACTTCATAGAAATTTCCACCGAAAGCCTGCACCATGTGTTCACGTACGGCTTCCTTAATCTTATCGTTGATCAGAGGAACCTTCAGCAGAAGTTTCATTTTCAGCGTTTCCAGCTTAGGCAACACGTTCTTTTTGATAATCTTCTCAATGATAAGTGGAACCGAAATCACAATGTGAGGCTTCACTTCCGAGAACGCCTGGAAAATAATCTTGGGGCTTGGCATACGGGTGAGGAAGTACACATGGCAACCTGCACAGAATTCATAGATAAATTCAAATGCCAGTCCGTACATGTGTGCCATAGGCAAGATGGAGATTACCTTATTGCCAGGTTGCAGGGTCAACACCTCAAATGCGAACTGTGTATTCGACCATAAGCTGCGATAAGGAAGCATTACCCCCTTAGAGAAGCTGGTCGTTCCAGAGGTATAGTTGATAAGTGCCAGTTCTTCCGGAGTATCTCTTCGGTAGCTGACATGCTCCTTCCGGAAATTGCGTGGAAATTTCTTTCCAAACATTTCGTTCAAGTGTTCACGGGCATATTCCAACTGCTTGCTGCGGCATACTAACAAGGTAAAGTCGGTCATCAGAATGATACCTTCCAGGTTCGGCATTTCAGCCTCGTTCAACGCTTCCCATACCACATCTCCCACGAAGAGAAGACGGGCATCGGAATGATTGACGATATTATGTACATTGTCTGCCTTGAATTCATGAAGAATAGGAACTGCTACCGCACCGTATGTCAGGATAGCCAGAAAGGCTACTCCCCAGTGTGAACTGTTGCGTCCGCACAAGGCTACCTTATCGCCCGGCTTGATGCCACTTTCCTCCAGCAAAATATGCAGTTTTTCTATTTTACGTGCTACATCCTTGTATTGCAGAGTGGCACCTTTGTAGTCTGTCAGGGCATCCAGGTCCCAGTTCTTTTTGATACTGTCCTCAATGAAGGCCAGAAAACTTTTTTCCATATAATTGTATTTATAGTTTGCACAAAGTTATGCTATTTGTGCAAAGATACCTTTTTGTTTCAAGTTTCCAAACAAAATAAATTAAAACTATTTACGTTTGAAAGCTATCAGTCCTGTTTCGGCTGTTTATTTTACTTTTAGTTTAAAAATCTTTCCACCGTATGCAGGCAGTTCCGTGCAAGTGGGACTTTCGGGCGTGAAGCAGATTTTTTCTGTCTTTCCGGTAAGCAGGTCCTTGGCATTGCATTGGGCAGATGGAGTCATTTTGAAGTATTCAAATGCATGAGCCGGCACGTTAACTGCTACCTGAGTTGCCGTGTCGCTGAAGTTTACCATAATGAAGAGTACTTCCTGACCGTATTTACGCAAGAAAGCGTACTGCTTGTGCTCATTCATCTGCCATCCGTTCAGGTTCACATACATCAGGTCGAAGAATTCACCTTTGCTGATGGCCTGTTCTTTCTGGCAGATATGCAGGATGGTTTCGTAAGTTTTACGCAGTTCCTTTTCCTTTTCACTGAGCAGATGCGTATTCCAGCGTCCGCGGTTACTCCAGCGGTAAATGCTGTCTACGTTCCAATAGTCGAAGATAGTGGTTCGTCCGTCCTGTCCGCTGAAACCCTCGCAGTCCATTCCTTTTTCGCCCAATTCCTGTCCGAAATAGACCATGACCGGATTGCTTCGCAGGCAGGAAGATACGATGAAGGCAGGAACAGCCTTGAATGGATTGCCAGCAAAGAAGTCGGATGCAATGCGCTGTTCATCGTGGTTTTCCAGGAAATTCAGCATGTGGTCCTGAATGTCGTCTACACTTTGCCAGCAGTGGGTGATTCCGGTGGCTGAACCATATCCGCAAGTAATGTTTCTCAGCGTGTCATACAGTCCTACCTTATCATATAGGTAATCGAAATGTCCGTTGTAAATATAGTTACGGTATTCATTCGGATTGTACACTTCGGCAATAAAGATAATCTGCGGGAAGGCAGCCTTGATACGAGGAATGACCCATCCCCAGAATTCGCAAGGTACCATTTCGGCCATGTCGCAACGGAAACCGTCGATACCTTTTCCGGCCCAGTAGCTCAGTATGTCTTCCATTTTCTTCCAGGTGTCCGGTATCGGGTCAAAATGTCCTCCGGTGTGATGCAGGTAGTCCACTCCATAATTCAGCTTGATGGTTTCATACCAGTCGTTCCGGTTGGGCCATGCGTCAAAGCGGTCGTTTCCGGTAGCCTTGGCCGGCATTTCCTCGTAATTCCCTTGTTCCGGGTCATAAAGGTCGATTTCGCCTGCCAGCTTCTGTCCCGGTATATAGTAGAAATTGTTTTGTGGATTGAAATCCTGAGAGTAGTCATCGTTCTCACCCAAATCCTTTACACCAGCCGGTTTGGCCAGAGAGTGATACTGCCGTGCCACATGGTTCGGAACGAAATCCATGATGACCTTCAGTCCGCATTCATGGCTGCGTGTAACCAAATGCTCGAATTCCTCCATACGCTTGTCTACATGCTCTGCCAAGTCCGGGTCGATGTCATAATAATCGCGGATGGCATACGGAGAGCCTGCTTTCCCTTTCACAATGGAAGGATGGTTCTTGGGAATGCCGTATGCAGTGTAATCCGTTTGCGAAGCGTGTGCTATCAGTCCGGTGTACCAGATGTGTGTAGCGCCTAATTTTTTGATTTCATGTAAGGCCTGTTTGGTAAAATCATTCATCTTTCCACATCCGTTTTCTTCAAGGCTGCCATTCGGACGGCAGGTCTTGTTCTGGTTACCAAACAAGCGGGTAAAAACTTGGTATATGATAATCTTTTCTGTTGTTTCCATAATGTTTGAATAATTTTAAAAACGAAAAAAGCACGAATTATACTTTCGCACGGATAAGAAAGAGAATCCGTCTGCTTTGTATAATTCGTGCCCTTGTCAGACTCATGGCCTGATTATGCTATTCCATGCGCATTGGCGTCTTTGTTGATTTTCTTGATTAATCCCTGCAATACTGCACCCGGACCACATTCTGTGAAGTCATCAGCTCCGTCGGCAATCATCTGCTGTACAGTCTGTGTCCAGCGTACAGAAGCGGTAAGCTGTGCCACCAGGTTCTTCTTGATTTCAGCCGGATCAGTGTGTGGAAGTGCATCCACGTTCTGATAAATCGGGCATTTCGGTGTGTGGAATTCAGTAGCGTTGATAGCAGCTTCCAGTTCCACTTTAGCAGGGTCCATCAGCGGAGAGTGGAACGCACCACCTACTTTCAGCGGGAGGGCACGTTTGGCACCTGCTGCTTTCATCAGTTCGCAAGCCTTGTTGATACCTTCGATGCTACCAGAAATAACAATCTGTCCCGGGCAGTTGTAGTTGGCTGCCACACAAACTTCTCCTTCAGCGGCAACTGAAGCACAGATTTCTTCTACTTTCTCATCAGGCAATGCGATGATGGCAGCCATGGTTGACGGCTGAGCTTCGCATGCTTTCTGCATAGCCATGGCACGTGCATACACCAGTTTCAATCCGTCTTCGAATGACAGAGCACCGGCAGCTACCAAGGCAGAAAATTCACCCAAAGAATGTCCGGCAGTCATTTCCGGCTGGAAAGCGTCGCCCATGCACAAGGCAGAGATTACAGAGTGCAAGAATACGGCAGGCTGTGTCACCTTAGTCTGACGCAAGTCTTCGTCAGTACCTTCGAACATGATGTCTGTAATGCGGTAACCTAAAATATCATTGGCTTTCTCGAATAATTCTTTAGCGAGCGGAGAGTTTTCGTACAGGTCTTTTCCCATACCTACGAATTGTGCTCCTTGTCCAGGAAATACAAATGCTTTCATAATGATTATCTTTCTTGTTTATAAGTTATTGTCTGCAAAGGTAATGATTCTTTTGAGATATTACTCATTTTTGTCGAAAATGTGCATGGCGACGGGGGAGTGGAAGTGGTTCAACGGGCCGTGTCCGCCTCCGATGCAAACGTCTTTTCCAGATTCAATACCTTTGTATACATATTGTTTGGCTTTCTCTACAGCTACTGGCATGGGTTCTCCCAATGCCAGAAACGTGGCGATGGCAGAAGATAAGGTACATCCCGTGCCGTGTGTATTCCGGCTGTCTACTTTCGGGGCTGTAAACAAGTGAGGAGCTTCTTCCGTAGCCGTTTGCAGCACATCGCACATCAGTCCTCCGTCCAGGTGTCCTCCCTTGATGAGCACTCCTTTACATCCTAATTTCAGCATTTCTTTTGCCTGCTGCTTCATGTCTTCTACGGTGCAGATTTTTTGTCCGGCCAGGATTTCCGCTTCACTCAGATTGGGAGTGATGAGGCTGGCCAGAGGTATAAGCCGGGTAGTGATGGCTTCGATAGCTTCGTCTTCCATCAGCTTGCATCCGCTGGTTGACACCATAACCGGGTCGAACACCACGTATTCAGGATGATATTTGAGAATAGATTCTGCTATTACCCGTACGATTTCCGCATCATTGATCATTCCGATTTTCACAGCTTTCGGGCGAATGTCGTCCATAACGGCCTCTATTTGCCCTTTCACGTAAGCGGGAGGAACGGGGTGAATGCCCGTTACTCCGAGCGTATTCTGCACGGTAATGGCAGTAATGGCACTGGCTGCGTATGCACCTAACGCAGATATGGCTTTAATATCAGCTTGTATGCCTGCGCCACCGCTGCAGTCGGAACCGGCGATGGTCAGGACGCATGGATATGTTCTCATTTTCAGTTGATAATTTTTTGCAAAGATAGGAAATATTCAAATTAATGAGTTAACTTTGCGATATTATCAAGAAAAGTTTGTTATGAATCCAATGAATAACCATGTGGTCATTATGGCCGGAGGCATAGGCAGTCGCTTTTGGCCGATGAGCAGCCCGGAGATGCCCAAGCAGTTTATTGATGTGCTGGGTTGCGGACGTACGCTCATCCAATTGACCGTCGATCGTTTTAAAGATGTATGTCTGCCGGAAAATATATGGGTGGTAACCTCGGCCAAGTATGCGGAGATTGTAAAGGAGCAGCTCCCGGAGGTTCCCGTTGATCATATTTTGTTGGAACCGTGTCGTCGTAACACGGCACCTTGTATTGCGTATGTAAGCTGGAAAATCAAGGCACGTAATCCGAAAGCCAATATTGTGGTGACCCCGAGTGACCATGTGGTCATGAACGTACGTGAGTTTGCCCGTGTAGTTACATCGGCCATGAAGTTTACGGCCGATTCGGATGCCATTGTGACATTGGGAATGAAAGCCAATCGTCCGGAGACAGGCTACGGCTACATTGAAGCGGACTTGTCAATGGCCTGTCCTTCCAATAAGGAAATCTATCGTGTAGATGCGTTCCGTGAAAAACCGGACCTGGCTACGGCAGAACGCTATTTGCAGCGTAACAATTATTTCTGGAATGCAGGAATCTTTGTTTGGAATGTGAATACCATTGTCAATGCCATCCGGGTATATCAGCCGGCTATGGCAAGAGTGTTCGAACGTCTGCTTCCTTATTATTATACAGACAAGGAACAGGAGATGGTGGATGAGCTTTTCCCGACGTGTGAAAATATCTCGGTGGACTATGCTGTGATGGAAAAGGCAGATGAGATTTATGTATTTCCGGCTTCTTTCGGATGGAGCGACCTGGGTACCTGGGGTTCTCTTCATGAAAACTCTAAGCGTGATGCGCATAATAATGTCTGCATCGGTTCGAATATAAAAATGTATGAATCGCGAAATTGCATCGTACATACCACTCAGGAAAAGAAAGTAGTGGTACAGGGGCTCGACGGGTATATCGTGGCCGAAAAAGACAATACTTTGTTGGTATGCCGCTTGACGGAAGAACAGCGAATCAAGGATTTTTCTGCGGAATAAGAAAATTGATAAAAGATAATAAGAAAAGGGACAGACGTGAAAAATACGGACTGTCCCTTTTCTTATTTATATACCTTTAAATTTTATTTGAGTGCAGCAAGTGCGGCATCATAATCCGGTTCCTCTACGATTTCCGGAACCAGCTGGGTGTAGATAACCTTTCCTTCCGGATTGAGGATAACCACGGCGCGAGCCAGTAATCCACACAGCGGGCCGTCGGTCATCAGCACTCCGTAGTCTTTCCCGAAAGTAGAGGTATAGCGGAAGTCAGACAGAGGAATAACGTGTTCGATTCCTTCTGCCGTGCAGAAACGTCCTTGTGCAAACGGAAGGTCTTTCGAAATAGCCAGTACCAACGTATTTTCCATTCCGGCTGCCAGTTTGTTGAACTTACGTACAGAAGCAGCGCATACTCCGGTATCCATGCTGGGGAAGATGTTCAACACTACAAATTTTCCTTTGGCATCAGCCAGAGAAAAAGTGCTTAAATCGCCTTTTACCAATGAAAAGTCGGGAGCCTGTACCCCTTTTTGTATAAACTCTCCGGCCAGTGCTACGGGAGTTCCTTGAAATAAAGTTGTTGCCATAATGATTCTATTTTTGAATATTCGTCATAAATATAACAATAAAAACCATAAAATGTTTTTGTAGATAGTGACTCCGAGCGTTTTTTTCACTTACTTTGCATTCGCTAATCATTTATGGGAAAATTGATGGAACGAAAACTGAAAGACTATGCAGTTCTGATGCTGAAAGGAATGGGAATGGGAGCCGCGGATGTAGTTCCCGGAGTCTCAGGAGGAACCATTGCCTTTATCGTAGGCATTTATGACGAACTGATTAACTCGATTAAAAGTATTAATCTGGAAAGCCTGAAACTTTTCTTCTCTGGAAAATGGGCGACTTTCTGGACGAAAATCAATGGTAATTTCTTGTTTTTTCTGCTGGCAGGTATCGGTATCAGCGTATTTTCATTGGCCAAGCTGATTACATGGCTGTTGGTAAACCAGCCGATATTGGTGTGGTCGTTCTTCTTCGGACTGGTGCTGGCGTCTACCTGGTTTGTATCGAAAGACATTAAGGAGTGGAAGAGCTGGAAAACGTGGGTGGCTTTTGTCATTGGGGCAGTGGTTGCCTTTTATATTACCGTGGCAACTCCGGCTGAAACACCTTCTAATTTGCTTTTCATTTTCCTGTGCGGAGTCATTGCCATTTGTGCCATGATTCTTCCGGGCATTTCCGGTAGTTTCATTCTGGTGCTGTTGGGCAAGTATTTTTTCATTATGGATGCAGTGAAAACGCTTGATGTAGTGGTGATTGCTGTATTTGGAGCAGGTGCCTGCATCGGAATTACCTCTTTCTCGCGTATCTTGTCGTATGCGTTGGCACATTTCCGCAACATCACGCTGGCGGTATTGACAGGCTTTATGTTGGGCTCCCTGAATAAGGTTTGGCCTTGGAAAGAGGTGGTAGAGACATTTGTCGACAGCCACGGAGAAGTAAAGCCTTTGATAGAAACCAATATATTGCCTAATGCACATGTGCCAGAAGCAGTAGTGCTGATGGTAGTAGGCTTTTTCTTAGTGTATTTTCTGGAGAAACTTTCGGCTAAGACACCGGTTCGTTAAGGAGTTTCTTTATAGGTATACGATGCCGCTGGAGAGATTTTGAGCGTCTTTTCAGCGGTATTTTTATGTCCACATTATTGTCTTTCTCTATATTCGGTAAAATTTATATCCTTAAATATAGCATTGTTCCACTCTGGGTCCTCTACAATATTAATGTCGGGAAGTAAGAAATCTTCGAGGTCAGGATATTTGACAAGAATTTGTTCATCTGTCAATGACAATCGACTGCGAATTTTCTTGAAAAACTTTACTTCTGAATATTCTATTTTATTATCTGCATATATTGTCTGAATGGCAAAGTCAATGATTTTCATTTGCTCTTCAGTGGAAAGATTCTGTGCTTCCAATTCTTTCAGATATTGCTTCAAGAACAATGCTCCTTTCGCATTAATTGCTGCAACATAATCATTTATGGTTGCTTCAATGTTCATGTCTCTAAATAATTCTTGCTTGGCAGTGATGTCATTCACTAACGAAACTTCTTCTTTTGCAATATCTCCATCACAGGCCATGCAGCAGAAGATGGTTTTTAAGTACAATTCGTTCGTATTCATATCGTTTATGTTTTATCTGAATCCTACTTTAGGTCTGTTTTCAGACTTTTTTATATTTTCTCCATTCATTTGTGCTTTGATTTCTTCATAGCGTTGAAGTTCTTTTATATCCAACGATGGACGAACTGCTGCAATAGCATTTCTTAGGATAGCCATCGTTATTTTTGAACGGCTTTTGAGTGCTGTTCGAGCCGCATTATTCACGATGAGCTGTATATCTGCGGAAACATAGTTTTTTGTAAGTATAGACAACTCGTCATAATCCAAGCCAAAGTCATATGGTCTGTTCTTTAGATAAAGTTCAAAAAGTGTCTTTCGTGCAACTTCATCAGGAACTCCGACGTAATATTTTTTGTCTAAACGGCCAGCTCGTAATATAGCTGGATCTATCATGTGAGGATAATTCGTTGCACCGATGATAAATATACCTTTTTCCCCTGTTCTATCCATTTGAGCCAGCATTTCATTGACGGCACTTTTTGACATTTCATGTACATTCCCTTCACGGTTAGGTACTAGTTCGTTAATCTCATCAATAAAGATAATAGTAGGTGCATTTTCTTCAGCCTCTTTGAACATTTTTGCGATATTCTCTTGTGAAGCATTTACATAACGGCTTTTAAGCGTTGCTGGTGTAATAAACATGAAATTAAAACCCACTTCTTCTGCAAAATGCTTTGCAAAAAATGTCTTTCCACATCCGGGAGGGCCATACAGCAACATTCCATTCGGAATTGTGATACCATAGCGTTGATACTCTTCAGGATGATGCAATGGTTCTATTACCTCTTCTTGAAGTTGTTTTTTTAATTCATCCATACCTGCTACTGCTGCAAATCCAGGACCTTTTATTGTCTTCATAGATTTAGATGAATCTTCTGCCTTATCCTTTGTTTCAAATGAAAGAATTTTTCGTTTGGTTGATTGTCTTGGAATCTTTATTTCACCATCAATAGCTCGGATAAAATCTTTAGCTGTTTGGAAGCGGTCTTCTGAATCCTGAGACAGAGATTTTATAACGGTATTGATGAGTTGTTCATCCAATTCAAACATTTCAATGTTTGGCAAATCAAGTTCTTTTTGACGTTCTGCTAGGATTGCCTCTACTTTATCGTCGTTTGAACCACGAGATAAATCTATGAACCAGGGTAATTTATTATAGAGTAAGAAATATATCATTGCCCCTACCGAGTATAAATCTGTTTGAACTGAACTAATTCCTGAAAAACGCTCTGGTGCTAAATAAAATGCGTTCAGATCTGTCAAATCAGGTTTGCCAATCTGTCGATTGAGGTAACTGGCATGACCGAAGTCTATTAGCTTGAGTTCTTGTAGCCCACCAACGAGATTAAGCATTACGTTTTGTATTGTGACTTCGTTATGAATGACAGGTAGGGAAAGTGAATGTAAATAATCCAATGCGCTCAGTACAGATTTTACAACCTGCTTTATTTCGTACACATCAAGTGCTCCGGCACGTATTATCCGTTGTGAGAGTGTTTCACCGCTGATAAATTCTGTTACAAGATAAGATAATTGGCTACCGTTTCTTATGATTGAGCCGGAGTCTATGTATTTGCAAAGGTTGGAATGGTTAAGTTGCTTGGAAATTTCTATTTCCCTCATAGTTCCTTTATCATCCATTTGCCAACGGTTTACTTTGCTATAATTGATAAGCTTCAAAAAACGAGTCTTTCCGGTATCATCCTTAACACGGTAAGTTTCCGCATAAGAACCTTGCTTATGCGGAAACGTTACTGTGTAGTTGTTAATTTTATCTCCTTTAGAAAACACCATAAATGCTATATTAAATCATACTACCAGCTCTAGATAGAAATATTAGTATTTATTCTTCGATGCGTGGTTGTTGTATTGCCCAAAATATCTATACCACCTGTGGTTGAGATGCCTGTTATATTGCCATATATATCTTTAAAGGTAGTGGTGGTATTACCAAAAATATCCTTCCGATTACTTGTTGAAGAACTGACATAGTATTGGGCATTTGCGTATAATGTTGTAAATAATACAGCAAACATTGTTAGAACTCTTTGTCTTTTCATCTTTTTGTTATATGTGAATTTATATGTTATCTAAGCAACCCTCCAGCATTTGCCGCTTCTTCATCAGGCAATAAGTCAAGAATACCTCTTGCTATTGGCAATAAAGCTTCGGTTGTTGGATTGTTATTGATTATTTCTAGTCCGCGGTTGATAAGCTGACGGGCACGACCGGCGTCTCTCCAAGGATGAGAAGAGAATGTCCTATTGTAGTTGTCTATCAGCCCCATGCACTGATACATCATAGTAAGTTGGATGAACAAAGTATTAATTTGTTCGAGGATTTCATGCCCTACCTTTACATTTTTCGAGCGAATAGATTGATCCACTTGTGAACGAAGATTTTCTACAAGCTGCTTGGATTTATCGTTTCCTAAATCTTCCTGCGCTTTTTCAAGCCGTTCAAACTCTTCACGTAATTCAGATTCCACTCGTTGCCATTCTGTACCTTTATCAAGGTCTTCGATTTTACGAAGTACTTCTTTCAGGTGTTGGAGTACCATTTTCTTTTCCGAGCTATTCTTAGCTTCATCTTTAACCTGCTCTAATTCTCTTTCTACATCAGAGGTAGAAATACCGGATGAGTTCAGACGGTTTATATTTTTTTGAGCATCAGCAATTCCTTTCTGGATACTATTTTCAGCATCTTCTATTGATTGTTTTTTACTTGTATCAAAAGGTTTCTCCACTGTTGTGTCTGTGGTTGGAAAATGGACTTCAAGTTTCATTTGTTCGGATGAGTCAACTTTTAGGGTAATATTAACGGAACTGTCTGATGGTATAAGTTGTTCCACTTCATCGCCTGTGATAATGACATCGCCAACATGCTCATAGAGAGATACTGGACGGTTTTCTGCTTCACTAAAATCATCTACTTGATAAATAGGAATTTTTAGCACATCACTATCCACACCGGGACGTAATTGACTGGTAGTCTTCAAATCATTAGCTACTCCTGTTGCTGGGACTGGCTTGTTCTTCTCCAAACCACGAACCATATGGAATACGGCACGTTCTTTGTTGGAATCCCAGACTGCAATACCTATATTATATGGTAAAGGAGCTGCTCCGACTTTGGAACCTTGGATAATAGTTATCTCATTAGGGAAGCATGGAAGCGTGTTACCCTGCATGTCATAGCAAACAACATCAAACGAATTGGGTCGCCCTTCTAAAAGATTAGCTTCAATTACATTTCCGCTTTTGTCTATGTCAGTTTTACCGCTTGACCATGCCTTATCACTGCGAACTAATTCCACAAATACATTGCTTTGTTTAGCATCAGCAGATAGTTTTACGCTTACCCATTCTGTAGTTTCTACAGATGTTGCTTCATATCCGACTTCGAGTTTAACGGTTTCAATTGTAAGGTCTTCATCGTTTACCTCAGCCTCCATTGTTGATGCATATAGGGCTGCTCCCGTAGCCACAGCCGTCATCGGGTCAATGCTTGTATCAACATTGGGAGTTATTTGTTCTTTCAACATCTGACGAATCAGCGGTGAGTGAGTTGGTCCACCGACAAGTATCAGCTTATCAAGTTGGGATGAGTTTAGATGATTGCGTCCTAAAAGATTCTTACAGATGTCTACTGCTTTTTGGAAATAGGGTCGCATTACATCAAATGCGTCTGCTTGGTTAACAGTTATATCCAGTTCGATTTCCTCCCCATCTTCATCTTCTCCAAGGTCGCCAAGATTAGAAATAATGTCTTCGTGGTCTTTGAAAGAAAGCTGATTCTTCACTTCTTCCGCATATGTTTTCATGGCATCACGAAGTACCTCTTTCTTTTGATTGTCACTTAGATAACCATCTATTGCATAATTTTCCTGTAAATAAGGCACTATGATTTTGTCCACAATGGCATAGTCCAAATTCTTGCCACCCAGATAGTTGTCACCTTCTGTATCGAATACTTGCATGATACCATCTTCTATTTTAAGTAAAGCAGCGTCAAATGTACCACCTCCGAAATCGAATACCATCCAAATGCCATTCTTAGTGTCAGTTGAAAGTCCGTAAGCCATAGCTGCCGCAATCGGTTCTTGTAATAACTCACAACGTTTGAAACCTGCCATTTTAGCGGCTTCCATGGTCGCAGTCTTCTGATTTACAGTAAACTTTGCTGGAACGGTAATTACCACGGAAGAAATATTTTCATCCGTCACATACGATTTTAACGTCTTCAAAACTTCTGCGGAAAGTTCTTCCGAAGTAAAATCACGTTCCATATAGCTACTTGCATATTTAGTGTCTGTAGCCATTGTGCGTTTGAACTCAATATAGGTATTCGATGCTTCAACGTGCCATGACTTAGTTGCACGTCGCTTATCGCTCTTCATATTGTTATATGCACCGTCACCTACTTTCACCGATTTCTTTTTGTTGAAAGACACACATGAGGGCATAGTATCTTTAAGAGTGTCACTTTTAATAATAACAGGTTCACCTTTTTCCATGCGGCAAATGGCGGAGTTGGTCGTACCAAGGTCAATGCCGTAATCAATCTTTAAACGTGCCATATTGTATTTTTTTAGATGTTTTGACTTACAGTGATTTGAGCAGATTGTATCATCTTACCATTGTAATTGATTTGTGGCTTAGTAACTCCAGTGATAATTTGCTCGCCTTCTTTTAATGTTTCGTCAGGAACGAAATTTGCAACCACTTTCATTCCCTCGTTATAAGGTTTGCCAAGCATATCGATTATCTCGTATCCATTCGCTTGAAAATTGTTCTTGATACGTTCTACAGCTTTTGCCAATTGCTTATACCCTTTTACAGAAGCATCCATTCGAGACAAGTTAAGCTCTATGCGAACGATTTCATCTGCTACTTTAAGTGCCAGCGAATGGTCTGTCTCTGTTGATACCATTGCAGGGGCTACGCTCATCTGTCTTTCCATTAAAGCTAGCATCTGATTATCCAACTTGACGGAATCTTCTTGCATTTTAGATTGCGCAGCTTGCAATGCGTCCTGTGCCTTGCGGACTTCACTCATCGAAGTATAGTCTTTGCGTCTTTTCACATAAAGATACCCGCTGAATCCAAGAATTGTACAAAGTAATAATATGCCACCCCACATAGTACGAGAGTCCATCTTTACAAGATTGGTGGCAATGTGGGTGTTAGTCTCTTTAATGTCATTCTTAAGAGAAATCCTGTCTTCGGATTGTGTTCTTTCAATGACAATTATACGTTCGTTCAAAGTGCCTAAATTATCATGCATTGAATCCTGAATTGCCCTGATTTCTTTATCTGTAGCATCCAAACGTAAGTTTGTTCTATGTTGTTGCTTAATGCTATTATTTAAGCGATTGATGTCTGACTCTATGGCATCAAGGCGAGCATTTTGTTTCTGCAACTGTTCTTTCAAATTATCCGCATTTATATTGATTGCAGTGATAAGCAATGTTGCAAGCAGTATTATTTTTCTCATTTTTTGTTTCTCTTTAAATGTTCAACGAATACATCCAGTATGTTTTTTATCATACGATTTATTTTCTTATGCTCGGTAAGTTTCTCAACAAGTTTCGGTGAATATTTATAATAGATTTTGATGAATTGTTTTCCCCAGTATCTTTTAGCGAGATAGCTATCTCTAAAGTCTCTCAAAACCATTACTTGTGGATGGTCATAATTACCGTACACCATTGTTGCAATATAACAGCCTCCAGAAGGATTTAATCTATTGTCTATGCTCACCAAAGTGTTTTTATTTCCGCTGTAGTAATTCCTTGTTTTTGCGTCCATATCCATGTTCCCTATTGTGGACATGAGTATTACAGCTTCACTTATGACACTTTTGAGTTTAGTATTATCACCCATGGATAAGGTCTGTTGCAAGTTTACGACATCAACAAGAGCATTTATAGCAGAGGACGCAACAGCAGAAGATACATTCATATATAAGTCACTACCAAAGCCAAGTTTGTCCTTCATGCTATTTAATAGAGGGATACACTTGTCTACGGTTCGTGTTATATCTGGAATTCCTCTACCAAACAACATTAATCCTAATAAAGGATCTTTGGCAGAATTGTCCCTTCGTAGTTCTTTTATATATGTCGTAAGTTGTGCTAGTTCTTTACGTACTAAATATTCTTTTCCTATACTTTTTAGTATGTCGACATTTTCTTTACATCTGTCTTTGGCTAATTTACCAACAGCTATTGACAATGCGTAATTTTGTAGAGTCATAGCCTTCTGTGCCGCATCATCGTCTTCTGTGTCATTGAAATAGTCAATACCACACTGGAGAATTTCCGTTGCAAGTTTATCGGCTATTGTTTGATAACGAATATCGGAAGCTGGCAAAGATTTTTTGATTTGGCTCAATGCGCTTTTAGTAGAAGCCATTAACTTTTCTCCAGCTTTGAATCTGGCTTGCGAACCTTTACCCTTTGAGGATTTTGCTAAATTTATGGCATTGTTAATGGTATCAATTAATGGAACAACCGTTATTTCCGCTATATAGTTTTTCCATTCTGTATTGGTGAGTATATCCATGAACGACAGAAGGTTTGTACCTGATTTAGCCAATGAATCAATGAACATTTGCCAAAGCGGAGTTGATACGGGCATTTCCTCACCAATGACCTTTGCAATAAATTCTTCTGAAAAATTAGTGTATAGGTTCTCTGCATAACGAATTGCAGAGCTCCAATCATTATTAAGGGCAGAAAGTAGAAAGCGATTTTGAAGTGAAGATACATCATTTTTTTTCTCCCAAATAGATTGGGCCATATTCATATTACCATTTATCAAATGGTTGAAGGCAATACCATCAAGTGGCGTTGCATTCATCCACCAGAATTGGGCAAATCTGATTTGGTCTGTTGGAAGTGTAAGTTCTGATTCTGCATTAGCAATAGTTTCAATCGTACGTTCTATACTTGGTAATATATAAGGTAAATCCAAGGGAAAAGACACTGATTTGCCCACTTTTAAGAAAGCATTCATTTTTCCCTTATTGGCGACACGCTCTTTGGTTGGCGAGTTTGAATATACTCCTAAGTAGCGGTAAGGATTTTTAGCAATAATATTCATGTGTCAGCTATTATGGGTCTTTAGTCAGCCGACTCCATTGCTGGCATGATTTGTTACTAAAAGTCTTTCGTACATATAAAAACGTGGAGCCAGTCTGTCACTCGTTCCACTATGTAAGGCCTTCGCATTGCCCAGTTAATCGAAACGAGCAACGTTGAAAGCCCCACGCTGATGTAAGTATATATATGACCAATCTTCTTTCCAACACAAAAAATGGAAAGATACTATTGTCCGTATACAATACACCCACTGGAGCGTTCCTCGTTGCTTTGTTTTTGATTAACTGTGGAGAGTTTGCGAAGTTCTACATAGTCAAAACCAAAGCGTCAGAAACGCTTTCAATATGTATGTTCTACCCCTAATCTCATTTTCAAAGAGATACTAATGTAGATAGATGGATACAAAAATACAATTTATGCATGATAATTCATAATAAATAGCCCGAAAATTACTTTCTCTTAAGAAAAACAAAGTATAGATAAAAGTTCCGTTCGCTTCTTAGTATGTAGTTTGTGTATTTAGCTATGAATATTTGTCATAAATGCAGTTATAAAAAACATAAAATATTTCCATTTTGGGGTAGTGAAAAGAAGGGGTGAAAAAACGTAAGTGCGTTTGATATGGAACGCAAGTACATTTTACTTCAAACGCACTTGCGTTTTACTTTAAACGTCGAAGCGTTTTAAAAGAAATGCCCTTGCGTTCTGAATCAAACACAAGGGCATTGTGAAGTGTACTGAAAATAGTTGTCAGTTTGAAGATTAATTCCTGACAAAGTT